>Ga0307990_1000637_pt1 | contig 30870 bp, 31 predicted proteins | sample EllFjometagen129_FD_203168 | JGI IMG/M metagenome (GOLD analysis project Ga0307990, IMG submission 203168) | Marine microbial communities from Ellis Fjord, Antarctic Ocean - #129 | ecosystem: Environmental > Aquatic > Marine > Unclassified | place: Southern Ocean | collected 2014-10-08
TTCAACCATTTCTTGTATTCCAAGAAACATAATATACCTCCTTTAAAGGTACCTTGATAAATAATAATTATCTAGCAAAGATTAATAAAATTGCGATTACAAGTCCATAAAGACCTGTTGTTTCTGCTACTGCTTGTGTAACAAGTGTTGTTACTAAGATTTTACTTTGTGCTTCTGGTTGACGTCCAACTGCTTCAGCTGCTTTACCTGCAGCAAAACCTTGTCCAATACCAGGACCAAGTCCACCAATAACTGCGATACCAGCGCCTAAATACGCCATACCGTTAGCAAAATGTTCATTGTATTCTGTTGCAAAACGGATAACAGAATTAAAAATTGAATCAAACATAATTTCCTCCTATATTTTTCTATGCTTCAGAAGCCATAGACAAATTAACTGTTGATAACATAAAGAATACAAATGCTTGTATTAATCCAAAGAAAATATCAAACATTGCATGTAAAGCTACTCCTGCAAATAGACCACCAATTAATCCTAAAAGTCCATAAAAGATAGCTGTTATTATTGCGCCACTTAAAAGATTAACAAACAAACGTAAACCCATACTGAACGGCGTTGAAAACTCACCGATTAAATTAATTGGAACCATAATAGGCGCTAATGCTTTTACTGGCCCCACAAGGCTATTAAATTTACCTTTTAAAGTTGAAAATTTAAATTCTGTAACCCTCACCATTATAAAAGTTAAAATTGAAAAGCTCATAGCAACACCAATGTTTGATAAAGGTGCTGTCATGCCAAACAATGAAGATATATTGGCAACTGCTAAAAATATTAATATTGTGAATAAATAAGGCGCAAAGAAATTAAATCTTCTCTTTTCAGTAATATATCCACTTAAGAATTTATTGAAAAAATCTACAATAACAATCATTAGAAACATGAAACCCTTAGGTGTTTTTGCTGGGTCCATTTTCTTGACTCTTATTCCAGCAATTACAAAGATTATTGATAATAGAATAACTATAAAAATCGTTGAAATAACTGCCGGTGATATAGGGCCAATTAAATCAAATTGCATTATCATCATCTCCTTTTTTTGCAAAAATTATTGTGGTAGGAAACATAACAATTCTATACGTCATAATTCCACCTAATGCTGCAAATATATTCCAATTTGGCTCTCTATAAGCAACATATAAAATTATACCATAGAATATATATTTAGCAATATATATAAAAATCGTATAACGCTTAATATTTCCAGGATTATTCTTGAAAACATTCTTCATAATACGATAGTTCATTGATTGCGCCATTAATACAGTAAAAACTCCAAGAATATAGCTTACTACTAGTCCCCAATCCTTAGAAATAAAATAAAGCACCAAAGCAGCAACTATGGAAACGGGCCAGCAAAATAAAAATGTTAATTCAATTACGTTCGCTTTCTTCATCTTTGTTTCCTCCGTTAATATTTTTCAGTACCCTCTTAATAAAATTGGTTAGCCCTGCAAAAAGTCCTAGAAACAAAAATACATAAGCTAGAATAGTTTTATCTGTAAAAAATAAATTATCTAAAAATCTACCTAAAAAATATCCTAATAGCATTCCTACAAAAGTTTCTATGAAAAAGGCGGTAACCAAATTAATGATTAAAATTATTTGTTTGTTGCCTTGTTTATTCAACGATCATCAACCTTCTAATTTGTGAATCTTAATTACTCGATTAACATGTCGTTTCTCAACGGATTCTTTTGTATTCATAAAAATATCTAGATATTTTTTTACTTCTTCTATGGTACTCACTCTTGAGCCAAAAGCAATTATATTTGCGTGATTATGATTTTTAGCTGATTCAGCTGTAAATGCTGTATTAACAACCGCAGCTCTAACGCCTTTAATCTTATTGGCCGCAATACTAACACCAATTCCAGTACCGCATATAACAATGCCAAAATTTACTTTTGCGTTAGCAACACTGTGACCAACTTTAGCTGCATAATCAGGATAATCTACTGGTTCTGATGAGTATGTTCCCTCATCAATTACTTTAATATCTTTTGTTTCTAAATAGTCTTTTAAAAGTTCTTTGTATTCATAACCTGCGTGATCAGATCCAATAGCTACTTTCATGTTAAACACCCCTTACTTAATATCATAACAATTATAACAAAAGAGTTTTGTTTTTACAACTAAATAGATATAAAAAAGAGAGGTTAGACCTCTCTTGCATACGAAATATTTCCTTTACCTTTTTGTTTTGAAAAATACATAGTCTTATCGGCTAATTCAAATAGACTATCATAATCCAAATCATTTCCAATAATTGGCACAATTCCTACAGAGGCGCTTACTTCAACTTGTTGCCCTTGAGGATTTAATGTTTCAACAACGTAAATAATATCTAAGGCAACTTTATAAGCTTCTTCTTCTGTACAATTGGTAAGATATACAAAGAATTCATCTCCACCCATACGATAGTAAATTACATCATCTTCATAATTGGCAATAAATTTATCAGCTAGCATTTTAAGATAATTATCCCCTGCACGATGACCAAACAAATCATTAATTCTCTTAAAATTATCTATATCAAAGAATAAACCATAAGAATGATCCGTTTCTCTCGCTAAACTTAAATGTAATTTTAAACTTTCTCTTGTGAATAAATTTGTTTGAATATCTTTATATTTGTTTTTATAATAAAGAATAGCTCTTGGAGTCCTATTAGAAATCCAATTCACATGACCAAATATAATTTCATTCTCGCCATTTTTCTTTGTTATTGAGCGAACCGATAAACAAATCCAAAGAACGTCCCCGTTATTTCTTAAAGGCAAATACAATTCATTTATTATGTCTAAATTAGTTAAATCTCTCTCAATATCGCTAATATAGTTATCGCGTCCATACACTTCTGACATTGGATTTTGAATTTCAATCATTTTAAGAAAATCTTTTACACGTAGTTTTTCAATATCCTTTAGACCTATCAACGAAGAATCTCCACGAAGAAATAAAATTTCAGCTTCGCCTTTCTTCGTCCAATCAAAGCAAAAAACGACATCACTTACACATTCAGATGCATGTTTTTCCATAATATTAATATTGTACTCTCTTAAAATTTTATCATTTAATATTTTATTATACATTAGATCCTCACTTAATGATTACTTCGCCCTGTCTAAGTATTTCATCTCTTGCTAAATCAAAAACAGTTGATGGTATAGATTCTAAGTCATTGCCTTTAATAATATAATCTACTTTATTTTCAAATGTAAGAACATCACTAAATTTTGTAATAGCAGGTTGATTGCTATAGTTAAGACTTGTAACAACCATGGGCCCGTGCTTTTTAAGCAATTCTAAGCCTATTTTATTTCCAGGGATTCTTATTCCAACTGTTTCTTTTCCAGAAGTTATTATATCACAAACTTTTTCATTTCTAAAGAAAATTATCGTTAGTTTCCCAGGCCAGTGTTTTCTTAATTTAATTGGAATCTCTTGGTTTTCCTTTATTAAAGAGTACACTTGTTTTAAATCAGCGCATAACACCACCATAGGCTTTGAATAATCTCTGCCTTTAATATCATATATTTTTAATATTGATTCCTTGTCCTCGTACAGACAACCGATACCATAAACTGTGTCGGTTGGAAAAACTATGACTTTATTTAACAAACAATAATTTAAGTAATTATTTTGATCTAAAATCATCACCATCACCTACAATAATTTTATATATTTCCATCGGTTTCTTAACAATAAAATTCGCACCTGCATCTATTAGTTCTTGCTTTTTTCTAAAACCCCATAATACTCCTACGCTGTCAAATCCAGCATTTTGAGCTGTTTCAATATCTGTATTTGTATCTCCTACATAAAGCACTTCTTCTGTATTAACATTTAGATTAGAAATCAAATCAATAGCTGAAGCTGGATTTGGTTTGATCTCAAACTCCGGTTTTTTACCATAAACTAAATCAAACTTATAGTCTTTAAAATAATAGGCTATCACTTCAACGGTTTGGAAATGTGGTTTGTTTGACAAAACACCTACAGTTATCTGTTTTTCTTTAAGTTTGTGCAATAGTTCTGCTATTCCAAAATATGGTTTTGTTTTAGCATTATGTCTGAAGGCGTATTCTTCAATATACCCTTGTCTTAATTGTTCGAATTTTGAATTATCTAATTTCAATCTTTTGATTATTCTTGAAATTAATACATCTATTCCTTTTCCAACAAAATATTTATATTCTTCTTCCGAAAATGTTGGATATTCGTATTTTTCTAATGTAGCATTAAAACTATCAGATATATCAGATATTGTATCTAATAATGTTCCATCTAAGTCAAAAATAACTGCTTTATATTTCATATTTATTCCCATAAAGATAACTGTTTAAGAATTATATTTTTAACTGGTTTATATGTTTTTCTATGAATATCACATATACCAATTTCATTTAGAGCTTTAATATGTTGTTTTGTTGGATATCCCTTATGTTGTTTAAAACCATAGCCAGGATAAATGCCATCCATTTCAATCATGTAATCATCTCTAGTTTCTTTAGCTAAGATTGATGCCGCCGCAATTGAAGCAGATAAAGTATCACCTTTGATTATCGATTCATAAGGTATTTCTATTTCTTCTAGTGGCATGGCATCTGAAAGAATAAAGCTTGGAATGATATCTAGCTTTTTAATAGCTTCTATCATTCCTCTTTTTGAGGCCTGATATATATTTATTTTATCAATTGTTTCAACATCTACAAAATGATATGCATAAGCTAATGCTTTTTCTTTTATTTCCTTGAGTAAAACTTGTCGCCTTTTATGTGATAGTTGTTTTGAATCCTTTAAACCTTCTATACGATTGTTCGGATCTAATATAACAGCTGCCGCAACAAGAGAACCAGCTAATGGACCTCTTCCTACTTCATCAACACCAACTACATACTTAATCCCGCGATTCCAAAGATTTTTTTCATAAGAATACATCTTTTACTGTCTCCAAAGTTATCTTACCTAATTTTGCGTTTCTAAAATCATATAAGAATAAACTAATAACGCGGTCATAATCAATATATCCCCCGGAGAGTTTACACCCTCTTCTTTTTCCGATTTCATCCATAATTTCTACCGGTGTTAAGTCTTCAATATTTTTTATGCCATATCTTTCATTTAATCTATTCGGATAATTTTCAATTAAGAAATTAACACCAAATATAACTATATCATCAAGGGGTAAAATATCATCTTTAATTGATCCTAATAGAGCTAAATTGTAGCCGACTTTCTCATTTTCAAACTTAGGCCATAAAACTCCTGGGTTATCTAATAATAGCAAGTTACTATTTGTTTTAATATATGATTGTGATTTTGTTACTCCAGGAAGATTACCAGTTTTAACTTTGTTTTTTCCAGAGAGATTGTTGATGAATTGTGATTTACCAACATTAGGTATCCCAATAACAATTGCCCTAAATGCTCGGCTTTTCATACCCCTCTCTTGTTCTTTTTGAACTAGAGGTTTTAAAATTTGTTCCGTTTTTTTATAGATTTTAGATAAATTATTACCAGTCAAAGCATTTGCCGCTATACAATTTATTCCTTCGCTTTCATAATAATCCATCCACTCTTTGGTCTTTATATCGTCAGCTAAATCTGTTTTGTTTAAAATCATTAGTTTAGGTTTTCCTTTAATAATTTCGCCTAAAAACGGATTCCTAGAGGATTCCGGTACTCGTGCATCTATTATTTCATAGACAATATCAATTATTGGCAATTTTTCTTCAATTTTTCTCCTGGCTTTTTGCATATGACCTGGAAACCATTGTATTTGTTTCATAAAATCACTCCATTATTCTATAGGACAAGTATTTGTAGATATTTTGTATATTACTTTTCCTAACATATTCTCTTCAGATTTCAAACCAAACATCCTTGAATCTTCTGAGTTATTACGATTATCTCCGAGAACATAGTAATAACCCTCAGGGATTACTATTTCATCATATGCAATATAAAAATTGCCCATTGTATCTTCTATCAACACATCATTTATATAAACTCCTGAAGCATTAACTAAAAGTTTATCTCCCGGAACAGCAACGAGTCGTTTTATTAAGTACAAATCATTTTGCTTTAGAATAACAATATCATCATGTTGATAATCATCCACGTATTTAATTATCACAGCATCATTATCACAAAAAGTAGGCTGCATTGATACGCCTTCGACTTGAGCGAAAGAGAAGAAAAATCCATTGATTACAATAACTATTACTAGAAATATCGGAACTATAGAGAACATATCTGCTGCACTATGTATTTTCTTATACTTAGCTAAAGAATCAATTTGATCTGCTTCGTTTTGTTCTCTTCTTTGAAAGAATTTAATCGCAAATATAACATATACGATAAATCCAACTATAATTATTATTATAAATACTAAAGAAAACAATTCCGCTATTAAAGGACTAGGTACATTATTGAACGTTCTATTCAAATTAAAGATAAAAAATTTGTTTTGCTGCAATATTATAAATAGTATTGCACATGTAATAAATAATGTGAAAAAACTGATGATCATTTTAAATGATTTTTTCATCAGTTTTTCGCTTTCTAATAAAATTCCCTTTGTTCCTTTAATTATATTTTCTTCGCTCATGTTATTCAATACTTTCAAAAATTTTTGCTAAGCCTTCAAAATCTACTAATACAGTTCTTGGTTTTGTACCAACATTTTGTGACACTATACCAAATTTTTCCATTGTATTAACAATTTGAGTTGCTCTATTAAACCCTATTCCAAATACTTGTGTAATTTTATTAAGTGAGCATTTACCTTGTTCAACAACATAGTTAGACACATCCTTGAACAATTCATCTATGCTATCAATGCTTTCTCCAGTCCTAGCTAATACGATAAGACTTTCGTGAGAAAACATATATTCTGGTTTGGCTTGCACTTTAATAAAATTAGTTAAGGCTTCTATCTCTTGTGGAGATAAATAAGCACCTTGAAGGCGCCTTGCCATACCATTTTCAGATAACAACATATCACCTTTACCTAATAGTTTTTCTGCTCCAGTCATATCTAACACAACACTTGAGTCAGTAGATGATGGAACTCTAAAAGCGAATCTAGTTGGAATATTTGCTTTAATTGCTCCTTTTAATATATCTGCAGATGGTCTTTGAGTAGCTAACAATAAGTGAATACCAACAGCTCTTGATTTTTGTGTAAGTTTTAATATTTGTTCTTCAACGTCACTTCCACCAGACAATAATAAATCTGATGCTTCTTCAATAATAATAACTATTCTAGGCATTTTAACAAAATTTGGGTCAATACTTCTACGGCTATAATAATCTTTTACATTAATCGCTTTAAATTTCTTTAGCGTATCATACCTTGATTCCATTTCATTTACCATATATTTAAGAGATTCAATAGCAATTTTAGTATTATCAATAATAGGTGTGATTAAATGCGGAATATCCGCAAATTGTTGCAAGTCAACTTTTTTAGGGTCAATCATCATTAATTTAACATCATCAGGTTTGTTTTTAGTAATCAATGAAGCAATGATTGATGCTATACAAACTGATTTACCACTTTGTGTAGAACCGGCCACTAATCCATGAGGCATTGATTCTATAGATGTATATACTGGTTTTGCATCAATATCTAATCCTATAGCTAATAACAATGGGTCTTCAGAGTTAATAAAGTAATCATTATCAATTACATCACCAAAGAATACAGATTCTCTAGTTTTATTTGGTACTTCTATACCAATTGTATTCTTTCCAGGTATCGGTGCTTCTATTCTAATCGATAACGCAGATAAACTCATTTGAATATTATCTGAAATCGAGGTTATTTTTTTTGTTGGTACTCCACGTCCCAAAGATATTTCATATCTAGTTACTGTTGGACCTTTTGTATAATTACTAACTTCTCCTTCAATTCCAAATGATAACAAGGTTTGATTTATCACATCAATATTCTCTTTAATCCATGCAGGTTCAGTTTCGGTTTTAACTTTTGCTTTCATAAACAATGAAACTGGTGGTAGAACATATTTGTTTAAATCCTGTTTTTCAGTAGCTGCTTCTACAGGCTCGGGTTTTACTGAAGTAACTGGCGTCTTATATTCAGTGTATTCAAAATCGTCTGAGAAGGCAATTTCTTCACCCTCAATGATTTCTTCTTCTGGCTCTTGATAAATAATTTCATCGTCTTCTTTTTCTTCTTCAATGTAATCATTTAAGACTTCTTCTCCATCAGGGATAATATCTTTTAAAACATCAGATTCTTCAATGTCTTTTTTGGACTCTTCTAAAGATGTTTCTGCTGATTTAAAAAATTCATCTACAGAGACTGCGACAGCGTGATTATCAATTATGTTTTCTGCGGTTGGTTGTTCAATAGGGATATCATTTTTTAATAAATCCTTATTTGTTAACCCTTCTTCACTATGTACTTTTTTAAGTGCAGAACTGTCAACTCTCATAAATTCATAATATTGATGTCCATATCTTCTTTTCGCTTCTTCTTTTGTTAATTTCTTTTTACTTCTAAAAGCATCATATCTTTTATCAAGATCGCCTAGACCTTTACGATCTTGAGGAATATTAACTTCATCTTTAACGACCTTACCAAAAATAGGAGAAACAAATTTGTTTCTAGTAGTTTTTTTATCTTCAATTATGCTGATTTGTGGTATAAAAAATTCTCTGTTATCTGTTGTTCTTTCAAAACCTGGTATTACTCTTTCTGGTTTTTTCTTACGCTTAAATAACATTATTATTCCTCCTCATCAATAATTGCATCAATTTCACTAATTATTGTTTCTTCATTTACCGCTTCTTTAAAAATTGCTTTACTATATATTTTGTTAGTTTCCTCACCAAAGATAGTAATTATAGTTTTACATAACTCTTTTGTTACCAAAATTGTTGTTGGCTTAATAGCTAGTTTTCTAAACCAATATATTGGATTAGCATAATTAAGAACTGCTCTACTAGCACTATATACTTGTTGAAGTTTTAATTTCCTTGTAATTTGCATTAATTTTGAATTGTTAATCTTTTTTCTAGTATTTAATATATCCATAATAGAAGCTACTCTATAATTTTTGAATCTTTTTATAAAAGATTTGTTAATAATAGTATCAAATCTTTGTGTTATATATGTACCTAGGTCTATTATTTCTTGAATAGATAATTCATATAACGGATATTTTGATTCTGGAAAGTAGTACCTAGATATTTCTTCAGTTAATTCTATACTCAAATCCAAAGCAACTTTGAAGTACCCATTGTCTGTAAGTTTGACAGTTTTGTCTAATTGATTTTGTTTAGCCTCAACCATATCTATTAGAACGTGATCATCAAGTGCGATTGATTGGCTTAATCTTAGTTTGGTTTTCTTATGCTCTTTTCTTGAAAAAATAAATATCAAAGAAAGCATTAATAAAATAATGCCTGTCATAAAACCTAACAGAAAATATTTTGTGTTGTGCCAAATTTGTGGCCACTCAACTTCTAAAAAAATAAGTTGGCATTTTAGTAACATAGATTGTAACATAAATTCCTCTCCTATTATATAAATTATATCTTAATTCACAACAATATTCAATCGAATAAATGATTTGCATAAATTGAAAAGCTATGAGATAATATCACAGGTGATAATATGAATAAATACTTGATTGCTTTGGATCTGGATGGAACTATTCTTTATGATTTTGATTCACTATCCGAAACTCTTTGTGAATTCATGAAAAGAGTTCAAGATATGGGTCATAAAATTGTTATTGCAACCGGAAGACCATATAGAAGTTCCAAATTCGTTTATGAGCATTTTAACTTAAATACACCGATTATAAACTACAACGGTGGCTTAATTACACATCCTCGAGATAAATCTTTTAAAGAAGTAAACTATACAATAGATAAAAAATATATTATCGATATTTTTGAGAATAATTTAATACATATTCGTAATGCTTTTTCAGAAGTCTATGATTCAATATACCTTTACAAAGAAGAAAAAGCAATAGAACCTTTACTACACACAAATGGAGCTACTGATATAGTAGTCGGCAATTTGAAAGACACTCTAAAAGATAACCCTAATGGTTTTATTATTATCTGTAAACAAGGTCATGGTGAAATCGTTAAGAAATATATCGACAATAAATATAAAGGGTTGGTTTGTTGCCGAATTTGGAATTTAAAAGGTGAATTTGATTCTATATTAGAAATATATACACCTGAATCAAATAAAGGTCTTGCACTAGAACATGTCGCAAATCATCTAGGATTTAATAGAGATCAAATTATAGCTATCGGTGATGGCCATAATGATATCGAAATGATTGAATATGCAAAAATAGGTGTTTGTGTTAAAAATGCACATCCAAAGTTACTTGAAGTAGCTGATATAGTTTTAGATTATACAAGTTCTGAGAACGCTGTATATAGATTCTTATCAAGTTTTTTAACAAATAATATATAATAATTTAAAAGGCGGGTTAGTAACCGCCTTTTTTCTTTTTATTAGATCTTCTCATAGCCCTTGATTGTTTAGGTTGAAAAGGATTAGCTCCGCCTGGCATCATTCCTGGCATAGCCCCAAGATTTTGATTTTGTGCGTTTTGAAGAGTTTCAGGATTTATTCCTTGGAAACGCTTCATCATTTTCTTTTGTTTTTCTAATGTAGTTATTAATCTATTAACTTCTGTAGTAGATCTACCTGAACCTCTTGAAATACGATTTCTTCTAGAACTGCTTCTTTCGATTAGTTCTGGTTTTTTTCTTTCATTTTTAGTCATCGAATGAATTATCGCTTCAATAAAATTAAGTTGTTTATCATCTACTTTATCAACATTAGCCATGGTACTCATACCAGGTATCATTTTTAATAATCCAGAGAATTTTCCCATTCTCTTAACCATTTTCATTTGTTTTAATAAATCATTATAGTTGAACTTACCAGACATCATTTTTTCCATCATGTTCATTGCTTCATCTTCATCGATTTCAGCCGTTGCTTTTTCAACCAATGACATAACATCGCCCATACCTAAAATTCTTGATGCCATTCTTTCCGGATGAAACACTTCAATATCTGTAAGTTTTTCTCCAGTACCTGAAAACTTAATTGGAACTTCTGTTATCTTTCTAATTGATAGAGCAGCTCCACCCCTTGTATCTCCATCAAGCTTTGTAAGAATACAACCAGTTAAAGTTAATGCTTCATGAAAGTTCTTAGCTACATTAACTGCGTCTTGACCAGTCATTGCATCAACAGTTAATAAAACTTCATCTGGGTTGGCAATTTTTTCTATATTCTTAATTTCTTCCATCATAGCTGTATCTATATGTAAACGACCAGCAGTATCAATTATCACTAAGTCAAATTCTTCTTTTTTAGCATATTCTAAAGCTTCTTTAACAATTTTTTCAGGTTTTATTTTTCCCATTTCAAAAACAGGAATGTCTAATTGATTCCCTATTGTTTGTAATTGTTCAATAGCTGCAGGGCGATAGATATCGGCCGCAACTAATAATGGCTTCTTATTATTGTTTTTTCTAACAAAATTAGCTAACTTACCCGCACTAGTTGTTTTACCAGCCCCTTGAAGACCAACCATTAACATTACTGTTATGCCTTCAGGTTTTAAAATTAATTCTACGGTTTTTTCACCCATCAATTTTGTTAGTTCATCATTTACAATTTTAACAACTTGTTGACCAGGATTTAATCCTTTAAGAATTTTTTCTCCATATGCCTGTTGTTTTACTTCTTCTGTAAATTCTTTAACTACACGATAGTTAACATCAGCTTCTAATAAAGAGAGTCTTACTTCTCTCATCATTTGATCGATATCACTCTCGTTTAGTCTTGATTTACCTGATACTCTTCTCAAAGCCATTTGAAAGCGGCTAGTTAAATTTTCAAAAGCCATATCTTACACCTTTTCTAATTCTTCGGTTATTTCTTCCAAAGATAATTCTTTATTATTAATTCTTTTTATTAACTTTCTTAAGTCTTTTTTGTTGTTAAAAACTTTAAGTTTGTTTTCATAATTTTCTAAATGTTTTATAACACTTTTTAATTGAGTATGAACAGCATTCCTACTTACTTTTAAAATCTCCGAAATCTCCGCCAACGAATAATCTTGTAAGTAATAATATTCAAAATATGTTCTTTGTTTTTCGGTTAGCAATTGACCATAAATATCATAGAGATTATTTATTCTTAATTTGTCTTTTAAATCCATTTTTATCACCTACTCAAAGAAATCCGCGAATAAACCGTAGATATAATTCTCAATATCAAAATAATCTAAATCGGTAATTTTTTCACCCATTCCGACAAAAGAAATTGGAATACCCAATTTATTTCTAATAGCTAATACTATACCGCCTTTTGCGGTTCCATCTAATTTAGTTAAAATAATACCTGTTATATCAGTAACTTCAGAAAAAATCTTCGCTTGTGAAAGCCCATTTTGTCCAGTAGTAGCATCAATAACTAAATACGTTTCGTACGCTTGGTCGTTTATTTCTCTTTTGATAACTCTGTTTATTTTATTTAATTCGTTCATTAAGTTTACTTTATTTTGAAGTCTTCCTGCTGTGTCAATCAATAAAACATCAGTATTATCTTCTTTTGCTTTTTTAATAGCATCAAATATTACGCTTGAAGGATCAGAGCCTGCTTTTTTGGATACAACAGGTACGGATACTCTTTCGCCAAACACTTTTAATTGGTTGATAGCACCAGCTCTAAATGTATCTCCAGCTGCTAGCATAACTGATTTACCTTCGCCCTTAATTCTATGAGCTAGTTTTCCAATGGATGTTGTTTTACCCGTTCCATTAACACCAACAAATAGTATCACAGTTAATCCGTTAGGATTATACTTGATATTAGTATTAATTACCTCATCTTGCAAATATAATTCAAACATTTTATCTACTATTATATTTTCTAATTGAATCGGTTTTTCTATTTTTTCTTGCTTAACTGCTTTTCTTAAATTTTCAATAAATTCTATTACTGTATCAACACCAATATCAGCCATAATAAATATTTCTTCTAGTTTTAAAAATAAATCTTCATCAATTTTTTTTGAATTAGTTAATACATCTTTTAAAGATGATAAAGCTCCTTTTCTAGTCTTCATCATTCCTATTTTATATTTTTCAGCTTTTGCTTTTTTTTCCTTACTTTGAAATAATTTTTGGAATAAACCCATAGTATCACCACCAAAATCTAAATGTATTATAACATATTTCTTCATCCCTTAAAAAAAATTCGCTCCTATATAAGAAGCGAATTCAGGAAGGGTAAGTGTTATATTAACACTTTCAGGGAAATGCAACATTACGTTGCATTAATATATTAACATATTAACCCCTACGTGTCAATTGATGTTTATGTGATTTCTACTTTTTAAAACCGCAGTTTTCGTCGATGCAATACGTGTTTCCTTCTTCATTAGTAACTACTACATTTTCACAACTTGGGCATCTTTCTTTTTCTACTTTAAGTGGCGAAATATATTTGCATTTTGGAAAGTTGGAACAAGCTAAAAATTCTTTTCCTTTGTTCTTTCCTTTTTTTGCAGTTCTTAATACAAGAGTACCTTTTTTACAAGTTGGACAAGTCACTTTAGTATCAAACACTACAGGTTTTACCTTGTTTTCGTTTTGTTTAATGTATTTGCACTTTGGAAAATTTGAACAAGCTTCGAATTCGCCATATTTTCCAACACGGAAGACCATAGGTGAACCACATTTAGGACATTTTTCACCAGTTTCTTTTGGTTGAATTTTTACCATGTTTTTGTTTGCGTTAACAACTAAAGGCATAAAATATTGGTAAAACTCGTTAAGTACTGTTAATCTTTCAGTTTTTCCATTAGCTACTTCATCTAATAACGTTTCCATATCTTTGGAATACGTTGAACTAATGAATTCATGGAAATATTCATCAAGTTTATCGATTGTTAGCATGCCTTGTTCAGATGGATAAAACTTCTTCTCTTTTATTTCAGCATATTTACGATTTTTAATTGTTTGGATTGTTTGGGCATATGTAGAAGGTCTACCTATTCCTTGGTCTTCCATTTCTTTAATTAATCTAGCTTCTGTAAATCTTGCTGGCGGTGTAGTAAATAGTTGTTTATCATAAATATTTTTAGAAGTTAAAATATCTCCTACTTTATATTTAGATAAATCTAATTCATCTATACCATTTTCTTTATCTAAAACTCTATACAGTTTTAAATAACCATCAAATAGTTGTTTTGTAGAACTTACTCTAAATAAGGTATTATTGTTTTTTAATAACATCGCAGTTGTTTGAGTTCTTTTTGGTTTCATCAACGATGTTAATGAACGAACATAGATTAATTGATATATTTTAAACTCAGGAGCTGATAAATATTTTTTAACCATGTCAGGAGTTCTTAATACACTAGTTGGACGAACCGCTTCATGAGCATCTTGAACATTTTTTTTGTTTGCCTTTTTTCTTTTGTTACCATAATAATTTTCACCATAGGTATCAACTATGTATGCTTTTGCTTCATCCAAAAATGTTTCTGATAATCTAATTGAGTCTGTTCTCATATAAGTAATTAACCCTACAGTTTCATTTCCAATGTCTATACCTTCGTATAACGATTGAGCTATCTTCATTGTTCTTGTAGGTGAAAAACCATATTTATTTGAAGCCATTTGTTGTAATGTTGATGTAATAAATGCTGGCTTTGGATTTGTTGTATTTGGTTTTGTATCTATACTGTTTATATAGAACTCTGCATTTAATGAATCCATTAACTTTTGTGATTCTTCTTTAGTAGAAATCTTAGGCTCTTTATTGTTTAGTTTATTTAATTTAGCTTCTAAGCCTTCAAATTCAGCAAACATTTCATAATACTCTTCGATGATAAAATCAGAAATTTCTTTTTCTTTATCAACAATCAATTTTAAAGCTGCAGATTGAACTCTTCCTGCAGATTTTGATTTTATTTTTGCTTGAAGTAATTTTGAAAGTTTAAATCCAATGATTCTATCAAGTACTCTTCTTGTTTCTTGTGAGTTAACTAGATCGCGATCTATATCCCCTGGATTTTCAAATGCCTTGCTAATGGCTTTTCTTGTAATCTCATTAAATATAACACGATAAACTTTTTGTTCCTTAATATTTAATGTTTCATATAAATGCCAAGATATTGCTTCCCCTTCTCTATCGGGGTCAGTAGCAAGATATACTTCATCCGCTTCTTTTAATGCTTTATTTAATTTATGAATAACTTTTTTCTTTTGATCTAAAACTTCATAGGTAGGTTTGAAATCATTATCGACATCAACACCTAAACCTCCTGGTCCTACAACTGCTAAATCTCTAATATGTCCTACTGATGATTCTACTATATAATCGTCACCTAGATATAGTCCAATTGTTTTTGATTTAGCTGGAGATTCCACTATTACTAATTTTTTTAACATAGTATCCCTCATTTCACTATTATAATATAAATCATTTTTAGCAAATGTCAACTGTTTTTAGTTGAAAAATTTTAAATTATTATCCTAATAATATATATATTATTATAACAAATAAAAAAAACACAAGAAATTTGTGATGTTTTTATTTGTGACTTAATTTATATGATTCTAACTCTTTTAGAACCATCTTCTCATAATTTCCGGTGTTTATTTCAAATAATTCTATGATATTCCCAAAAGGATCTCTTATTTGTGAGAGCTTTCCATAGTCATAATTACTTATTTCTTTAACAATTTCAACATTCATTTTTTTGAGATCAATCATATAGTTTTCTATATCGTCCACTGTAAAGTTTATATAAGCATTATTACTAGTTCTTTTTAAAGATATCAAGGTTTGTTGACTAGAATTAATGATTATCCCATATTCTGTTACAGCTAGCCCTAATGTTTTGTTATACCAAACCAACAATTCTTGGTAATCGTCATTTACATTTAAAAAAGCAGCCCCCAAATCAGTTATTCTACTCATTTTCTCCGTCCTCAAATCCTTTTACTACAAAAGTCATCCTGTCTAAATTTTGCATGTCTTTTAAAGTAAAGATCTTTGCATTGGGAAAATTTTGTTTTGCTATACTTCTTAATTCTTCAGCTTTATCATACCCATGCTCAAAGGCCATAATTGCCTTCTCTTTTAATATGTGGTTAGCGTTAGTCAAGATCTCTCGATAAAACTTTAAGCCATCCTCACCGCCAAATAATGCTACATGTGGCTCATTATCATATATAATGTCTTCAACTTTTTCATTTTGAGGAATATATGGAGGATTAGAAACTAAAATGTCAAACTTTTTATCTAAAACTGGTTTTAACATATCTCCTACTAAAAATTTAACTTCTACTTCATTGTTTAACGCATTATTTTTAGCAACAGCAACAGCTTCAAGACTAATATCAGTAGCCATTACCTTAAAATTCAGAGGTTCTTCTTTTTTTAACGTTACAGCTAAACATCCTGACCCAGTACCAATGTCTACTAAATCTATTTTTTTCCCTTCAAAATATTCATCGTACAACATCAAAACATTAGCAACTAATTCTTCAGTTTCAAATCGAGGAATTAGCACTTTATCATCAACAATAAATTTATGTCCATAGAAGTAAACAAATCCTATTATTTGTTGTACGGGGATATTATCTATTAAATATTTATCCAATGCCTCAAAATACGAAATATACTTATCTTTCGGCATTTCCTCTTCATACTTTAAATATAACTCAGTAGGCTCAAGACCAGAAAAGTGCAACATCAATAACTTAGTTGCACTAGTTTCTTTATTGTTTTTACGAGTTAATCTATTTGCTTTTTCTAAAGCTTGTTTATAGCTTGGCATTATTCTTTTTCTAACTTTCTTTTTTGTTCTTCAGTTATTAATGCTTCTATAATAGGCTCTAGCCTACCATCAATGACTCTGTCTAATTGTTGGATGGTGAAATTAATTCTATGATCGGTAATTCTATTTTGAGGATAATTGTACGTTCTGATTTTTTCAGAGCGATCTCCAGCACCGACTTTAGATTTTCTTTCCGCGCCTTCTTTATCAAGTTTTTCTTGAAGCATTTTATCATATAGTCTAGCTCTTAAAATTTTTAGAGCTGATGCTTTATTTTCATGTTGGCTTTTACCATCTTGACACTGCGCAACAATATTGGTTGGCATGTGTGTTACTCTAACAGCTGACCTAGTAGTATTTACGGATTGTCCACCTGGTCCTGAAGAGTTAAATGTATCCACTCTTACATCTTCCATGTTCATGTCAAAGTCAATTGCTTCAGCTTCTGGAATTACAAGAACAGTAGCTGTAGAAGTATGAATTCTACCACTTGATTCAGTTTGTGGTACTCTTTGCACACGGTGTACTCCAGACTCATATTTTAATAATGAGTACACAGAATCTCCTTTAACCATAAATTCGATTTGGCTATATCCGCCAGCTTCTTTTGGTTCAGCGTAAAGCAAAACTATTTTCCAGTTTTTAGATTCAGCATATTTGTTGTACATTCTATATAAATCACCAGCAAAAATATTAGCTTCATCGCCACCAGCTGCTCCTCTTATTTCTACGATAACATTCTTTTCGTCGTTAGGATCCTTAGGTATTAGCAATAATTCTAAATCACTTTCTATAACTGGAATTTTTCCAGTAATTTCTTCTAATTCCATTTCAGCCATTTCACGGATTTCTTGGTCAGTATCCTTGGCCATTATTTTTAAATCTGCTAACTGAGATTCTAAATCTTTATATTCTCTGTATTTAGACACTATTTTTTCTAAGCCTGAAAATTCCTTGGCTAGTTCAGTTACTTTTTTTATGTTTGTAGCCACTTCGGGATCTGACATAAGTTTACTGATTTCTGCGTATCTAATTTCTATCTGGTCTAGTCTGTCTGTTATCATATTCTTACCCCATAAATTAAGGACATAAAATGTCCTTATTTTTTATCTTTGAATTTTTACGTTGTTAAATTTTGACATGTTTTTATTGAATAACAATGAGAAGTTTGAGATTACACCCGAACGGTTTTTTGCTATATCAAAATTAACATGATTTCTATTTGATTCATCTTGATCTTGTTCTGCAGGATTATATAAAAAGATAATAATATCTGCATCTTGTTCAATGGATCCTGATTCTCTTAAATCGGCCATTATTGGACGTTTATTTTCACGACGTTCAAGATTTCTTGAAAGCTGCGATAATGCTACAACTGGAACTTTAAGTTCACGCGCCATCTCTTTTAAAATACGACTTATTTCAGATACTTCCTGAACCCTGTTTCCTTTATAATCACCAGATCCACTTAGTAATTGTAAATAATCTATAATAATTAAATCTAGTTTATCTTCTTGGCGAAGTTTTCTACATTTACTTCTAAGCTCAGTAACTTTTACTGTTCCTGCATCATCAAAGTATATATTTGTATTTTCTAATGCCTTAGCTGCATGTTGAAGTCTTTCCCAATCTTGAGGATTCAAGTCACCTTTTCTTAGAGATGTATTATCAACTTGCCCTTGGCAAGATAATAAACGCATAACTAATTGTTCATTACCCATTTCTAGTGAGAAAAAAGCAATATGAGGTTTTCTTTTTAGATTTCCAACATTTAATGCTAGGTTTAATGCGAATGCTGTCTTCCCTACAGAAGGTCTTGAGGCTATAATTATTAAATCTGAAGGTTGAAGTCCTAAAGTAAATTGGTTTAATTGATGGAATTTAGTATCCAAACCTGTAATATCAGCTTTGTTTTGAGCTTGAATTGCAATATTTTCCATTGTCGCATGAGCTACGGTCGAAATTTCAATAAAATCAGATGATCTTCTTTCTTTAGTAACTTGTAATATTTTTTTCTCAACATCATCAATGAATTCTACAGTGTTCTCTACTAATTTAGATTCTTCTAAAATACCATTACAAGTATCTTGAAGTTTTCTTAAAATCGCTTTATCTTTAACGATATTTATATAATGAAGAAAATTTGCCGTAGAAGGCACTTCATTAGCTAGTTGAGTTATATATTCTATACCGCCAACTTTAGTTATCTGATTTGTGTTTTCCAAATAATTAGAAACTGTTAAATAGTCAATGGAAACTCCTTGATTATAAAGTTCTTTCATTGCCATGAACACAACTTTATGAGCAGGATAGTAAAAATCCGACTCCATAAGTTTATCGGTTATAGTTTTCATCATATAGTTTTCAAAAAATATTGTTCCCAAAACAGCTTGTTCAGCTTCTATGTTTGCAGGTACTTGTTGTTCCATATAAAACCCTCCGATTATTATTCTTCTTCTAATACTTGTAAGTTAATTGTTGCTAATACGTCTTTATGTAGCTTTATCATTACTTCATAATTTCCTAATGAATGAATATTTTCAGTTAAATTAATTTTACGTTTATCAATACTTAATGAATATGTTTTTTTAAATTCATCCGCTATTTGCTTTGTATTGATTGAACCAAATAATTTACCTGATTCACCAATTTTAACAGACAATTTAATTGGACTTTCTTCAATTTTTGCTTTTAATTTTTTTGCTTTTTCTAATTCCTTATTAGCATCAAAAGATAGCTTTTCTTTTTCAACTTCAAGAGCTTTTATATTTGCTGTATTTGCAGCAATTGCATGTTTTGAGGTTAGTAAATAATTTCCGTAACCGGTCGCTACATCAATTATATCACCTTTTTTTCCTTTTCCTCTAACATCTTTGATTAAAATTACCTTCATTTGTGTTTCCTCCTTATAGGTTTCATTGATTATCGCTTCAATTCTTTCTGCGAGCTCAATAATTGTGGTGTTCTTAACTTGTGCAGCTGCATTATTTAAGTGACCACCACCGCCAAATTGTTCCATTATTATAGAGACATTGAATTTGTCAATTGATCTTGCTGAAATAGCAGTTTCATCATTACCAATGTTTCCAATTGCAAATGAACCAATGATATTATCAATTTTTAATAATTCATCAGCAGTTTTAGCTAATTGTACACGATCTGTTAAGTCATCTTCAGGCAGTTGAGTAATAGCAAAATGATTTGATATAATTCTTGCTTGATTAACTAAATTAGTTTTTGTCCTAATATCATCTAAAGATTCTCGCAACATAAGTCTAGCTTTAAAAGGGTCAGCTCCAAATCGTTTTAATCTAGCTGCCGCTTCAAAAGTTCTCGCACCGGTACGGTATGAGAAATTATTTGTATCAATTATCATTCCGGCCAACATAATTGTAGCTTCAAATGGATCTATAGTTACTTTTTCTTCATATAAATCAATCATTTCAGTAACTAGTTCAACAGAGCTTGAAGCATATGGCTCAACGTAATTTATAAGAACATCTGATAATACATTGTCTATTCTTCTATGATGATCAATTACAATAATGTGTTTTGTTCTATCAATTAATCTAGGTTCTATTGTTTGAACCGTAGAATGATGGTCAACAATAATCAACAGTGATTCGTCTGATGCATCATATAATGCTTCATCAGGGTCTATTATATATTCAAGTAATTTAATATACTCTTGATTTAACATGTTAATTACTTTATGGCAAGTTTGATCCATGTTGTCAAAATCTAAAACTATTCTTGATTTTTTGTTTTTTGCCAAAGCCATTTCGAGTACGCCTATCGCAGATCCTAATGCATCTAAATCAGTAGCTATATGAGGCATGATGTAAACATCTTTAGAGCCATCAATAAAATCTTCGAGCGCTTTTGAATTAACTTTTGCAGTAATTTTACTTCTTTTTTCTGCGGTGTTAGTTTTTCCACCATAGAACTTCAAAGGTTGATTTCTTAAATTAACTACAGTTTGATCTCCACCACGTTCTTCGGCCAAGTTAAGGGCTTCTTCAGAGGCTTCTCCTAATTCTTTAGCGTTTCCTTCAAAACAAGCAATGCCTATAGAGAGGGTTATTCTTAAATCATTATTTTGTGAAATATCAGAAATAGTATTCATGATTTGAAACTTTTCCTTCATCAATTCATCTAATTGATATTTATTTAAAAACACGATTGTTTTTTCAGGTCTCATGTTATTAAAATATATATTTTGCTTTGAACACCAACTATCGATTGCTCCAAGTAAAAGGCCTTGAATATTTGCTTTATCTTGAAAATCCAAATCCTGGGTAGCATCATTAAAGTTATCTAATTTTAACACTCCTATTGCATCAATATTATTTAAATATTTTTCTTTAGTAAGTTCACGATCTGTTACTTCAAATAGGTAAATTGTACGATTCTTAGGATAATGAATAACATCAAATTTTTTATCATATACCCCAAGGATGAACTTCCCTATTCTTTTTGAAATGTTCTCTGATAAATCTTTGCTTATGAATTGTAATGTTCTACCTACTAGCACATTTGAAAAATATTCTTTTGCTTGTGAGTTTCCATATGTGATGCTATATGCATCGTCATAAAGAATAATCCCAACAGGTAAATAATTGAGAGCGATATCTTCACTATTAACTTTATATTTGCTCATAGCATTGAGTTCTCTAATTCTCTTTTCTAAATCTGATATTCTAGAGCGTTTGTTTTTAGATAGAAAATATTGAACCAAATGAGCCAATAAAATAAGCAAAATTATGGTTAAGAAGAACAGAAAATACTGATTTCCGAATTTTGGTTTTATAAATAAAATCCCAAATGCAATTAATATCACATAAACAACTGATATTATGATTGATTGGGTTTTAAATGATTTACTCATATTATGCCTCTCATTTAATTTGATTAGTACAATTATAACATAAAATAACAGTTTTTCAAACGAGATACCTTGTATTTTATGCTCTATCTTTTAAATCAAAGATTTAAAAATAATAATAATAATTCAAAGAAAAAAGGCTTTAATAAGCCTTTAATTTTTATTCTTTTACGTATGGTAATAAAGCCATGAAACGAGCACGTTTAATTGCTACAGCTAAATGTTTTTGGTAAAAAGCTTTAGTTCCAGTAACTCTTCTTGGTAAAATTTTCCCGCGGTCTGAAATAAATCTTTTTAACATTTCATATTCTTTAAAATCTATATATTTAATTTTATTTTCTGTAAAATAACATCTTTTACGACTTCTTCTACGGTCTTTTTTAAATCCTGGTCTTGGCATAATAATCCTCCTTAATTAAAATGGTAGATCGTCTTCTACGTTATTAAAATTACCTTTTGGTAATTCTTCTTCCTTAGGTTTGTTGCTATTTACTTTTGGAGCATTATAATCGCTATTATTGTTGTTATTATTACTACTCTTCGTATCAAGAAATACAACTGAGTCACATATTACTTCTGTAATATATTTTCTAACACCACTTTTTTCATCCATGTAATCTCTAGTTTGTATTTTGCCTTCAACAGCTACCATACTTCCTTTTGATAAATACCTATGAATGTTTTCAGCTTGTTTTCTCCATGCAGTACAACTGATGAAGTCAGCACTTCTGTCGTTACCTTGAACTGAATAAGGGCGATTAACAGCTAATGTAAATGAACATACTGGAAGGTTGTTTGTACTAGTGTATCTAAGTTCGGGATCTTTTGTCAATCTTCCGATTAATACAACTTTGTTAAACATATTTTCCTCCTATTTTTCGTCTCTTGCGATAACGATATGACGAATAATGTTTTCTCTAATCTTCATTACTCTGTCTAGTTCATTAATTGCTTCAACAGATGTTATTACGTCTAAAAGAACATAATAACCTTTTTTACAGTCAGCAATTTCATATGCCAAATCTTTTATGCCCCATTCGTTAACTTTCAGATTTTGAGATTCAAACTTGTTTAAAATACCGTTTAATTCTTCAATTTGAGCGGTTCTAGCTCCATCTTCAAGGTTAGGACGAATGATGTACATGATTTCGTATCTTTTCATATTTTATCCTCCTTCTGGTCTATTGGCTACTAATGTAGCAAGGTGATTAAATCACGTCGATAATTATAACATAATAAAAAGCGTTTGTCCATATAAAAACAGTGACAAACGCTATTATTGAATTATCTTTAAATGGTTTTTTAAAACAAGCCCCTTATTCTACAATTGGGTCTGCTAATCCTTGAAATATTTCTACAAATGAATCATATTGATCATCATAATTTGTTGGAACAATTAGTAAACAATTTCCGTTTACGTAATCCGCAACATCTTTACCTTCTAAAGCCGCTTGTAAAACAGCGCTCTCTGCTAAACGTTCTAGTAAAAAGTTTTCAGATTCGAATTCCATTATTACTACAACATAATCATCATTTGAAAACGCATAAGAAAGGAATCCATAGTAAACACCACTATTATCAGCATCAACAGCGTTGGCATCATCTTCAGTACTTGTTGTAGTTTGATCCGTATTAGTATCCTCTTCTACAAGTCTAAGGCTTTCTTCAACAAATAAATCGTCATGTATTGAAAATAATAAAGAATTTCCATTGTTATTATATTTGTAACGAACATACCCTTGATCTTCAAAATCTGTCGTTACTTTGTTCATTTGGCTACAAGCAGTTAATCCACCGATTGCTAAAACTAGAAGAAACGCAGCCAATATTTTTTTAAATTTTTTCATCAAACTCTCCTCTTTGCATTGCAAGTTAATATTATTATACTTTCTCTCTCTAGAAGATTATATATCATATAATCTAATATGTCAATACAACTTTCCCTAGCTTTACACTAATTTTGAGGCTTTTTTGGAAGCGGAATTAGTACAGATACTTCACTTTTGTATTCTTTATATCCGGGCCTGTTTATTAACTTTTTTTCCATCATTGGTATACTTATAAATAAAAATAACAATAACATTAATAGCGGGTATATAATATTGATATCTATTTTCATATTATTTGAAAAGTACATTACGTATATACCTAACCAAAAAAGAATTTCTCCAAAATAATTTGGATGTCTAGAAAATCGCCATATTCCAACATTTATCGTCTTTTTATCATCTTTTCTTTTTGCTCTAAAATTATACATTTGTTTATCAGATACATATTGAATAATTGGCGCCGCTAATGACATTAAAAACCCAAATATATATAAAATATTCATTTGAGCAGTTCCCATAATCATATATACATTTATCATTTGAATAAATACAACAAAAGTAGGAATCAAATGTATTCCAAACAAGTTCGTTAACGGATACATTTTTTGATTTTTTTCCTTAAGCATATCGTAACGCCAATCTTGAATTTGAAAACCACTCCAATTTTTCCACCAATTAAATGTTAACCTAACAGCCCAAATTGTCATAACGGATATTAAGAGAACATTTTTAATAGTGACTGAAGGAAAATATATTACCATCCATACTACTGCAATGAACAAAGGAATTACGCTCCAAAAAGGATCATATAATGATGCGTTATTTAACGCACTCCCAGCAAGGAAAATTATCAAAGTCATAGTTACATCTGCTATTAACATAGTTGCAATTGGATTCAAATCATAAGACTTCCCAAATGCAATTATCAATAAACCTATTATCATTGTAAATATATATACAATCAAAAATAATATTCCAGATTGATTTTTTGTTAATTTATTAAAGTCCATAAAAGTTCCTCCATTAATACACTTATATTATTTTATACTTTTTGTGACTATTTTTCAATAAGTTATTTTATTTCTGTTTCTAACTTCTTATTCCTAGGTAAGATAAAATTCAATGCAATACCCACAATAGCCGCTAAAGCTGTTGCAGCAAATACTGCACCGAAATTCATACCTGCATACGATAGCATAACAGCATTTACAGACAAAACATAAACCATTGCCAAGAAGATTGCTAAACTACCAAGAACTTCTTTAGTAATAGTCGGTCCTCTTTTTTCAATTTTTAAGAAGGAGTTGATTTTTGAAGCAAATTCTTTAATTAAATTACATTCTCCATATTTTTTTATCAATATAAGCCATAAAAAAAAGAGCCTTATATAAACTCCAAGGCTAAACATGAAAAAAATAGTAACCTTTAACAAGTTGTAGTTTTGATTGAATGAGTAGCCATAGTCTTATCATTTATGGCGATAAGGTAGAAACGTTCGAACTATATTATTGAATATATACGACCTTTATTAACTTCAAATTTAGATTATATATTCATTTTTTTAATCTTACAATGAGTTATTTTTATGTAAACACTTTACAAAAGAAAAACCTTCGTATAAAAACGAAGGTTTATTTTTAATTTATTAAATTATACAACTCGTTAACAATGAAAGTTACAGTATCATCAATTATACCCATTCGATCTCCGTTAAAGAATTTTTTATATATAAATTCTTTTGATTCTACAATTATACAAATATATACTTCACCTATTTGAGCTCCTTTAGAACCTAATGATGGACCTGCTTCTCCAGTTGTAGAAATGGCTATATTTGCATTACTCATTTTTTTAAGATTTCTTGCCATGTCTAAAGCAACTTCTTCTGATACAACACCAAACTCATCAATAGTTTTATTATTTACATTTAAAACATTAACTTTAGCTTGATCTGAGTATACGATATAGCTTTGTTCTGTTATATTTGAAGCTCCCGGAACTTCGATTAGCTTACTAATCAATTTTCCTCCAGTAATAGATTCTGCAGTTGATACTTTTAATTTTTTTAACTTTAATAATTCTACAAGTTCATAATTCTTTATCATATTTTCGCCTATATATTAAATCTAAAATGAAATACATCTCCATCTTTTGCAATGTATTCTTTTCCTTCTAGTCTAAAATTTCCAAGTTCTTTTGCTTTGCTTTCAGAACCAGCATCAATTAAGTCCTGATAGCCAATAGTTTCCGCTCTAATGAATCCTTTTTGAAAGTCCGTATGAATTACACCAGCACATTCCGGAGCCTTCATGCCATCTTTAAACGTCCATGCTCTAACTTCATCTGGACCACCAGTGAAAAATGTTTTCAATCCTAGCATCTCATAACTTACACTGACTAGTTCATCTAATCCCGAACGAGTTATACCTAAATCTTCCATAAACATTGCTTTATCATCGGGTTCCAATTCACCTAGTTCTTGTTCAATCTTTGCAGATATCACTACTGTTTCTGATTTGTCATTTTTTGCTAAGTCTTGAATTTGCTTTACATATTCGTTATTAGAATAGTCGGTAAGTTCTTCATCAGCAACATTACATACATAGACCATTGGTTTAGCAGTCAAGAATGAAAAATTCTTGATTACTTTAGATTCTTCTTTAGTTAAAGATAAAGATCTAATTGTTTTTTCATCTTTTAATGCTTCATTCATCTTTAAAAGAATTCTATATTCTAAAACAGCTTCAGCATCAAGCTTTAATTGAGCGGTTTTTCGAATTTTTGGTAATCTTTTTTCGATTACTTCCATATCTGCAAAAATAAGTTCAATCATAATTGTTTCGATATCCCTCAATGGATTTATTGAACCATCAACATGAATTACATTTGGATCATCAAAACATCTAACTACTTGAACTATTGCATCACAAGTTCTAATATGTGATAAAAATTTGTTTCCTAAACCTTCTCCTTTTGAAGCACCTTTAACAAGGCCTGCTATGTCTCTAAATTCAAATGTAGCGTTTATTGTTTTTTTAGGCTTATACAATTGAGTTAAAACATCAACTCTGTTATCTGGTACTTCTACAACTCCAATGTTAGGTTCTATTGTAGCGAATGGATAATTCGCAGCTAATACGTTAGCATTAGTAATTGCATTAAATAGAGTTGATTTTCCTACATTAGGAAGCCCAACAATCCCAGCTATTAATCCCATATTTATACCTCTTTCATTTCGATATTATATAATTTGCATGTATTTCTATACGTTTTTTCCATTACTTCTTCTAAAGAAACTCCTTTTATTTCAGCTATTTCTTTAGCAACATATAAAACATTCTTTGGTTCATTAGTTTTTCCTCTATAAGGAGATGGTGATAAATAAGGACTATCCGTTTCAACTAATAGATGATCTAAATCTATTTCCTTAGCTACCTCTTTAGGTGTATGAGCATTTTTAAATGTCACAGGCCCAGCCAAAGAAATATACATATTCAAATCAATAAATTGTTTTGCAGATTCTTTAGAAGACGAATAGCAATGCATTACACCCAATGTATTAGAATCTTTGTATTCTTTTAATATATCATAGGTATCTTTAGTAGCTTCCCTCATATGAACTATTATTGGTTTATTATGTTTGTTTGCTAACTTAATTTGATTTATAAATAACTCTTTTTGTTCTGCTTTATATGTTTTATCCCAATAATAATCTAGTCCAATTTCACCAATAGCGACTACTTTTGGATTATCTATATTTTCTTCTATCCAAGACAAATCCAGATTAAATTCTTTTGCCTCTGATGGATGAATACCTATAGCTGCATACAAATCATCGTATTGATTAGCTAAATCGATAGCTAACATACTAGACTTATAATCATAACCTACACAGGTAATTTTTTTTACTTCATTATTTTTTGCATTATCAATTATCTCTTCAACCCTGTCAATTAATTTGGGGTCATTTAGATGTGCGTGTGAATCAAATAACATAATACTCCAATCTATGGAAATCAGATAATAAATCTGTTTACATATTTAAATAGTAATTTACTATTTTTTCTACTGAAAAGCCTAATGACTCTACCACATCACTGCCTTTTCCACTTTTACCAAAACGATCAATACCATAAACGTTATTTGCAAACCTATACCAAGTTAATGTAGAACCCATTTCTATAGCTAAACGTTTTTTACATGTTTCAGGTAATATCCTATTTTGTATTTCTTTTGGTTGCGATAAGAATAATTCAACCGAAGGCATAGAAACAACCCTCACATATATATTATGTACATTTTTAAGTTGTTCTTGTACACTGATTGCTAATTCAACTTCTGAACCTGTAGCTATTAGAATAGCTTCATAATTATCCATATCATTAGCGATGTAAGCTCCAGTTTTAAACTCTTCATAAGAAGTCTTGTGAGTTACTGTTGTATTTTGTCTCGTTAACACTATTACTGAAGGTTTATCTTTTGAGTTAATAGCATAACGCATAGCATGTCTTGTTTCATTTGCATTTGCCGGTCTAAATGTATTTAAATTTGGCATTGTTCTAAACATTGATAGTTGTTCTACCGGTTCATGCGTTGGCCCATCTTCTCCCACAGCTACTGAATCATGTGTAAAGATGAACATTGATGGTAATCCCATCAATGCACTCAATCTTATAGCAGGTTTCATATAATCAGAGAAGACAAAGAATCCACCACTAAATGCTTTTAAGTGATGTAAAGTCATTCCGTTTATGATTGCTGCCATAGCATGTTCTCTTACACCAAAATTAATATTTCTTCCTGTACGGTTATTGAAGTCGAAATCTCCATCAATACCTTTTATTTTTGTTGATGAAGTTAAATCCGCTGAACCGCCAACCATTTGCGGTAACTGCTCACTTAGAATTGGTATTATTTTTCCTATAGTGTTTCTGGTGGCTTCTTTAGTTCCTAATTCAACTTGTGGAATTATTGATTCATAATCAAAATTAATTTTATTTTCGATTATATTAATTAAATTGTGATAATCATCTAAGTATAAATTCTTATATTTAATTAGGTTTTTTTTCCATATATTATAAAGTGTTTTGCCTCGAATTCCAAAAGATTCTTTAAAATCAAAGTAAACATTTTCCGGAATTTCAAATGGTTTATATTTATAATTTAGTCTCACTCTCATTAACTCTGTCTCTTCTAAACCTAATGGTGACCCGTGAGTCTTTGATGTTCCTTGATTTTGAGAACCATACCCAATAATACTTTTAACTTCGATGAATACTGGTTTCTCTGATTCATTTGATTTTAACAAAATGTTTCCTAATGATTCTATATCGTTAGGTTCATCTATTCTATAGTAATCCCAATTCATAGATTTAATTTTCATCTCGAGATTATCGCTATTCGCTTTATTTGTTGGACCATCTAATTGAATATCGTTCGAATCAAATAAAACAACTAGTTTACTTAGTTTTAACCTGCCAGCTATACTTAGAGCTTCCAGAGTTACTCCTTCTTGCAAGTCCCCATCACCACATAACACATATGTTTTGTGATTTATAATTTCTATATTTTCTTTATTAAATTTAGCAGCTAAGTAGCTTTCCGCTAAAGCGTTTCCTACAGCCATTGCTACCCCTTGACCTAATGGTCCTGTTGTTGAATCAATACCTTTGGTATGACCATATTCAGGGTGTCCTGGCGTTAAAGAATCAAGCTGTCTAAATTCTTTTAAGTCTTCAATAGTTAAATCATAACCTGTTAAATGTAACATAGAATAAAGTAGAGCACTTCCGTGGCCTGCTGCTAAAAAGAAACGATCTCTATTAAACCAATTAGGTTTATTTGGATTAGCTACAATATGATTGTGATATAACTCATATATTGTTGATGCTGCCCCTAATACAATTCCAGGATGTCCACTGTTAGCTCTATTGATCATATCAACACCTAAAAATCTAATTGTTTGAATTGATTTTTCCATAATAATACTCCTTTCAGATTATTAATTATTCCCACAGAATATTATATCATAAGTTTATATATTATCTTATATATAATGCCAATAAAAAACCTTGATTGATTTTACTCAAACAAGGTATTTTTTTTATAAATTGTAATTATTCAAGAATAGTAACTACTGAACCAGCACCTACTGTATGTCCACCTTCACGGATTGAGAACTTAGTTCCTTGTTCCAATGCGATAGCATGGATTAATTCTACTATCATTTCAGTGTTATCACCAGGCATAACCATTTCAATACCTTTTGGTAATTGAATTACGCCAGTGATGTCTGTTGTACGAAAATAGAATTGAGGTCTATAATTTGAGAAGAATGGAGTATGACGTCCGCCTTCTTCATGTGATAATACATATACTTGTGCAGTAAATTTAGTATGAGGTGTTACTGATTTTGGTTTAGCAATAACTTGTCCACGTTGTACATCTTCTCTAGCTATACCACGTAATAATAAACCTACATTATCTCCCGCTTGAGCATAGTCAAGTAATTTACGGAACATTTCAACACCTGTACATACAGTTGTTTTAGTTTCATGGATACCAACAATTTCAACTTGTTCTCCAACTTTAATTTTACCACGATCTACTCTACCTGTAACAACAGTACCACGACCTGTAATTGTAAACACGTCTTCAATTGGCATTAAGAAAGGTTTGTCTGTTGGTCTTTCAGGTAATGGAATATATTCATCAACTGCTTTCATTAAGTCTAGTATTTTTTGTTCATTTTCAGGATCGCCTTCAAGAGCTTTTAAAGCAGAACCAACGATAACTGGTGTGTCATCTCCTGGGAATCCATATTCGTCTAATAATTCACGAATTTCCATTTCTACTAATTCAACTAATTCAGGGTCATCAACCATATCTACTTTGTTTAAGAAAACAACAAGATAAGGAACTCCAACTTGACGAGATAATAAGATATGTTCTCTAGTTTGAGGCATAGCACCATCAGCTGCAGATACAACTAAGATTGCTCCATCCATTTGTGCTGCACCTGTAATCATGTTTTTAACGTAGTCAGCATGTCCTGGGCAGTCAACATGTGCATAATGACGATTTTCTGTTTCATACTCGATATGAGCTGTATTAATAGTAATCCCTCTTGCTTTTTCTTCTGGAGCAGAGTCAATTGAAGCGTAATCTTTAACTTCAATATTTGGATTACCTTTTGATAAAACTTTAGTAATAGCCGCTGTTAAAGTAGTTTTTCCATGATCAACGTGACCGATT
>Ga0307990_1000638_pt1 | contig 30850 bp, 25 predicted proteins | sample EllFjometagen129_FD_203168 | JGI IMG/M metagenome (GOLD analysis project Ga0307990, IMG submission 203168) | Marine microbial communities from Ellis Fjord, Antarctic Ocean - #129 | ecosystem: Environmental > Aquatic > Marine > Unclassified | place: Southern Ocean | collected 2014-10-08
CTGATAACCAAGATACCTGGTCTTGCTTTCTTGGTCGTACAGATTGCAAAGGGTGAAGGCATAGATGAGGCCTTGCTTCGGTCAGGTACCAGAAAGAGGTTGGTTGCGAGGACAAGAAAACTTTTTTTGTCAGATAGCGGTAGGGAAGCTGGGTTATTCTGGGGCAGAAGTTGCGAGGTTTCTGGGCGTGACAACTTCATGTGTAAACCGACTGGCAGCTTCTGAGGAAATTCCGGAAATTAGCGGGTATCTCTGAAATAAAATGCTTTAGAACCAACGTCCCCCTTTTCCCGTCCGAAGAGGAGAAAAACATGGGAAGAATCTCAACGTCTTTCTTAAAAGGATGCCTACTCGTCAGCATCTTCATTTTTTGGGGCCTGTTCACAGAGGCAAAAGCCGACCAAACATCAAATGATTCCATTCAGTTGGACAACTTCATCCAAGAAGCGGCTGAGAAAAATCCGGAGATTCTGGCAGCCAGAAATCGGTGGCAGAGTGACCAGGATATTATTGAGGCACGGCGAGCCTTTCCTGATCCCCAGATCTCCTATACCCATTTCGTAAAAGATGTGGAAACGAGAGTCGGCCCCCAAAAACGCATCTTCGGCGCAAAACAGAAGTTCCCCTTCTTTGGCAAAAGAGATGCCAGAGCCGAAGTCGCTGCAAAAAAAGCTGAGGCCGCAAAGGCCTCTTACGAAGCTGTCAAACAGGAGGTCATTCGTCAGGTCAAGAACGCGTATTATGAGCTTTATTACATATCAACGGTTCAGGACATAACAGACAACGAAAAAGAGATCTTGAAGAGATTTGAGCGTATTGCGAGGACCAAATACCAGACGGGTGGAGGAAATCAGCAGAACATCTTAAAAGCCCATGTGGAGATCACCAAACTTGACGGCAAGCTCCTGAACCTCCATAGCCAAAGGCAAACAGCGGAGGCTAGGCTCAACACGTTGCTCAACAGGCCTGTAGAGAATGCAATTGGGAAACCATTGCCGCCCAAAATGAGGGATTTCACTTACACGAAAGAAGATCTTGTCATGATGGCTCAGGAAAATCGTCCCGAGCTGAAGGCTGGAATCTCCCTGATCGAGAAAAGCGACACAGCTCACAGATTGGCTAAAATGGATTACTATCCAGACTTCACGATCGGAGTGAACTACATCCAGGTTGACAACGGGCCGTTGAATTTCAGCGACAACGGGCGAGATGCCATGAATGTCATGGTCAGCATGAACCTTCCCATTTGGCAGGAGAAGCGGTCTTCTCAGGTCAGCAGCGCCATCCATATGGTCAAGGCCCAGAAAAGCCGTTACGACAATCTCATGAATCAGATTCTGCTTGAGGTTGAAGACACCTATTTCAAGATCGAAACTGCCCGCGAGACAGTGAATCTGTATAAGAACGTGTTGATACCCCAGGCAGAGCAGTCATTGAAATCAGCCGAAGCTGGATACGTGACCGGCGTGGTTGGTTTTCTTGACCTGCTTGATTCTCAGCGGATGCTTCTGAACATCGAATACGCCTATTGGAAGGCTTATATTGACTATTTGAAGCATATTGCTGACATGGAGAGGGCCGCAGGCATTGAGCAGGCTGCGGGCATTGCGGAAGATCTTTCCCCTCACGTCAAGGAGGGATGAACATGAACGGAAATACAAAGCAATCAGGAAGAAGAGCCAGGCGGTTTTATCGATCAGCGAGCACCGTGCTATTCGTTTTGAGCCTTCTCCTCATTTCGGAATCACTTGGTGCAGAAGAGATGACCCACTCACATGGTCAGGCCAAAGACACCCATACCCAACATTCCGACTCGCCATCCCAGACAGATGAGCAAGTAATCCACAGTGAGCACGGCGAGCAATCTGAAAACGTGCAGACGGATCTTTCAAAGCACCGGGTCGATATGACCGTGAAATTGACCCCTGAGATATTGAAGCGAACGGATATCAGGACGGCTCCAGTTGACTATCGAACTCTGGTCAAGGAAATCCGGACAGTTGGGGAAATCACCTATGATGAAAGACGGGTGAAGGTGGTCTCCGCATGGATTGGTGGGAGAATCAACAGACTGTATGTGAATTTTACGGGTGTTGAAGTCAAAAAAGGGACACCTTTGGCTGAGCTTTACAGTCCTGAATTGATTTCTACTCAGCAAGAGTATCTCCTTGCCCTTGAAACGATGAATAAGATAAAGGCCGGTGGAAATGCACAAGCTCTTAAAGCGGCCGTTGATCTGGTCAATGCCACGAAACAGCGACTGGTGTTCTGGGGAATTTCTCAAGAAGAGATTGCTGAAACGGAGAAGAGTTGTCAGGTCCTCTGTTCAGAGACAACCATCAATGCGCCGATCGGGGGTACGGTGATCCACAAGCAAACCAATGAAGGCCAATACGTTAAGACCGGCGACAAGCTTTTTACGATTGCTGACTTGTCCGTTGTCTGGGCCATGGCAGATGTTTACGAATACGAGATGGCTTGGGTCAAGCAGGGCCAAAAGGTAGCCATCACGTCAGCAGCCTACCCAGGAGACACATTTACAGGCACGGTATCCTTCATTGACCCATTCTTGAATAAGAAAACACGCTCGGTCAAGGTGCGCATGGATGTGCCCAATCCGGAGCGCATGCTTAAACCCGGCATGTTTGTGGACGTCAGATTGAAGATCCCTCACGCGGGCCACAAGCTGGTCCTTGCTATACCGTACACAGCTGTTTTGGATACCGGAGCAAGAAAGCTGGCTTACGTTGATTTGGGAGAAGGAACGTTCAAGCCGGTTGAGATCGAGGTCGGAAGCAGAGCCGGGGACTGGGTCCCAGTTGTATCCGGCCTTGAAAAAGGCCAGCGAGTGGCCGTATCAGCCACTTACCTTCTCGACTCTCAGCGTACTCTGGGGGGCGCAGCATCTGGAGAGTATGGCGGGGCAATTGGACACAGTCATTAAAGAGTCAGACAAGGAACGTAATAAAAACCGGAGTTTGGGGCTATGATCGACAGGATTATTGCATGGTCTATCTCTAACCGATTCATGGTTCTTGCCTTTGCAGCGGCCTTTATAGGGGCTGGTTGGTGGGCGATGAAAAGGACCCCTGTCGACGCCATTCCCGACATCGGCGTTAATCAACAAATCGTTTATGTGGAATGGTCAGGAAGAAGCCCGAAAGACATAGAGGATCAAATCGTATATCCCTTGACGACCAATTTACTGGGCATTCCTGGTGTGGAAGTTATTCGTTCCAACGCCATGTTTGGATTTGGGACAATTAACATTGTCTTTGAGGACAAGATCGACTTCTACTGGTCCCGAACTCGGGTGTTAGAGCGGATAAATATGGCTCAGAAAGACCTTCCTGAGGGGGTGGTTCCCGTACTCGGCCCTGATGCAACGGCTCTTGGGCAGGTATTCTGGTACACCATCGAGAATGGCTACTATTGCCCCGATCATCCAAGAAAGGTTTATGAAAGGGCTGGAAAGTGCCCAGAAGATGGCCGGCCTCTTGTTCGTTCGCAGCAGAACTTGGCAGAGCTGAGGTCAATACAGGACTGGTTTATTAAGTTCCAGCTCACAGCCGTGCGGGGTGTGAGTGAAGTAGCCAGTGTTGGAGGCTATGTCAAACAGTACCAGATCGATGTCGATCCCAACAAGATGCTTTCCTATGGGATCGACATGAAACAGCTCATCAGGGCCGTCAAAGAAAGCAATATCGATGTAGGTGCCAAGGTTATAGAAGAAGGTGGTGCAGAGTGGATCGTTCGAGGTTTGGGGTTTATCAAGACCCCGGAAGATATAGAGAACACTGTCATTAGGTCTCACGAAGGCGTTCCTGTCTATGTGAAGAACATTGCTGTTGTCACCTTGGGTCCCGAGTTTCGCCGCGGGGCCCTGGTTAAAGATGGTGAGGAGACCGTGGGCGGGATCGTCCTGATGCGCTATGGTGAAAACCCCCTGTCGGTCATCGAAGGCGTGAAATCCAAAATCGAAGAGATCAAAACAGGGCTTCCGCCTGGAGTCAGGATCAACGGGTATTATGATCGATCTGATCTTATCCAGAGAGCAGTTCACACCCTGAGGGTTGCCCTCATACAGGCCCTCGTTATTGCGCTGTTGGTGGTCCTCGTGTTTATGGGACAGATTCGAAGCAGCCTGATCATTTCAATGATCCTGCCAGCCGGAATCCTCATGTCTTTTGTGGTGATGTACATTTTTAAAGTTTCTTCGAATATCATGGCTTTGGGAGGACTGGCCCTTTCCATTGGTGTGATGGTCGACGCCGGCATTATCATGACAGAGAATATTGCGAGGCACATTTCAGCGGCCCCTCACAAGAAGAAGTCTGTGGTTGCCTTGAAGGCCGCTCATGAGGTGGGGGGAGGCATTTTCTTCTCCATGCTGATCATTATTACGGCCTTTGCCACAATCCTTACCCTTACCGGTCAGGCCGGCAAGCTCTTCAGACCGCTGGCTTTGACCACTATTTCGGCCATGGGCAGTGCAGCGGTCCTGTCCATCACCGTCATTCCGGTCCTGTGTATCCTCATTCTAGGCAGAAAAACGAAGCCGCCGGAGAAGCATCTGATCACGAGGGTCTTACAGTCGGCTTATCGGCCGGTAATCAGGTGGAGCCTGGATCATAGATTTCTCGTGATCCTGTTCGCGCTGATCTTTATTGCTATCAGCGTGGTCCCTATGATGGGGGCACGACTCATTACGACGCCTCTGTCCAAGATTATGCCTGTCCACAGCATACCTGTGCTGCACAGAATTGTGGCCGGCCTGGAGTCGATCTTGCCGGGCATTAAGAGCGAGTTCATGCCACCGTTGAACGAAGGCGATTTGCTTTACATGCCTGTCCTTTTGCCGGGTGCTTCCCTGACCCAGGTGAAAGAAGTTCTCACCAAACAGACCTCTATCATCAAGAAACTTCCTGAAGTGGTCACCGTGGTTGGAAAACTGGGACGTGCCGACACGGCGACAGATCCTGCGCCTGTGGGGATGATAGAGGCGATCATCGTCATCAAACCTGAGAATCAATGGCGGCCGGGGATGAACAAAGCAAAACTAATCGATGAGATCATTAAGAAAACAGAGATGCCCGGCGTAATACCGATCATGACACAACCCATCCGCAATCGCATTGACATGCTTGCCACCGGCATTCAAACGCCGGTTGGAATCAAGGTGTTCGGTTCAGATCTGAAGGAAATCGAACGGCTTGCATTGAAGGTTGAAGAGATTCTGCGGACAATCCCAGGGGTCGTAAGCCCTTATGCAGAGCGCATTGGAAACAAGCCATACCTTGAGATTGAAATCGATCGGAATGAAGTGGCTAGACATGGCATCAGGGTGGGCGATGTTCAGACCCTGATCATGACAGCCCTGGGGGGCATGAACATTACCACAACAGTCGAGGGAAGAGAGCGTTACCCTGTCCGTGTCAGGTATATGCGGGAATTGAGGGACAACGTGGAGGCGATCAAACGGGTGATGGTCGACTCCCCTTTTGGTTACAAGGTCCCACTGCATCAATTGACTAAGATCGTCAGAAGCCTGGGACCCGCAAAGATAGCGAGCGAAGACACCCTCCTGTTCGCACGCATTTTTGTAGATGTGGACACAGAAAAGACCGGCATTGTCGATTTTGTGACCGAGGCTGACAAAATCGTGAAGAAGGCTGTCACCTTCCCTCCCGGCTATTACATGACCTGGAGTGGGCAATATGAGTACGAACTTCAATCGAGAAAGAGGCTGATGGCGGTTGTGCCGGTCTGTATCCTAGTCATTTTTGTCCTCCTTTACATGAAGTTTAAGTCCTTCCCGGCAGCGCTAACCCTTATGCTCGCCGTGCCATTTGCCTTCGTAGGCGGAATCTGGCTGCAGTATTTCATGGGAGTCAAATTCTCAACAGCCGTGTGGGTGGGATACCTGGCCTTGTTTGGGATATCTGTTGAAGACGGGATCGTCATGGTTGAATATCTTCTGCTGCAAAAGGAGGGAGGACGACCAGGTAAACCCCTCAAAGAGATCATCACTGATGCCGCTCTACTGAGAGTCAGGGCGATTACCATGACGACTGCCACGACCGTTCTGGCGCTCATGGCCATCATGTTGTCTACCGGGACAGGCTCAGAAGTGATGAGGCCTATCGCCACTCCGGCCGTAGGAGGGATGGTCACAGCCACTCTGACAAACCTGATCATCGTCCCGGTTCTGTTCTACTGGTTGAACAAGAAAAGAGAGGTCCAAGAATAAGCAATGAGCGTTGAACTCGGTCATTCAGAAGGCTGACGAATATCTGGTGAAAGGAGTGATCGTATGAAGCCTGTACCAAGATCACCCCGCAAAGAGATTCATATCAAAGAAAGGGCTTAAGCTTCCGATTTAGCTGATAGGAAATTGTTTTTTAGAACGATTCAAAAAATGGGGTCATCAATGGCCTCACTTAATGAAAAGGCTACCCTGCACAGACCCCAAATGTCAAGAGGCGTCAAAAAGCGGTAATCTCAGAGCGTCATGAAACCATTTCGCCGTCTATAAAGGTCAATTCGCGCTGAATTCCTTAAGGAGAGTATGTCCTTTGACCAACGCTTCGGCTAGGTCGGTGATGTGCCCCTTATAGCAGACCATGAACGGACCGGTCCGGTAAAAACAGATAAGCTTGTCAGGGGCCGTTCGAGGCCTTATTTTAATGCAATCGTCATATCCGTTATTTTTCTAGTGTTTAGGAATGTGTCTGGATATAACTTTTTGCCTGATTTTATTATTTTTCCGGACATTGGCCACCTCAGTACGGTCATGTTGTATTTAATGGTGGCGCCGTCCTGTCTGGTGACCAAAAATGACTACACTACCGCCCTTCAACGACATATGAATAAGGGGTAAAAAATGAAAGAAATTCTGATTATCATTGCTTTTGTAGGTGTATGGTATCTGTTGCAGGTGTACATCCTGCCCAAACTTGGAATCTTCACCTGAATGCGCGATTCCTGTCAGGTGACAGGAAAAAAGGACAAGGGCACGCAAACTGAAAAACGAAACAAAGAAGGATAAAGGCCGGGCTGATAATCTTATCCTGAAACCGCATCGCGGACAGGTCAAGGGATCAAACTCCCAGACCTTTTTGATAAACTCCCTCCATGTCTTGGACGGCACATGCGGCGGATCGTAATCAGATAAGTCCGGTATGGCAAAATCCACGTTGTCCTCTTTTTCGGGCATTTTATCTCCAGGCCTCAGCATCCCCTCCTTCCGCCGCTGCCCCGTGGATCTGTTTGAGAGCTATCAACAGTACCGCGCCATTTGAAAAATCAGATATGTCCACTACTTTCAACTTTTTGATACCCATATACACCAAGACCATGTCAACGGAAACATGAAGTTAAAATCGTGAAAGCGTGTCGTCAAGTCGAAACATAGATTCGATGCTGATAAATACACGATGAAGTACAGCTAAATTAGCCCAAGAGCCCACCAGAATCCAAGACCGAAGATAACATGTAGTATCAGTTGCTCTGCCCACACTACTTTGCCTATCTTTTGACCCATAATTCCTTGACCGGCAACCGGCAAAGCGACAAGCAGCATAGCGATCCAGAGTACGAAAACATATACAATAATTGCCGGGGCTAATCGGGTTTCAAAGCCAAAAAGCTTCGCCAGTATCACATAGACGATACCAAAGACCGCACTGGTTACAAGATGGATAACTGTACCCAGCACGTATATGGCAACGCCACCCTCTGCTCTGTTCATCAAACGCAAAGCAAAGGAACCATCGACAATTACCAGGTTTGACCTCAGTAGACCAAGCCTATAGCCAATTTCGGTAGCGATACCCATAAGGATACCAGCTATGAGTCCTGCTAAAATACCTTCAACTATCCACATAATCATCCACCTCCATTATCTATGGTCTGCCAAATTCGGATTATTTTCCTGTTAGCCTTTCAGGTAGCATGAATATATAGCAATAAACATCTGGAACGAAAAGAATAATATCGGGTTCATTTATGGCTGTTTCGTCGAGTAAGTTGAGTGACTTCAATAGAGGGAAATTTATCTGCTTGAGCAGCCCACCGTACGGTAAAGAGCTTAACCGTACTCCGGCGCTCTGTAGAATTACAACAGATACGAAAACGTTATCCCGGTCAGCCACAGCCAGCGGCAATGCTTCTGGCACAAGTTGACGTACCCGTGATTCAGGCACAAGATAGGAGATATAGAGCACATGATGTAATGACATCTCAACACGTGTAATTTTTCTTATAAAACTCACCTGGGTACCCATAAGATTATTACTTGCCTGATAGTAAGCGTAGTGTATGATATCTGAGGAGCAACTAACAATAGTTAACCATCATTGACAAGTTCCGCCTGCGCTTATATAAAATATCTAGAGTATCAAAAAATGCTTTCAATGCTTTTTTAAAAAAACGAAAGGAGGGTGACAAAAATGGCATTAGTTAAAGAACAGTGTAGTAAAGAGATGTTGGAGGCGTGGAAAGTTTATATTGATTCTCTGGAAAAATTCCTTAAGCTTTTGAAAAGGACGTAGGTGAGGCCGCATGTGTGACATCTACATGCACCGGAGAGTGGTGTGTGGCTGTCGAGCATACGGTAGACGAGATAAGCAACGTCCTCTATTCTATCAGCGAACCATCACTGGCTTCTGAGGAAGACAACAGGAAAATAAAGGAACTCAAGCTTAGAGTGCATAATCTTTACGCCAAGTATAAAAGCATACCCAAACCTTAAAAAACAAAGCTACTTTGCTGTTTAGTGTGGGTTGAACAGGGTATCTACTCCTGTGGTCTATGGGACGCTGTTTTTGCGTGAACTTCACGGCTGAAATAATTATGGGATTGAAGTGACAATGTAGTAAGCATTGCAAAGGTCATACTCATCGAAATGCTTTATAGTACTTGCGAAACGAAGCACTTAGCCTACCGCTAACTCCTCACTGCTCTCACACAGACCGTGAATATTGAACAGTGCCGTGGCATTGCTGACCCCCGGTTTCTTGACCTTCATGCATGCCGTCACCTAGTGATTGGTATAAACGAGATCTCTGCTCGAAATCACTTTTCAAATTTGACAATTCATCCCCTCAAGGTCCATACTAAAAATTAGCTAATAACAAGAATTGGTACGGAGGAATTTTTAAAATAAGAATTGAAAAACCGGAGGGGAAAAATGTATTTTAAGCAAATAGCGGTAGAAGGTATGGGATGTCTTTCCTATATTATCGGATGCCCTATGGCACGGGCTGCTTGCGTGGTCGATCCTAAAAGAGATGTCCACGATTACATCGATCTCGCACGGAAAAACGGCATGAAAATTACTCACATTTTTGAAACCCATATTCACGCAGACCATGTCAGTGGAAACATGGAGTTAAAATCCAGAACGGGCGCTGATATTTATTTTGCAAAAGATACACCTGTCCGCTTTGAGCATAAAGAAGTCAATGAAGGAGATATCTTGGAGATCGGAAATGCCAAGCTTGAGTTTATTAAAACCCCCGGACATACTCCGCATGCAATGTCTATTTTGATTACCGACAAATCGAGAAGTGTTAAACCGTGGTTTGTTCTTACCGGAGACTGCATGTTTGTCGGAGATGTCGGAAGACCCGATCTTGCGGGAGCAGAGCTTATCGATGAACAGGTAAAGAATCTTTACGATTCGCTTCATAATAAATTAGGAAGGCTTCCGGATAGTATGGAAATATTTCCCGCACATGGAGAAGGTTCTCTGTGCGGAAGAGGTATGAGTAGTAAGACGAGTTCTACGATCGGATTTGAAAAAGAGAATAATCCGTCCCTAGTTCTTTCATGGGAGGATTTTCAGACTGCGTTCAAAAAGGATTTTCCGGAAAGGCCCAAAAGTTTTTCACATATAATCGAAACAAATACAAATGGTCCCCAGCTTCTTGAGCGGTGTCCGGCATTAAAGGATTTATCTCCTTTTCAGGTAAAAGAGCGAACCGAAAAAGGTGCTTTGGTTTTGGATACCCGCGATACTGCTGCATTCGGAGGAGTTCATATTCCTGGAAGTATCAATATCGGTTTTGCCAAACAGACCGCTAACTGGATTGGAATGGTTATAGAGCCGGAATCTAAGTTGATACTTGTCGTTAGTGATGAACAAGCTTATGAAAAAATGCGTATTCAGCTGCACCGGATCGGGTATGACAATATCATGGGATTTCTTTACGGGGGAATTGCCGCATGGCAGGAGATGGGTTTTCCTATAGCGCAGTTGTGGCAGATTTCGGCAGCCCGTCTAAAAGAAAAACTCGAGAAAAAACGCTACCGATACTTTTTCGATGTCAGGACGCCTGCCGAATGGCATATGGGACATGTTAAAGAAGCGGTTCATCTTCCTTTGACCGAATTGATGAAAAAACTGCCGGATATAACTAAAGATGAGGAAGTTATTGTTACCTGCGCCAGAGGTTACAGGGGAAACATTGCTGCAAGTTTTCTTGCGGGCAAAGGTTTTACGCACGTTCACAGCCTTGCGGGAGGTATGAAGGCATGGATAAATTCGGGCTATCCTGTGATTAGATAATTTATTCGACAAATATCGGCTTATTATAACCGGATAGTAGCGTTTTTAAGAGCTGGAATCTCTGTATATTGTGTCATTCCGGGCTTGACGTGATGTCTCATGTTCGATTCAACTGAGTTTTTCAGCATCCAGACGAGCTTGCTTATAAATGAAGGACGTGGGGGACGTTGCCAATTTATGCAACTTAAGGCATGTATGCTGTATGGTAAAACAAGCCCGATTGGATACGCCTGGTGTTTTGCACCATGTTAGAAGAAAATAATGGGTGACCCCTCTGTGCAATCGTTCTTTCAAACCGAAAACAAGGGGGAAAAATAATGCCGAAAAAAATTATTCTATGCTTTGACGGAACTTGTAATGACCCGAAGGATGCCAAGCAGAAAAAAAACCTCAAAATGGAGTTAAAAGACGGCAGTGTCACAAATATTTTCAAACTTCATCTTCTTCTGGGCGGTGGTTTGACAAAGGGAGAGGAACATCTTCCGGGGCAGAAAAGCCTTTATTATTCAGGGATCGGCACCTATGGCAACAAATTTCTCCAGTGGTTCAATGCTGGTCTTGCACTGCCCAATATGGATGTAGCCACCATTATTAATACTGCGGCAAGAGATTTGGCCAAAACCTATAAGGCCGGTGATGAAGTTTTCGTTTTCGGCTTCAGCCGGGGGGCGGCAATCGCTCGCCGTTTTGCTGCCACAGTGAATAAAAATGTCAAAAAATTTAAGCCCAGAGCTCCTCGGATAGCTATTCGCTTCCTTGGCGTTTTTGACACGGTGGCATCCATAGGTCTGCCGAATCTGGATGATGACACAAAACCTGTTTCCGATGTAAAATTTGAAAACTGCACAGTGGCTGATACGGTTAAAGAGACCCTGCACATGGTCTCTCTGGATGACAAACGGACGGCTTTCATGCCGACCCTTATGGCCTATGATCCAAAACGGGTGACCGAGTTATGGTTTGCAGGGGCCCATTCCGATATCGGCGGTGGCTATCGCTATGACGGTCTTTCCGACATAACGCTTCATTTTTTATTGGATGAATTTTCCAGGCGAGGACTTGGCCTTGATGTACGTTCACCCCTTGCCATTGATTTTAACAGTGATGCATGCAGGAAACTGGGTTTGAGTTATGACGACATAGCCATACAGCCGAATCCTCTGGGGCGTGATCATCAACAGGAGCGCTCCTGGTTGCTTGAGTGGACATTGACCGATCGCGACTTGCGGGTCCATGTTGAAGATGACAATTCCACCGATCCTCCGCCATTACCCCAGATTCATTACACTGTTGTGGAGCGCATCCATGGTGACAATGATTACCGGCCGGTCTCTCTTAGTAAAAGAACCCTGAAAGGCGAGGAAGAAAATCATATTCCCCACCTTGTCTGGCGGCCGGATGGTGAACAAGCTGCCGTGGTATATGGCCTTACCGAACATTTAAAAAAGGGTCCTCCCACCCCCAAAAAACTTGAGGTCGGCGCATCACGGCTCGTTACCGTCTATGCCAATACCAAAATGAACCGCAGCTATATTTACGCCAACAGGGATGAAGAATACTCTTTCAGTGTAGATATACAGCAAAAGTGGTTTGACAGCGGCATCACCTGCGGCCCCGAGGGATGGGACCGTCAGTCCGTGGACTTTCCCTGGTATCAGGATATTCCCATAAAGTTCATGGAGGATGATCGCAGATGCCCGGAAGCGGACTGGTTCGAGATAGTCGGGGTTGTCGGCAAAAAAGAGCAGAATGCGTTTCGTGTTCTTTCCTTTACAGCACCAAATAAACAACTCAAGGTGAAAAAAAATACAGGGGAGATTTATCTGTTCGCCAACGATCTGGAAGACCGTTATTCCAATAATCTTGGATATATCCAGGTTAAGGTAACCAGGGTGAAATAGCCTAAGCAAATGCAAAAATTCTTGTTGAATCATTAGAGAACTTTTTCCTTTCACATATTGAACTATTTTGCTCGGTGCAAGTTCTGGAGGACATAAAACATGCAGATGAATATGATCCCAGCAATAATTTAGCCTTAATTCGATATACGCTTTCTCACATAAAGAAAAAATTGAGGGACGTTGTTGATTAAATTGAATTAATCTTTCATTGTCCTGCTGAAGGCTTTGGAGATAGCAGACGCTTTTCAGATGATAGAACGTGGAAAATGCATAAGGAGAATCCGCAGATGACGCAGATTAGCGCATATAAGAAAAGAGATGTGGTAACTTATACGGCAAGGCTCGTGTTCATTCTGTGAAAATCTGCGTAATCTGCGTAATCTGCGGATAATATATTGAAGTCAGGCTTTGAATTCCTATAAATTCTTACTAAGGAACGTACAATAAATAACTTGAACAAATTAATGTCTTTTTTGCCGTCTTCTTCGTTGCTCGTCGATCACATAACCCGTTATGCTCGCTCCTTGCGCCTTGAATACAACAAAAAATCCTGTTAATTTTTGTTCAACTTATTTATCTCCCGTTCCTAAGACAACTCCGGACCAAGCGTTGTGTCTGGCTTATCATGTATAGTGGAATAGATAGTATTTGATCAAAATATGATAATTCGTACATTGAGTATCGGACACCAAGCAGTGTTTTGGGATATTCCTTAATGAAAAGCCTCATGCTCTTCAGTGAACCCCTTGCACCGGCCTTTACTTCTATTGGATTTACATGTGAATATTTGTAACGCCGACCAACCATTCGCGGGGCGCAGATTGCCGGCGGCGTTCTGTGGATAATAAAACTTCTTGCACCTCCCGATAAAAAACCAAAATATATATTTTATAATATATACCTTGACACCTTCTGTAGATGGTATATATTTTTAAGTATAAACCAATAGTCAAAAGGAGGCGATTATGCAAACTGCCAAATTATTTATAAATGGGCGAAGTCAAGCGGTTCGTTTACCCAAAGCCTATCGATTTGAGGGAAATGAAGTCTATATAAAAAAAATGGCTGGAGGGGTATTATTAATTTCTAAAGATCAATCTATTTGGGATTTTTGGGAAAGGAATTTAATGAAATATGAAGAACCATTTATGACTGAAAGAAATCAGCCGGAGCTACAACAAAAGAGAGAGGGCCTTGATTAAATATTTAATTGATACCAATATCTGTATTTACATAATGAATAAACGCCCGACAGGGATCATTCATAAGTTTAAGCGGTTTGATGTGGGCGAAATCTGTGTGTCAACAATTACAGTTTCAGAGTTGCAGTATGGAGTTAGTAAAAGCAAAAATCGCAGGTTAAATAAACAGCGCATCGAAGAGTTTCTCTCTCCACTTGAAATCCTTCCATACGACGAAATCGCTGCCAGTATTTATGGAGATATTCGTATTCAATTAGAGAAACGCGGGGAGCCTATCGGTCCACTCGACCTACTGATTGCGGCTCATGCCTTAAGCAAAAATTTAGTCTTAATTAGTAACAATGAAAAGGAATTCAAACGAGTTAAAAATTTGAAAGTCGAAAATTGGGTTAAATAGGAATCACAGAATCGGGTAAGGGGAGGTTTTTCTCCTCCCCTCCACTCCCCACCCCGCTTGCTGGTCCGCACGGGGCGGTTCTCTGTAAGTTTTAAAAGGCATTTTCAAATACCACTAAGTGTATGTCTATGGGACGCATTTCTCTGCATGCTTCAGACACAAAAACCCATCGCAGATGCGATCATGAGCGCTCCCATGCCAATGAGCAGGAATAGTATGATCCGGATATATGATTCCGTGGTTGTCCTGAAATAGATGCGCGAGCCCGACCACACCCCGATTATGACCGGTATGGCGCTGACTGCCAGGTATCGCAATACCAGGCCGTTGGTCAGGCCGAAAAACCAGTGTGCACCGGCAATGAGAATTCCGGTTATAAGAAAGAGGCCGGAAAGGGTGGCCTTGATGCTGTCCTTGGACCATCCGGCAAGCATGGTGTAGATAATTACCGGTGGCCCGCCGGCACTGAAGGCACTGCCTATGACTCCCGTGGCAAACCCGGCGGCATATGGGCTGAAGGATGGCATCTTTATGGCCCTTGGCTTGAATTTTAGGCTGAATAAGGCGTAGCCTACAAGCAGTATGCCCAGAAGGATTTTTATCCAGGTGTTGTCTGCCCTTTTTAGGAAATATACACCTGCTATGATTCCTGGCAGGCAGCCCAGCAGCATGGGGAAAATTTTTCTCCAGTCCAGATGCCGTTTGAGCTGGAGACATAGATAGATGGTGATAATAAGACCGTTAAGGATGCTTAATGGGACTGCGGTCCTGGCATCCAGGAACAGTAAAAACAGGGGCATAGCCACCAGAGCCGAGCCGAAGCCGGTAAGGCCCTGCACCAGTCCTGCAAGAAAGGAGATAGCGGCAATTGCGGTGTAGAGGTCTATCATCTGAAAGATAAAAAGATTGTAGTGGCGTCTCAGTACTTATAATCCAGAGACATGATCCCTGCCAGAGGTACCTCCCAGCATTCAGACCTTCGGTGGTCAAGGTATTTCCCATAACACACGTATATTCAAAAAACTGAAGTTTCACCGTTTTTTGAAGGTTTTCGGGGACGGAGTCGCTGGTTCGTCTATGCCCTGCTGGCATTCATCGTCCCTTTTACCAATTCGATCTCTTCAAACATCCTTCGCTCTTTGAACACTCTCTTCGGCCTGAGCGTGAGCCGACGTCGATTCTATACATTCATGGCATCAAACAAGCTCCCATGGATCAAACTGTGGCAGGGATTGTGGAGCACGATTCCAAATCCACTAACAGATGGCCGTTTGTTGGTCGCCCTGGATGACTTCATCAATCCCAAGACGGGCAGAAAGATTTTCGGCTGTGCACATATCTTCGATCATGCCGCCAAGGCCAACCAGTCCAAATACCCCTGAGCGCAGAATGTGGTTCTCGTTGGTTTGCTGAAACGTATCAAGGGCCGCTGGGCGTTACCGCGACGTGATGGCTACTACAAATGTGGTCATGCTCAAAACACTCAAATGCCCTGTCAGGGTAGTCTGGGTCTTTCGTAAAACACAATGGATTGCCCTCTTTTCTACTGACCTGAACCTGTCCATTAAACAGATCATCGAGTACTATGGTGCAAGGTGGAAAATCGAATCCGGTTTCAAGGAAATCAAACAGGAGATTGGCAGTAGCAAGAGCCAGACCCGTAATGCCCATGCAGTGATCAATTATGTCAATTTCTCTATGATGGCAGCTACCGTTACATGGATCTATGGAGCACGACTGGAAAATACCCCCGAACGTCGACATAAAGTCAGAGGCCGCAATAGTTTTGCATTCTCAGATCTGAGACACATCATTGCCAAGGCCGCCCTGAGTGAGAATTTTGATGCCGTTTGCGGTAACCACCTCAAAGCCCTAAAAAAAATCTTTCGTCGACGCCCTGCTGCGCATGGTTGCTTGAATCTGCATGGTATAATTTCGGTGAAACTTCAGATCTATAATTAGAATGTGCTTTTCTATCTTGGCATACCTGTCACACTAATGCGGCCTTAAGACCGCAAAGAGACAAAATGTCTTTCACCTCAGCAGAGATATCGAAAATTCTCAGTTTGACCTCAGGTTCCAACCGTCGCTTAAAGGCAATCAGCAACTGAAGGGCAGCAGTGTCAATAAATCTGACCTTGGCGAGGGAAATAGGGACCTCCTTTGTGTCCTTGAGAGACTCTTCCAGGAATGCTTTGAGTTTATCCAACTCATGGATAGAGAGTTCTCCTTTAAGGTGGTAAATCCCTTGGCCGTCTTGGCTTATACTAAAGGTTCTTGTAGGCATTTTAAAAGCGGTACCAATAACAAAAATTGTAACAATTGAGGGCAATAAAGCATTGCCCATTATTATAAATCGAACACAAACCAGATATACTTTAATTTTGAGCAAACAATTACAAGATATCTTATATCTCTCTTGCAAGTTTGGTATAGGCTGTTGCCCAAACATGCGTATGGTTTTATACTATTAGTACTTACAGTGAAATCATGAATGAGACATAAATGACCAATTCAGAACTTCAGAACCAGGTCTGCCGTGAATGGACGGAAAAGCTTCTGGCTATGACCAAGGAAATGAGGAGGCGTGACCTTTCTCTCTATCTTGGATCAGAGCAGACCCGGAATGACCTCCCTGGTCCCATGGACTTAGCGGACGTTGAGGAAATAAAACACGCCTTTGGCACAGCGGGATTTACCGGCCGGGTTTACTACCAGGCAGTTGATTATTTTATCCGGTCAAAGGTAGAGCCGTTTCAAGCAGTACTGAATACATGGATGCGGGGGGCCAAGGCCAAGGTGAATGCCAGGGATGTCCCGTTTGCCGAAGTAATCACATGGTGCCAGGAAACCGGTGATAACCAGGCCAGGAGTGCGCTAACCAAGGAAGTGCACTCTATTTGTGCCTTTTTGGCCCCTTTCAGTTATGCCTCGTGGAAGGCCCTTTTAAATGTGCTGGAGCACGACCTTGGTTATCCTGAATATATAGCCTTTTGTGAAGAAAAAAGGGATGTCTCGCTGGCAGAATCCGGATCTTATGCCCAGGACTTTCTCAGTGAAACCAGAGAGATATACAGAGATCTCATTGAACCTTGGCTAAACACGGTTACCGGCCTGTCCCTGAAGGACGCCTCCCGTTTTGATGCCATTTACCTATTAGGGCTTCGTTATCTGGACCACCTCTTTCCCCAGGAAATCAGCATAGACAAGATCATGGGCTTTTTCCGCAAATGGGGAATGGACCTTGTTGGGAATCCGGCTCTCCATATCCACTCGGAAGGCATTTCTGGAAGGCAGTCCTACTGTATCCCTGTGGATATACCGGGAGAGGCGCACGTCATTGTAGGGCCTCTTAAGGGATGGTTGGATATGGAATCACTTTTCCACGAGCTGGGTCACGCCCTGAGCTTTATCTACACAGACCCGGCGCTACCTCCTGAAGAGAAGGACTTTTTTCAGTCAGGGGCCCTATCAGAGGCCTTTGCTTTTCTTTTTCAGAGAATGTGTATGTCCGGAGAGTTTCTTCAGGAAATCCTGGGGCTGTCTTCTGAAAATGCTCAGACCGTCTCACGTACACATGCCCTGAAATGGCTTGCCTTGACTCGCCGTTACGCCGCAAAACTGGTTATCGAAGTGGAGAACTTCCGCCTTGGCCGGCTAAAAAAAGGGCAGTCCCTTTACTCTGAAGTGATGGGAAGGGAAGCCGGCTTTTACTATGATCCTGAAACCTATCTATTTGATCTTATGCCTGACTTTTACTCCCTTGACTACTTTCAGGCCTTTATCGGAGCTGCCTGTCTTTGGGAATACCTGAACGACGCCATAGGCGAGGATTGGATACTGAATCCTGAGACCGGAAGCATCCTCCGTCGCTGGTGGCACAATGGAAACCGGCTTGATCTCACCGCCTTCCTTCAAGAAACTCTGGGCCGGCCTTTGGAATCCGGGTCCTTTATAAAGGTAAATCAATATGACCTCCAAAGTTGACTTGCTGGAGCTTGATCGCAGATACGTCTGGCACCCATATACACAGATGAAGGATTTTGAGAAGGAAAATCCCCTGTTTGTGGATCGAGCTGATGGGGTATTTTTATTTGATGCCCAGGGACGACGCTACTATGACACCATATCCTCATGGTGGTGCATACTTCACGGTCATAATCATCCCAGGATCAAGGCGGCTGTCAGAGATCAGATGGACAGACTGGAACATGTGCATTTTGCAAGTACTACCCATGAGGGAGCCATCCGTCTGGCAGAAAAACTTGTTTCCTTGACCCCGGATGGACTGAGCAGGGTTTTTTATTCAGACAACGGTTCCACTGCCTGTGAAGTGGCAATAAAGATGTCTTTTCAGTACTGGAAGCATATGGGTAAGACCGGGAGGGAAGGGTTTATATCCATTGAAAGGGGATATCACGGTGACACTATCGGTGCCATGAGTCTGGGCGGGGTCCCCAAATTCAAGGGCCCTTTTGATGCCCTTACCTTTGATTCTTACAGGATACCATCTCCCTATTGTTATCGCTGTCCATATGGTAACCGAACACCCGGTCAATCACCAAATTGTTCCCTTGAATGCCTGGGTCCGCTTGAGAAATTGCTTGCTGATAAAGGCAATGAAATAGCAGGAATCATACTTGAGCCTCTGCTTCAGGCAGCGGGCGGGATGATAGTATATCCTGTGGAATATCTGAAAAGGCTGGCAGAGCTTGTCTCTCACCACCGGGTCCACCTAATTCTGGACGAGGTTGCCACTGGTTTTGGTCGGACCGGGCGCATGTTCGCCCTTGAACACGCTGGAATAAGCCCTGATTTCCTATGTCTTTCAAAGGGACTGACTGCCGGATATATGCCTATGGCAGCCACCCTAACCACTGACGACGTATATAATGCCTTTTATGCCGACTACAAAGAGGGCAGGACATTCTTTCATGGCCATACCTTCACTGGTAATCCCCTGGCATCCGCGGCGGCCCTGGCTTCTCTGGAGATATTTGAGCAAGAGAATGTGCTGGATGGGTTGCAGGACAAAATCAGTGCCCTTCAGTCCGGCATGAAAAGGTTTGGAGAGCTGCCTTGGGTGGGAGATGTCAGGGGGATCGGCATGGTGGCTGCCCTCGAACTGGTCATGGACCGGAAGACCAGGACTGCATTTCCATCTGAGAAGAGGGTAGGGTGGATGATTTACAAAGATGGATTAAAAAAAGGACTGATTCTTCGACCATTAGGTGACATAGTTTATCTTTTCCTTCCTCTTTCGGTAACAGTAGATCAGATAGAAGATATCCTCGATCGGAGTTTTGAGGTTATCTCGGGATTGGATCTGTAGTTTGGAAATAATGTGCAGTATTGATAAAATCAATGATTTGTTAAAACTCCCATTGTCTGAGCTGATGACCTTGGCCAGGGATGCAAAGCTGAGGGCCAGGGGTGACAGCTTTTCTCTGTGCACCATAATGAACGTAAAGTCCGGAAAGTGCACTGAAGACTGCGCATTTTGTGCCCAGTCCTCCAGGTACAGAACCGGGAGTCCTGTTTTTTCCCTCAAATCGACTGATGAAATTCTGAAAGCGGCGGCAAAAGCCAGGGATGCAGGTGCCGGCAGATTCAGCCTGGTGACCAGCGGCCGGGGTCTTTCCAGGTCTGAAGTGGATGAGCTGGCAGTAGGAATAGAGAAAATAAGGACCGGTGTGGAAATAAGTGTTTGCGCATCACTAGGCATTTTGGACTCTGAGGCGCTTGAAACTCTGAAATCAGCCGGTCTTAGCCGTTACCACCACAATATTGAGACTTCAGAGTCATTCTTTCCAAAAGTAATCTCCACCCATAGCTTCAAAGATCGTATTTCCACTATCCATACAGCAAAGGATGTGGGACTTGGAGTCTGCTCAGGCGGGATAATAGGCATTGGGGAGTCTGCTGAGGACAGGGTCTCAATGGCCCTTACCCTGGCCGGTCTTGGGGTGGATTCTGTCCCGATAAATATTCTGGTCCCGATTCCAGGCACCCCTCTGGCTGCTCAGTCGCCTCTATCAGTGGAAGAGATACTGCGGACCATAGCGATATTCAGATTGTTTTTTCCTAAAAAAGCCATACGTATTGCAGGGGGGAGAGAATCAGCATTAAAGGATTTCCAGGGCCTTGCTTTTTGGGCGGGCGCAGATGCCATGCTGATAGGCGGATATCTCACAGTAGCCGGCCGGCCTATTGAAGTTGATCTCAGGTTGGTTGGAGAGGTAAAAAAGCTGTGGCAAAAAGGGGCTAGTGTCATGTCAAGTGAGAAGTGACGGCAAAATTGCGAAGTAATTTTACCTACCTGCAAGGCACGACTGAGGGAGCATAGCAGTGCTATGTAACTGAAGGAGTAACGCAGTCAGGCAGGTAAAAGGACGAGCAAGAGGCATCAGTTGTTGCTTGACAGGACACTAGTCTGGCAGAGTAGTTATAGAATGAAGAAAAACTTCAATATACCCACTTGCCGTGGGTGAAACGGAAGATCTCTGTAACACGAATCTTTTTAGTCAACATTCCGGGATTTTGAAAGGTTTTCTGCCGGTTTTCGCCTTTTTTTAAAAAATGCTTTTCCGAGTAACACAGGATTCCCACAAAGGGGGTTTCAGCAGATCCTGTCTCTTTGATGGAAAATTTACACTCCGGTCCGTAACACACATATCGACCAACAAAGCCTTGATCACGTGGCATAATATCAATGCCCAGAATGTTCATTTTGCCAATCTTGTCTAGTTTGGACATCCAGACATTGACGAAATGCTCAAAACTTTTTTGAGCCGCTGGTTTCTCTGGATCCGCTATGGCGGTAGAAGGCCCTGATAGTGTCAGGGCCAGTACCACCGAAAGCAAAATAAGCTCAACTGGATGTCGATTTCTCACGGGTATAAATACCTAGTCGAGTATTTTGAATACCACACGCCGGTTCATGCTTCGGCCTTCTCGTGTACGATTGTTAGCTATCGGGTCGGCCTCGCCGTAACCTATAGGCTGCAGAATGTTTTGAGAGATACCCTTCTCGACTAAGTAATTACATACAGAGGCTGCCCTGCGCTCAGATAGACCTTGGTTATATTTCTCCGTCCCTGTCCAATCCGTATGCCCCTCAATAATTACATTTGTATCACAATCACGATTTGTCTTTAATATTTCAACTGCTTCATCAAGGACCGGTATAAATTCGGGCTTGATATTCGACTTGTCAAAGTCAAAGTTGATTCCGCGTAAGACTATCTTCTCACAAACCTCGGGCACGACAACTTCTTCTTTAACCTCTTCTACAACACACGGCTCTGGTACGGGTTCAACACACGGCTCTGGTACAGGTTCAACACACGGCTCTGGTACAGGTTCTGGTATTTTGCTTTCACAGTATCCACAATAATTCTGGAAAGCCATTGGTGGAGCTACAACGGCAGATCCCTTCGTGAATTCTTCCTGGGGGGCTGTCATGTTTGCGCATCCGGAAACAAGAGCCACCGCACACAATAAAATCAAACCAATTCTCAAGAATTTAACCATACTGCCTCCTCTCTTAATGAATGTTTTAGCCTTTCATGGTTTGTTGTGCCCGCTTGCGGGCATGTGGGTTAGATGATAAAAAAATGGATTTAGTTCTATATTAGATAAAGTAAACCTCATATGTCAATATATCATTAGTACATTAGCGAAAATAAATGACTTCTCAATAATTCAGAATAAGATGTCTGTATTCCGGCGAAAGCCGGAATCCAGTGAATAGTCACAAATGTAATCTACCCCAACTTATTGAGAAGTTACGAAAATAATTGCTAATGTACTAAATTTTATCAAAAGACTATATCTCACCGGATGTCACCATATTGCAGAGTAACTCCCTGTAGTTTATGCCTGCCTCCTTGAACCCTTGGGTACCGAAATTCATATTCGCCTCGAGGACAAGAACTTTCCCCTGATGTTCACATATGTCAAGCCCCAAAAAATCGAAACTGCACCGGATAGCAACATCCAGTGCCAGGTTCAGGATATCTTCAGGGACAGGATCAAATGTAATCCTCCCTCCCTTGGCCACATTGGTGCGGAATTCTCCTGGAGCTGATTCCTTCCAGTAGGCATGGACAATGCGTTTGCCAAGAATTACCACCCGAAGGTCTCTTTTCATGGGTATATATTGTTGAATATAGGCTATCCTGGTCTTACTGAGATATGCCTTCAGATCATTCTCGTTCTTAATAAGAAAAACTCCCTCTCCCTTTGAGGACCCAATAGGCATCTTCCCTACACAAGGAAAACCAAAATAGTCGAGGATTTTCATCTTTTGTTGTCTGCCGTAAAACAGGCGGGTCTCAGGTGTGGGGATGTCCAGGAGATTAAAAAGAAGCGTCTGCTTTATCTTATTACCCAAATGCCGATAGCTTTGTACACTAGGAAAGGTCTTTTTCCCCATTGCATCCAGGGCATCTGCAAAAAATATGGTCGGGAAATAAACCTTGGAGGCATTCTGAATCAGGGCCCTCTCCTCTGATGAATAATCTGCCAGGTTGGTCCTCACTCCGATAGAAAGCACTGATGGGCAGCGTCTTAGCTGGTAACCCAGGGCAATTCGCAAAGCTTGGTCTTTCCGGGTAATTTCTTTCGCCATCTTCGCACCCCCAATCAACAATTCCTCAAAGGGGCTATCCACTTCGCTACTCTAAACGACAGATTGTAGGTTGGGTTAAGCCGTCGGTCTGCAACTAATTTTGTTGGGTTCGCTAATTTTGTAGTAATCTCAATAAGTTGAGGTTCTATTAAGTCAAGCGAACTCAACAAAAGTGATGACTATAACCGCTTAACCCAACCTACAATATACCCAAGGACAATGAAGTGGATACCCCCTTTTCCTCAATTCCTAATTCGTTTTATAACTTTATTGATGATTTCCGTAAATTCAGTCAGTTTCAAGACATAAACCAATATCCCGTATGAAACAATGCCCAATGACATTGATGCAAATACCTTGACAGTTGAAAGCCAGATCCCTGGGCTGTCTGTAATGCGAATCTGGACCCACCACACCAACAGGCCCATTATGCCCGAGGCCAGGAAAATTTTTCCCATGGACATGAAAAGCCTGCCTGCAGGATATCCGTCTATTTTTCTGTAAAGCACTGTGGCCAGGAGCATGAAGTTGAGTATCATGGTGACGGATGTGGAAAGCGCTATGGCCCTGTGCTGCAATTTGTCCAATGTGGCGAGTATGATGCATATATTAACCGCTACTGCTAAAAAGCTCCCTATTACCGGCCATCGGGTGTCATCAAGGGCATAGAATACCGGCACTACTATCTTTACTGCCGCGTAGGCCAGAAGGCCGATGGAATAAAACCTCAAGGCCTGGGCTGTCATAAAAGTGTCTGATTGAGAAAATCGGCCGTGTTCGAAGATAAGTCCTATTATGGGTTCTGCCAGGACCCACAGCCCCACGGCAGCCGGAATTGTGAGGGCAAACGCCAGGGTAAGAGACGAAACCAGCGTATCACCCAGTACTTTGTGGTCCCCCTTGGTTGCCAGCCTTGCCACGACAGGAAGAGTTGCTATGGAAATAGCCACACCAAAGAGCCCGATTGGAAACTGTACGAGCCGGAATGCATAATTCAGCCAGGCAACACTCCCTTCTGCGCAGCGAGAGGCGAAGTTTGTATTTATGAAGATGTTAATCTGGGTTGCGGAAAGGCCTATTATGGCAGGCACTATCAACCGGCCTATGCGTTTCAGCCCAGGGTCCGCCAGGTCCATCACGGGCTTTATTCTGAACCCCTGGCGCAGAATGACAGGCACCTGTATTCCCATTTGAGACAGGCCGCCCAGCAGGGTCCCCACAGCCATACCCATTATGGCTGGTTGTCCCCACAAAGGAAACAGCATGGCAAGTCCTACGCCGACAACTATGGATGTCATGTTGAAACAACTGGATGCAAGGGACGGGATAAAGAAATAACCTTTTGTGTTCAATATTCCCATAAGGACGGATGAAAGGGAGACCAGGAGCAAGAAGGGAAACATTATGATTGTCAGCCGCTGGGTAAGTTCCACCTTGCCGGCGACTTTGGCAAAATCCGGGGCGAGCAGCATTACCAGTTCATTTGAAAAGATCATGCCGAGAATAACGGTCAGGGAAACCACTACAGTGAGTACTGCCAGGACGTTGTTTACAAGGCGCCAGGCCTCTTCTTTTGAGCGTTTTTGATCATATTCGGTAAAGACCGTAACAAATGCTGCGCTGAGGGCACCTTCTGCAAAAAGGTCCCTTAAAAGATTGGGTATCCGGAAGGCCACAACAAAGGCGTCCATTGCAGTACCTGCACCAAAGAGGCCTGCAAGCACCTGCTCCCTCACAAGGCCCAATATGCGGGAAAAGAATACGGCAATACTCACCGATCCTGCCGACCGGGCAAGATGGGCGGCCTTGTCATCATGGTTGGACGTGTGTTGCGTACTCACGGTTACCTGCTAATTAGTGTCTGAACGAAAAGGCCGTTCAGACACTGGCAGCAAGGACCAGATCACCTTTTTTTACTCCAAGGTGCCTTGCCACTACATCACACTTAGCCTTCAGGAAAAAAAAGATAGGGGCGTCCGAGTCTGACAGGGTCTCGTAATTCCCCTGACCTTTACTGATAATGACAGGGGCTTTTCTGAACAGCTCACGGAATTCCGGAGTGCATTGGTCCAAAACAGTACCGGGGGCGGCACATCCGGATGAAATGATGGTTGCTGTTTTGTCAAGGCCCGCTTCCAGGGCGTCTTCTCTGGTAGCATCGTTAATAATCGGTTTTTCTCTGACCACATAAGTGACAGTATGTGCCATGGTTTCTATCAGCAGGCGGTCAAAGACCGTTTCCCCTGTGTTGTCACCCAGATATAGAATCCAGTCCGCCCGGGTTATTGCCTTTTTAAATTCCTCTTCATCCCATCGGCCAAAAGACTGGTCCATTATTTTTTGAATCTCTGACTCCAGGTCATAACTTGATGATATTCCGAAATCAATGACATTTCCTATTGTGGCAAGCTGCATAGCAAGTCCCAAAGGGTCTTCAGACTCTGAGACGTCCTTTTTTAACTGGGGATAAAGGGCAAGTGCCTTCTCGGTCCCTTGTTTTTTCACTGTTTTAAAAGGGTCTGATTTGCCTGTATAGCTGTTTATTAGATCATATACCATTACTGCTGTTTTGGGTGGCGGATCATCCAGCTTAATATTTTTGATTTTCCCCCCTAGATCTATCAGCAGTCTCAGAATTTTCTCGTCGGAAAGACCCACCAGGCGCCCGGTCCTCAATGCCTGGGTCATGAAACAGGGAATACAGTCCAAAAATGTGCGCATATTTTTTTTCTAAACCTCCTTAATCCATCTCCAGCGAATCCCGCTCTGGGTGTCCATTACCTCCACTCCAAGATCGAGGAGTTGCTGCCGGATATCATCTGCCTTGTCCCAGTCACTTGAGGCCCTGGCTTCCTTCCTCTGGGAGACCAGGCCCTGGATTTCCCTTGACAGCTCAGGATCAGGGATAGAAATATCCAGGCACCCAAGGACCTTGTCCGCATCCTGCAGGGCATCCATGACATTTTTTGCATCCATTGGTGAAAGCCTTTGGTCAGAAATGAGTGAGTTTACATGCCTGATCAATCTGAAGATCACTCCCAGGGCCTTTGAAGTGTTAAGGTCATCATTAATGGCCTGGTTAAAATCGTTTTTCATGGCCTCCAGGGCCTTTTTAATTGCCGGTCCCGGTTCTCCAACAGGGTCTTTACCCATAGTAAGGGCCTGGATTTCAGAGACAAAGTAGTCAAGCCGTTTCAATGCCTTTGCTGATTCTTCCAAGTGGTCGTAAGAGAAATGAATGGGCTTTCTGTAGTGTGTCCTGAGCAGGAAAAATCTCACGTGCCTTCCGGTAAAGCCCTTTTTATTTAAATCCCGCAAGGTGACAACATTACCTGCTGAGCGCGACATCTTCTTTCCGTCAACCAGAATAAGCTCGCTGTGAATCCAGGTCCGGGCAAGTGGCTGGTTCGTAAGGGCCATTGCAATTGCAATCTCGTTTTCATGATGGGGAAAAATAAGGTCGCAGCCGCTTGTATGGATATCGAAAAATTCTCCCAGATAGTGCATTGACATGGCAGCACACTCTATGTGCCAGCCAGGCCTGACCTTCCCCCATTTTGTCTCAAATCCAATTCCCCTCTTGAGCTCATCCAGGGTTACTCGTTTAAAGAGGGTAAAGTCAACAGGGCTGTCCTTTTCGTAATCGTCAAGATCCACTGTCCTTCCAATGTCAATGTTGGAAAGATCCACCCTGGAAAGCCTTCCATATGATGGTAGTTTTGAGATGTCAAAATATACAGAACCGTGTTTGACATATGCATAGCCCGCATCTATGAGTCGTCCGGTCAGTTGAATCATTGCTTCGACATGGGCGCTTGCCCTGGGATAGCAGGCGGCAGGCCTGATATTCAGGGCAGACACGTCCTCCATAAATGCCCGGGTATAACGGTCTGTGAGTTCCTTTAGACTTATCCCTTGAGACAGGGCGGCATGGATCGTCTTGTCATCCAGGTCGGTGATATTCATCACGTGGGTGACCTCATAACCATGGTATTCAAGTGTGCGTTTCAAAAGATCCGCAATCACCAGCCTTCTGCAGAGTCCCAGGTGGGCGAATTCATGGACCGTGGGTCCGCAGGAGTAGATCCCTGCCTTCCCAGGGTTTAAGGGCTCAAAAATTTCCTTTCTCCTGGTAAGGGTGTTAATAAGTTTCAGAGCCTTGGCCTGATCTGCCTCCTCGACCTGAGGAACTGAAAAAATATCTGTGCTCAGGTAACGATCGCCTCCATCGGGAAAAATTACGACCACAAGGCCCTGTTCCAGTTTAGCAGCCTCTGAGAGTGCTACAGCCATAGCAGCCCCTGAACTCATCCCGACGAAGAGCCCTTCTTCACGCGCAAGCCTTTTGGTCAGCTCAAAGGCCTCATCATCGTGCATATTGACAATGTCATCCGGCAGGCGCTTGTTAAAGATCCCAGGCCGGTAGGATTCTTTCATATTCTTGAGTCCTTGGATGCCGTGACCGAAATAGGGCTCCACTCCGACTATCCGGACCTTTGGATTGAGCTCTCGAAAGCGTTGCGTAACTCCCATCAAAGTGCCGGTGGTCCCCATGCCGGTGACTACTACATCTACCTTGCCTTCGGTCTGTTTCCAGATTTCCTGGGCAGTACCATGATAGTGAGCCAGACAGTTGTCAGGATTGTTGTACTGGTCTGTGCAGAAGTAGCGGTCAGGATTTTCAAGTGCCAGCTTGTATACTGTCTCTATGGCACCATCAGTCCCCAGGCGGGCAGGAGTCAGGAGGATTTCAGCACCGTAGGCCCGCATAATTTGACGACGCTCGATACTGGCTGCCTCGCTCATGGCGATAAGACAGCGATAACCCTTTACAGCCGACACCATCGCAAGACCAATGCCGGTATTACCGCTGCTTGCCTCAAGAATTATCCTGTCCTTTGTGAGCTCTCCTCGTTTTTCCGCCCCTTCAATCATGGAAAGAGCTATACGATCTTTAATAGAACCTCCTGGATTGAAGCTCTCCATTTTTGCCAGGATAGTGACTTTCTTGCCGGGATCGAGACGGCGAATAGGGATAAGCGGAGTATTACCAATTGTGTCCAGGATATTTTTAACAGGCTTTCTCATTTGTCTCCGAATCGAATCCTTCAGCAACTGGACAGTCTAAAGTTCTTTTAAGAGTTTGAAATTATAAGAAATGAAAAACTGACCGCGTCATTCCGGCGAAAGCCGGAATCCAGTATTTTTTCAAAACGTTCTGCGATCTGGATGCCGGATCAAGTCCGGCATGACGAGAGAACTTTGGACTCTCAAGTTACCAATTAATATATATGAACGACTATATTGACAAAAAAGCCAGGGATCAACATAAATTCACGGACTTTTCTTGACAAGGGCCGTGCGGTTGTTCACATTTACCCGCGACAAAATAACAATATTGGGCGACGCCAAGAGCAATCTGTGCTTTGCTGTGAAAAAGCAGGTGTCGAATACTATACAAAAAGACAAGAGGTCTTCATGAAGACATTGCAGAATTTTAAAGACCTGAAGGACGTTGAATCCATCTGGATGCTGACCCGTGAATACAGAGGGATAGCCGGTGCAGGTGGAGTTAAGGATGTGAGCAGGGATCTTGCTGAATCACTGGCAAGTGCCGGCTATGAGGTCTCAGTCATTATGCCTCGTTACGGTTTTGTAAAGCCGGAAGAGCTGAGTTTTAAGACCCTTGGCCCACAATTCGAGATTGACGCAAACTACGCACATGAAGAACGTAGAGAACACGTAGGCTTTTGGCACCGGAAGCTGAAGGGTGTTGACATAATACTTGTGGAGGCAAGCCGCTTTAGTGAAAAGCTGGGGGTCTATGTATACACAGGTGAAGAAGAGACCCTTGATCCCAGTCATAAAAAAGGGGAGGGCCATCTGGACTATTTTGCCATGAATATCCTGCTTCAGAAGGCCGTGCTGGATTATGCGATTTTCACAGGTACCAGGCCAGATGTGTTTCATTGTCAGGATGGTCATACAGGTCTACTCCCGGCCATGATGAAGGAAATAGAGGGCTTCCGGCACTATTTCAAGGGCAGCAGCGCCCTGCTTACTATCCATAATGCCGGATTAGGCTACCACCAGGATGTGGTGGATCTTTTGTTTGCCATGACTATGACCGGTCTCCCTCAGAGGATAATCTACAGTAGTGTTCTCAACGGTTCCTTTGATCCCTTTCTTGCCGGTGCTGCCTATGCGCCTATAAATACAGTGAGTGAAAACTACGCGAGAGAGCTTCAGGAAACAGAACTTGATGCCCTTACAGGCTGGCTGGGTCATGCTCTTAAAGATAGGGGCATATTTATCGAAGGAATTACCAACGGCATAAATCCTGATGAGTTCAGCCCCATCCATCCGGAAATATTAGGGCTTCCTGCGGCCTTTGATCCGGCTAGTGGTGATCTGGCCGGCAAGGCAATCTGCAGAAAGGAGCTGGTTATCAGACTGATGTTTGCCGAGATTGGCGATCTCAAAATGTATGGGTCCATTGATTATAGTCCAAATCAGCCCTTGCTCACTGTTGTGAGCCGGTTTTCCGAGCAAAAGGGTCTGGATATACTGGGTCAGGCCCTGGAAGTGCTAATGGCAGAGGACGAAAACATTCAGGTAGTAATTCTTGGCAATGGCAAAGGGGACATAGAAAATCATCTCATATCCTTGGCAGAGCACCCTGCCTACGAGGAACGGCTTGCAGTGCTCATAGGATACGATTCAGGGCTTGCAAACCTCATATATGCCGCAGGGGATTTTTTTGTAATTCCATCCCGATATGAACCCTGTGGACTTACTGACTTCATGGCCCAGCTCATGGGCAACCTACCCATTGTCCGCACTACAGGCGGGCTGGTCAAGGTAAGGGATGGCTTTAATGGTTTTTCTTATAAGGATCATACACCTGATGCCCTTATTCAGTCCGTGAACAAGGCCTTAAAGACCTACAGAAATTCACCTGATACCATAAAGGAGATGCAGGTAAACGCGGTGCATAATATATATAAGAATCACACATGGGATAAAGTAAGGGAGAAATATATAAGACTTTATCAAAAGGCTATGGAGTTGATAAGGAAGTAATAAGAAGTCTGGCATCCTTCACGACAAGTCAAAAGTAGTTTACACTTTGTTGATCTTGTATTTTGGCAGTGAAATTTGAAACTTGAAATTTGAAATTGGGAAAAACACAAAGATGTAGATGCGTTACCTAATTTCAAAGTAACTTCTCAATAAGTTGGGGTAGATTACATTTTGCGACTATTCACTGGATTCCTGCTTTCGCAGGAATGACGGGCATTTACACCCAATCGTCATTCCGGCGAAAGCCGGAATCCAGACATCTTACCCTGAGTTATTGAGAAGTTACTTTTCAAATTTCGAATTTCCAGTTTCGACATCGGCATTCAATTCGATAATACACGCTTTTTCGAAAAAAGTGTAAACTGGTGAATGAAGGATGCCAGGAGCCTCTTGGAAAATGAAAGGAGAAATCATGAACACAATACAAATCATGCCGTGCCTTGATATGAAAGATGGAAGGGTAGTCAAGGGCATACATTTTGTAGACTTGAAGGATGCAGGTGATCCAGTAAAAAATGCGTCGTTTTATGAAAAGGAAGGGGCTGATGAACTGGCCATGCTGGATATTGCTGCAACTTTAGAAAACCGAAAGACCATGCTGGAATGGGTCAAGAGTGTCTCATCAGTTATTAGTATCCCATTGACAGTTGGTGGCGGTATTTCCTCTTTGGAAGACATAAAATCGGTCTTTGAGGCTGGTGCTGATAAAATATCCATGAACAGTGCTGCTGTTAAGAATCCGGATCTGGTCAGGCAAGCAGCAGATACTTTTGGATCAGAGAAGGTGACCGTGGCCGTTGATGCCAAAAGGAATAAGGATATGCCATCCGGATTTGAACTGGTGGTCTCAGGTGGCACCAAGCCTGTAGGAAAAGACGCTGTGGACTGGGCCAGACAGTGTCAGGAACTGGGCGCCGGTGTTATTCTGCCAACGAGCATGGATGGCGATGGGACCCAGACCGTCTACGATTTGGAATATACAAAGGCTATTTCAGATGCAGTAGACCTGCCTGTGGTCGCATCGGGTGGGGCTGGAACGCTGGAGCATTTTTACGAGGGAGTTGT
>Ga0307990_1000639_pt1 | contig 30844 bp, 29 predicted proteins | sample EllFjometagen129_FD_203168 | JGI IMG/M metagenome (GOLD analysis project Ga0307990, IMG submission 203168) | Marine microbial communities from Ellis Fjord, Antarctic Ocean - #129 | ecosystem: Environmental > Aquatic > Marine > Unclassified | place: Southern Ocean | collected 2014-10-08
CAGCTAAAAACAAAACTGACGCCTATCGAATTCAGACGTCAGTTTGTATAATTACCCAAGAGAGGGTTTTTATTTATTTGTCCACCTTATGGGGTGCACTCCATTCTACTGCGGTCTTTTTCTTTTCCCATTCTTTATCGAGTATATTGAAAGTTTATCCAGCCAATCGCCTGTTCAACAATGATCACTAATTCCGCATTGGTTCTGTTTGCCCCCGGAGAAACATAATACCCATCCTCCAGCTCAAAATCAGCCGGGAAATCGACTTTTGACAATCCATTCTGGGCATCAATAGCTACATCGACATTATCGGGTATATCAACCTGAATTATTCCTATGGCCTGATTGATCAGAACCTTTTCACTGTTCATTTCTGGAAAACGTATTATCAATCGGCCCACACCCTGGTTCAAATCCAATGAGGCGAGATCCATTTCTTGCAATGATAAGATCACTTCGCCTGCACCGTTGTTCACTACCAGGTCTGCTGCCAGGTTGTCAGTCAGGTCCAATTCCCAGCGGGCAGTGTGAGGATAAAATCCTGGCTGGCTATGTTCAATCTGATAGAAGATCTTACTACCACTTGTTGATATCTGTTCAGTATGTTTATTCGGAGTAATACTGCCAAGGAGCAGGATCCCATCAGGAGTCCCAGATCCAAGTATCAACTCCCCTGCACCCAGAGAGAGATCAAGCTCTATTTTTTTAATATCGTTCGTGAATACTTCTTTGATCTCTGTATATTCCGCCGCTACCTGAAAACCTTCCCGCACAATCCAGACTGAACCCCCGATCAGAACTAATGTCAGACCAACACCTGCGATCGTAAACCAGATCGAATCACCTTTGAATACAAGATCAATCCCAGCGGCGATTAGCAGGATCGGCCAGAGCTGGATGATCTGTGTCCAACTGATCCATACCCGTGGGCCAAAATTATTCAGAAGGAAAAACACACCCGCTCCAATCAAAAGAATCGGCCATGCAATCCCTTCCCGGCGAATGAGGTCATTCAAGCCAGCAATGATCAACAGTACAGGCCATAGCCGCCAAATCATTTCCCAGCCATCTCCAGGAATCAAACCAAGATTATTACCCAGGAAGATCAATCCGATGGAAATCAGCAGGATCGGCCCGAAAAATCCCCTCCGTTTTCCGTCCTTGTTTTTATACTCATAGCTCATGGTTTATTTACCACCTTTCCGGAACAGCAGGACAACACCACCAATGATCAACAAGATCGGCCAAACGATATCAAGGTCCACCCATTCCAGCCAGGTGAAATTCATCCGGTCCAGGAATAAAAAACCTCCCACAGCGATTAATCCTACACCCAGGATCAAACCTGATTGTGGATGAGGTTGAGAAACTGCTTTCTGAATATCATTCCCCATAGACTTAACCCTATCACCCATGGATTCTTCTTTAAAACTATATGCTCCACCCTCTTCAGGAATCACGATCCACAACAGCAGATAAAGGATAAATCCAAAATTACTGCCAAAGAGCAGCAGGACAAATAACAAACGAATAAAGACCGCATCAATATTCAAATAGGCTCCCAAGCCTCCGCAGACTCCGCCTACCATTCGATCTGTAGTACTACGATACAATTTCATATTTTCCATTATATAAATCCTCTCTGTTCTATTGTTTCCAGCTTCTAATCAAGATAAAAACACCCAGGCCGATCAGGATAATAGGCCAGGCGATATTCACAATATTCAGGACAGGGGCAAAAAGCGCCAAACCCAAAACCGTCATGATCCCACCCGGTATAAAAGCCCACTTAGTATTGTGGGATGCTCCAGGTAATAAAGCAACCAGGAAGAAAGTTCCGCCCATTCCGAGGAAGAAGATCACATCATTCCATTCTGACAAGAAATCCAATCCGGCCACAAGAGAAAGTGTGATCAAAACACCACCTGGAATAATTGCCCACCATTGAGCTTGCTTTCGCAGGTAAACCAGCCAAAAAGCCAATCCTATACAACCCAGGAAGATCGCTCCGGATATATCTGAATTGGGAAGGACATTAAATAATTCAATGATCGCAACCAGGGTCAGGCCGAAGAGTGTCAATCCGGGAATGACCGCCCACCATTGTTCTTGCTTGGTAAAATAAATCCATAAAAATACTGCCGCGCCGGGTGCCATCAGCAGCACCCATAGATATTCGAATGCGCTGCCAAGGATATTAAATTCCTGCAGCATAAATAAAATACCTGCCAGGATCAATAACCCACCCCATACGAATCTGCTTTGATCTTTTTTCATATCTACCTTTCCTGTTAAATTAAATGTTTAATATACAAGGAAATACGATCCCATGCGAAAAGGATCTTTTCTATTTCCATAAACTAATATACGTAATAATTAAAGGGAAGTTGCAAAGACAAGATGTTCTGTTTGCCTTAAACTCCGAAGATCTCTCCGCTCAATTTATAACCCGCCGCTTCCAGCTTCGTGGAAAAGAGCGGCCGTAGGCCAGTGGCCTCCATTTCTCCCAGAATTTTCCCTTCTGATGACACACCTGTCTGATCGAATTTAAAGATATCAGATAGAGTGACGATATCTCCTTCCATACGGGGAACCTCTGTGATATGGATAACTTTTCTGGTGCCGTCAGTCAACCGTTCCATATGCACTATCAGGTCGATTGCTGCGGCAATCTGGGTTCGGATTGCCATTAATGGCATGTCCAAACCTGCCATCATGGACATGGTTTCTAGCCGTGATACAGCATCTCTGGGAGAGTTGGCGTGCAAAGTTGTCAGGGATCCATCATGCCCGGTGTTCATTGCCTGGAGCATGTCCAGGGCTTCTCCACTACGCACCTCTCCTACGACAATCCTATCTGGACGCATTCTCAGCGCATTTCGAACCAGGTCCCGGGTTACTACGCCACCAACTCCATCCACATTTGGCATCCGTGTTTCCATTCGGACGACATATTTTTGGTTCAACTTCAATTCAGCCGCGTCTTCAATGGTGATAATCCGCTCATCATCAGGTATAGATGTAGCCAGAACGTTCAATAAGGTTGTCTTTCCAGAACTGGTATTCCCTGTTATCAGTATATTCAGCCGCGACGCAACACAGGCTTGAAGGAATTCAGCCATATGAGCAGTCATTGTCCCTAATTTTATAATTTGATCGATAGTTAATTTGCTTTCCAGGAATTTGCGGATCGTGATCGAGGGGCCATCGACAGACACTGGAGGGATTGCAATATTCACTCGCGACCCGTCTGGAAGGCGGGCATCCACCATCAAATTTTCCTGGTCCACCCGCCGTCCAAGTGGAGATAAAATCCTGGTGATGATGCGCATCACATGGTCAGAATTCTCAAATTTTACATCTGTGTCTTCCAGCTTTCCATTCTTCTCAATGTAAACCTGGTCTGGACCATAGATCATGATCTCACTGATATCCGGATCAGCCAGCAATGGCTGAATTGGGCCAAAACCCGTGATCTCATCCTCAACTTCACTGAACAAGCGTATTTGTTCGAATTCTGTCATTGGATACTCGTCAGCGACTTTTCCGTAAGAAGTCTCGATCAAGCTTCGTACCCTAACTTGGTACTCTCTAGCTGATCCAGGTGGAGATTCTTCAATATCCATCCTCACAACCTCAATTAAAGCTTGTTTCAGATGGGTCAAATCCCTACCAGGAGTCTGGCCTTCCGGCTCAACATAATGATTTAACATAATCATTCCTTTATTCTTTGAGGTTTAATCATTATACTTAAAATAAGCCAATAATCAGTAACAATTCATTTAATTACACAGGAGAGTCAATAATTAAGAAGCTTTCTTGCTTCAGAAAGAGTTTCAAGCCAGTCATTTTTTTCTGCAACCGGCGAGGGGCCTAAGGAATCCTTCCATTTTTTATCGTTTAATGCCGCGCCTACAGCCTGGCCGCAAAATAGCCCCGCTTCAAGATCATATCCACCTTCCAGGAAAACAGCCAACCGTCCAGAACAAAATTCTTTCGTCCACTTCTTGAGGCTACTCATTATTTCGAATATACAGCCAGCAGATACCTGCATGCTGCCCAATGGATCCTTCCAATGGGTATCATATCCAAAACTGATCAGCATCATATCCACTTTCTGTTCTTCCAGGTATGGCAGAATGATTTCTCTGATGAGGGTTGTGTAAGCTGTATCACCAGAGAATCGGGGAATTGGAAGATTAAGAGTAGTACCTTCGCCAGCACCTGATCCGGTTTCATATAAAGCGCCAGTTCCGGGGTAGAAAGGTGCCTGATGAATGGACACATAACTTACAGCAGGATCTTCCCAGAAGATATCCTGGGTTCCGTTGCCGTGGTGAATATCCAAATCAAGTATAGCAATTTTAGATGCCCTCTTTTCCTGGAGCAAATATGCTGCGGCCACTGCAATATTATTGATCAAACAGAAGCCCATTCCCCTATTCCGGGTAGCATGATGTCCTGGTGGCCTGGTAAGAGCAAAGCCCGAACCCGCTTTCCGGTCCCAGACCAGATCTGCGATCGCAATTCCGCCGCCAGCTGCATTCAGGGCTAACTGCCAGGATTGCAGGGTTGTATAAGTATCCGGATCCAGCATTTTGGCATGTTTGCTGGCCCGTTCCAGGATGTCGAGATATTCCAGATCATGAACACCTTCAAGGAAGGTTTTGTCCAACTCATATGGATTAACCTTGGGGCTTTTATCCCACAGTCCAATTTCCATCAATCCCTTCTTGATCACCTCCACTCGTTCAGGTGATTCTGGATGGGCATAAAGATAATGTTTTTGATGCCCATCAGGATAGTATAGCGCCATGGAGTTCATTGTCCCTCCAGAGTAATGACGATGCATAGATATGATTAATATATTATACTTTTTTTATTGTTATCAATAATACTAAACCAGATACTGATTGTCGTATCAAAATAATTCTTCACAGAGGTAAAACATGAAACAGCAAGAAGGATATTTTTCCGAACAAGACCAATCCATTTTTTACCGGTACTGGCTTCCCGAAAGCCCTCCCCGGGCAATATTGCTGGTAGTTCACGGACTTAATGAACACTGCGGTAGATACCAACATCTTGCAGCATATTTTACTGAAAGGGGATACGGTGTATATGGATTGGATCTTGTTGGCCACGGAAAATCATCGGGAACCCGATCGTTCGCTAGAGACCTACCCGCTTTAATCGATCCAATTCTCACCTACCTGGATATGATCAAAGAATGGCAGCCTGGTCTCCCTGTTTACCTGGTTGGACATAGTATGGGCGGGCTGATCGGTGCAAATTTCCTGATCGATCACCAAGACAAAGTTCAAGGAGCTGTACTCTCCGGATCCCTGACACTGCTTCCTGAATACGTATCAGACTTCACGATAAAAATTGGAAAGTTCCTATCTTCAGTTCTTCCGAAAATGCGCCTGTTGGCACTAGATTCAGAAGGAATAAGTCAAGATAAGGCTGTCGTTCAGGCATACAAAGACGACCCCCTTGTATTTAATGGGAAAATGACTGCCAGGATCTCAAATGTGATGAATGATGGCATTGCCCGCATTGCTGCTGAAGGCTCAATAATAAGTCTTCCGGTTTTACTTCTGCACGGCAGCGCTGACAGCCTCTGTGATCCAGAATGTTCAAAATACCTTCATAAGCTTATCTCCTCCCAACAGAATCAACTGATCATCTACGACGGGTTTTTCCATGAAGTTTATAATGAACCTGAACAAGAAACGGTATTTAATGATGTATTGAATTGGTTGAATGGACTGTCAGGTTAATTCTTTTGATTAATTATCTCAATAAGCCTGCTATAGCTTGCAGGCTTTTTGTTAATGAATCGAAAAATGATCCTTTTTTTGATAAGACCTGCAACCCTTCCAGGTAGTAAAATGAACTCGTTGAAAAACCGGGATAACAAATGTCAAAACTTGAAGAGATCCTAATCGAGATACAAGATGCAGAATCAAATGGCGATCACCTCCTGGCAGCGGAAGCCTGTTCAACCGCCGGCAAGATCTTCCTTGAACGCAATATCTATCCTGAAGCAGCCATCTATTTTGACAAAGCCGCTAATTTATTCTCATTAACAAATAATCTAATCCGCCGAGCAAAGTCATTGAATCAACTGGGCGTTTGCCTTGTGATGTCTGGTCAAGCAGACCAAGCCTTACAGGAACTGGACTCCGCAAAGCTTTGTTTAGAAAAACAGGATCATCCCGCCCTCGCAGCAGCGATTGAAGGAAACATCGGGTTAGCTCACAGCAAAATGAACAACCATAAAAAAGCAGCCAAATCTCATAAGGCTGCTCTTGAAACTGCTGAAAAGATTGCGGACCCCGTTCTAAAATTGAATGCTCTTATCAATCTGGCAGACAGCAATCTTCAAGACAAGAAATACCAGCCCGCCCTGGGTTTTGCCCTAGTTGCCCTAGACCTGGCAAAAGCTCTAGATTCAACGCCTTCCCTGATGATCATTTACGATCTTTTGGGTATGATCTCATCCCGCCAGGGTGATATTAAAACAGCTTTTTCATATCATCAACAGTCCTATGAGTTTGCTCAGGAAAACGGGGATATCTTGAGACAAGGTATCGCCCTCGCTAATCAAGCACTAGCCCAGGAAGGTTTAACTGAACTCGACCAGGCTTTTCGAATGATGACCCAGGCTCAAGCTATTTTCACACTCCTCAACTCAGACTATCAAGAGAAAACCAAAAAAGACCTGAGGCGGATTCAAAGAGGCCTCCATGGGGATTCTTGAGATTACATAATGTGTACTTTTAATTGAATTGGGACTATAATCTCCCAATGCAAAAATTAACACTATTCATGGAGAATGTATGATCCGTGTTCGAAATTCTATTCTAATTTGTCTAGTTATAATACTCGGCTTTTCCCCTTTTGCGGATACTGCCCAGGCCCAACAACCTGTCGTTCACGCAGTTATGTTTTATTCCCCTGCATGTGGACATTGCGCCCAGATCATTGAGCAGTTTCTGCCAGAATTGGACCGCCAATATGGGTCCCAGCTTATCATATACGGCGTGAATACCTACTCAGAAACAGGGAATGCCCTATTTGCTAGTTATGTTGAGTTATTCGATGTTCCCGATGAAAGACAGGCCGTTCCCACTCTCGTAGTTGGAGACCAGGTCTTGCTTGGGTCAAACGAAATCCCTGAACAATTTCCTGGGATCATCGAAGATGGCCTAAAAAACGGAGGAATCGATTGGCCAGGTATTGATGGATTAATTGAAGCAATGGAATCCTCAACAGAAGGGACAACCGAAGAAACCACGCCCATCATCCATGAAATGACCTTGCAGGAAAAATTCAAGTCAGATCTTGCAGGAAATATCCTTTCTGTAGTAGTCCTTTTAGGTATGCTGGTCGTCCTCGTTTTAACTGGTGTCAATCTTTCAAAAGACCCTGATCCAAATAAAAAAGTAGCACCAAATTGGCTGATCCCACTTCTTTCGGTTATCGGAATCGGTGTTGCTGGTTATCTGGCATATGTCGAGCTAAATCAAGTTGAGGCAGTTTGCGGTCCGGTTGGTAATTGCAACACAGTTCAACAGAGTGAGTACGCAACCCTCTTCGGAATCCTACCAATTGGGGTTCTGGGCGTCATGGGTTATTTGGCAATAATCATTCTCTGGCTTGCTAGATTGTTGGATTTGCCGGGTTATACACGAATTCTGAACCTTGGCTTATTCGGGATCACCTTATTTGGTATGTTATTCTCGATCTATCTGACATTCCTGGAACCTTTTGTGATCGGTGCAACATGTATGTGGTGCCTTTCATCTGCTGTGATCATGACTATTTTATTCCTGTTGACAGCGGGCAAACTGAACGATCCAGACTAAAGAATCCTGAGCGGGGAACTGAATTCATGCATGAGTTATCTCTAACCGAACAAATAGCGGAAATTGCTATCAGACATGGGGAGAAAAACTCGGCGGAGAAAATTACCGATCTGTACCTTGTAATTGGTGAATTATCCTCCGTGATCGATGATTCAGTGCAATTCTACTGGGATCTGATAACGGAAGATACCATCTGCGCAGGAGCTAAACTCCATTTCCAAAGGATTCCTGCGAAATTCCACTGTCAGGATTGTGGAAAAGAATACCAGATGGTAGATGGAGAACTCGCTCCTTGTCCATTTTGCCAGAGTTCAAAGATGGACATCCTGCAAGGCAAGGAATTTCACCTCGACAGTATTAATATAGTTTAAAGGGACCAATGACGAAAAATATCTCGATTGTTGAAAAAGTTCACAGTGCCAACGATCAATTAGCATCAGAAAATAAACAGCAGCTGAACCAAGCAGCATTATTCAGCATCAATATCATGGCTTCCCCGGGAGCTGGAAAAACCTCATTGATCGAAAAAACCCTTCCATTGCTTAAATCTGAGTACAAGATCGCAGCAATAGATGGCGATGTCGCCACCAGCATAGATGCTGATCGTGCTGCGGAAGCCGGTGCAACTGCAGTCCAGATCAACACCGGCGGCCAATGTCATATTGACGCTCATATGCTCCAAAATGCCCTGATGGAACTGGACCTTGATAAGTTTGACCTGCTTCTTGTAGAAAACGTTGGAAACCTTATTTGCCCTGCTTCATTCAAATTAGGCACTGACAAAAATATCATGATTGCCTCAATTCCTGAGGGTGACGATAAACCTTATAAATACCCGGCTATGTACCAGGATGTAGATGCTTTAATCATCAACAAAATCGACTTGCTTCCCTATGTTAAATTTGATATGGATTACTTCCAAAAAGGTGTCCAGATGTTGAATCCAGACCTGATCACTTTTCCGGTTTCCTGCACAACTGGAGAAGGAATTGAGGAATGGGTCAAGTGGGTCAAGGAACATATCAAGGATAAGAAAGTCTCTTGATATGAATCAGCCTTCAGCATATCGGATCCTCATTAATGGGATAGTACAAGGAGTTGGTTTCCGGCCCTTTATTTATAATCTCGCGATCCGATATCATCTCGATGGTTGGGTAAAAAACACATCCGGGGGAGTTGAGATTGAAGTCAGCGGTACTGAAGCTGACCTGAAAAGTTTTATATTAAACATCGAAAACGAAGCTCCCCCTCTTTCTGTAGTCGAATCCCTGAACTATAAACCCATCCCTTCAGAAGGATATGAGGAATTTCATATTCAAAAATCAGAGATCATTGAAGGTGCATTTCAGCCAATTTCACCAGATGTAAGCATCTGCGATAACTGCCTCCGTGAACTATTCACACTGGAAAATTTCAGATATAGATATCCATTCATCAACTGCACAAATTGTGGACCCCGGTTCACGATCATCAAAGATATACCGTACGACCGCCCCCAAACGACCATGGCAGGATTTGATCTGTGTCCTACTTGCGGGATAGAGTATAACGATCCCCTGGATCGAAGATTTCACGCCCAGCCCGTAGCCTGCCCAGAATGCGGCCCTGAGATCTGGTTAGAAACCAGTTCCAATTCTAATGATGGTAGGAAAATATCCGGGGACGAAGCTTTGTTGCTAGCCCAAGAACTGCTTGCAGATGGAGAGATCGGGGCCATAAAAGGTTTAGGTGGATTCCATCTTGCTTGTGATGCAGAAAATCTTACCGCGATCGAAACCCTCAGGTCCAGAAAGAACCGGCCTGGCAAACCCCTGGCAGTGATGATGCCCGATCTGGAAACTGTCAGGAAGTACTGTGAAGTTTCCCAGGAAGAGGAAGACCTCCTGATCTCAAGACAGCGACCCATTTTGTTGTTAAACAGGAAACCAGAATCAACACTGCCAACTTCTATTGCCCCGGGACAGAAATCAATTGGCGTGATGCTTCCCTATACTCCCCTTCATTATTTACTCTTTTCAGATCAAAATCAATTCCCACTTGCCCCTTATTCAGTCCTGGTTATGACCAGTGCGAATTTCAGCGGAAATCCCATCCTCACCCAGAATGATGAGGTTCAAAAGCTATTAGGTGATATCGCTGATTTCTACCTACTTCACAACCGTGATATTCACATCCATTGTGATGATACAGTCGTCCGGATACCAGATTCCACCGCTGAGGAACTGAAGCAAATCTATCCAATTCGCAGGTCCCGTGGTTTTGCTCCAGGTCCGATCATCTCCCCCTTTTCTGAATATTCTCTTTTGGCCGGAGGCGCAGAACTTAAGACCACATTTTGTCTGATTAAAGATAAATATGCTTTTCTCAGCCAACATATTGGGGATCTCAAAAACTTCGAAACGTTGTCCACCTACCAGAAAAGTATCTCCCATTATGAATCTCTTTTCCGAATCTATCCAGAATTACTAGTTTATGATTTGCATCCTGACTACCTTTCAACCCGCTATATACTCGACAGATCTGAAGAGGAAAACCTTCCAACACTCCCCGTTCAGCACCACCATGCCCATATAGCAGCCTGCCTGGCTGATAATAACTATCAAGGAGAACAACCAGTCATTGGAATTGCCTTCGATGGTGTAGGGTACGGAGACGACGGAAAAATATGGGGTGGAGAATTCATTGTAGCAAATTATCAGAATTATTCACGAGTTGGGCATCTGGCCTATTTCTCACTGCCAGGAGGTGACCTGGCAGTTCAGGAACCATGGAGAACAGCAGTTTCTCTCTTAAATAGCGCTCAGATTCCTTTAACTTCCGACTTATTACCTATTGCCTATGCGCAGTCTTTACCGGAGTCTATCCCTGGAACATCTGTTTTATCAATTCTCGAAGGACAGCTTAGAACAGGTCTGAACGCACCCTTGACATCATCCATGGGCCGATTGTTTGACGGGATCGCATCTCTGCTCGGTATTTGCCATAAGATCAGCTACGAAGGCCAGGCGGCCATTGAATTAGAAGCGATGGTTGATCCGACGGAACAAGGTTCCTATTCCCTTGAAGTCTCGGAAGATCTCATTTTCCAACCAGGTCCCATGATCGCTGAGATACTGGCAGATCTCCATCGGGGATGTTCAATTCCAACCATTTCCGCTCGCTTTCATAACACCATTTCTGAATTAGTTTTGGCTATCGCCCTCAAAATAAAAAATACCCGCCAGCTGAACCAGGTTGCATTGAGCGGTGGAGTATGGCAAAATATGAGCCTCTTAAGAAAATCTCACGGAGCACTGCAGAAAGCTGGGTTCAAAGTTTACATTCATAAACAAGTACCCACCAACGATGGTGGACTTTCATTAGGACAGGCAGTGATCGGACAGAGATTCTTATCCGAACAAAGGAGCAGGAAATAATGTGTCTTGCAGTTCCAGGAAAAATTATCGAAATATATGAAAAACAGGAACTAATGATGGCCAAGGTGGATTTCAGCGGGGTCACCCGTGAAGCCTGTATTGAACACGTTCCCGAAGCGAAAATTGGGGATTACGCCATTATCCACGTCGGTTTTGCTATCAGTTTATTAAGTGAGAAAGAAGCCCAGCAATCGATCGATTTGATCCGGGAGATCCTTGAAGCCGGTGAATTGGGAGGCGTTGATCCAGCATGAAATATCTATCCGAATACCGTGATGCCGATCTGGTACACGGCTTGGTCGACAGGATCAAAGAAATAACTACCCAACCCTGGACTTTAATGGAAATTTGCGGTGGACAGACCCATTCCATCATAAAAAATGGGCTCGACCAACTGCTTCCTGTCAAGATCGAATTAGTCCATGGGCCAGGCTGCCCGGTATGTGTCACTCCCCTGGAATTGATAGATAAAGCCCTTGCAATCGCCTCAAAACCAGACGTAATTTTTACAAGTTATGGCGATATGCTCCGGGTTCCTGGTTCCCAGGCGGATCTATTTTCCGTCCGGGCCCGGGGTGGAGATATACGTGTCGTGTATTCTCCACTCGATGCAGTCAAGCTTGCTCAGGAAAACCCCGACAAGGAAGTTGTCTTTTTTGCAATCGGTTTTGAAACGACTGCACCCGCCAATGTGATGAGCGTGCTCCAGGCTGATCATATGGGGATCGATAACTACAGCATCCTGGTCTCACACGTCAGGGTACCCCAGGCAATAGAAACTATCCTCAGTTCACCTCACAACCGGGTCCAGGGCTTCCTGGCAGCAGGTCACGTCTGCGCCGTGATGGGCTATTGGGAATACATACCCCTTGCGGAAAAATATAACATCCCAATCACTATTACGGGTTTTGAACCACTTGACATCGTCCGGGGCATATTAACTACCGTTGAGTCCCTAGAGGCCGGAACCTGTGACGTAAACAACGCTTATATCCGGGCAGTAAGTGAAAAAGGGAATCAGAGCGCCCAAGCTTCTATCAACAAAGTATTCGAAGAATGTGATAGAAAATGGCGTGGTATCGGTCTCATACCCGGCAGTGGTTGGCGGCTGAGACCTATTTACAGCAAATACGACGCAGAGAAACGCTTCCAGGTTGAAACTATCCAGGCGGAGGAATCTCCCCTCTGTATATCAGGCCTGGTACTGCAAGGCCTGAAAAAACCAGATCAGTGTGAAGCTTTTGGAACACTATGCACACCGGAGAATCCTCTCGGTGCAACTATGGTTTCAGATGAAGGCGCCTGTGCGGCTTACTACCGCTATCGGACCCAGACACAAGATTCCCGGGAGATAGGTTCATGACCAAGAATAAACCTGCTATGGAAAGTCCTATCTGCCCCTTACCCAGGAAGCACGGTGACAAGATCGTTCAGGGCCACGGAAGCGGTGGAAAAATGATGGCTGATCTTATCAAAGATATCTTCTACCCCCCCCTGGCGAATGCGGCCCTCCTTGCCGGAGACGACGCAGGAGTTGTTGAGATCAGTGACGGTGTCCGCTTAGCCGTCAGTACAGATGCGCATGTAGTCTCCCCTCTTTTCTTTCCAGGCGGAGATATTGGAAAACTATCCGTATGTGGAACAGTTAATGATGTTGCTATGGTGGGCGCAAAACCCCTTTATCTGTCCGCCAGCTTTATCCTGGAAGAAGGGTTAGACATCAGCCTCTTGGAAAAAGTGGTCAACTCCATGAAGGAAGCCGCTGATGAAGCGCAAGTGCAGATCATATGCGGAGATACTAAAGTTGTTGCCTATGGAGAAGCGGATGGTCTATACATCTCCACAACTGGCATAGGCATACTGGACCCAGGTATAACAATTGGTGGAAGCCAGGCCAGGCCAGGTGACCAGGTAATCGTTTCGGGCAGCCTTGGTGATCACGGTATAGCAGTCCTCGAAGCCCGGGGAGATTTAGGTTTTGAGACCAGCTTGGAAAGCGATATTGCTCCTCTAAATCACTTGATCAGTGCCATGCTATCTGTAAGTGATAAGGTCCACGTTCTGCGAGATCCAACACGAGGGGGAGCCGCATCTGCTCTCAATGAAATTGCGAAACAATCCAATGTTGGCATCCTCCTTAACGAGGGTTCCATTCCGGTCAAACCAGCCGTTGCTGCAGCCTGTGAGATGCTAGGATTTGACCCTCTTTACATTGCCAATGAAGGCAAATTAATAGCTGTTGTTGCCCCGGAAGACACGCCCAAAATCCTCGAGATTATGCATCAAACCAGGTACGGTGAAGAAGCTGTAGTTATCGGACAGGTTGATGAAAGTCCACAAGGCAGATTGCTTCTGAAGACAGGATTGGGATCAACCAGGATTGTTGATCTGCTGGCTGGTGAAATGTTACCTAGGATCTGTTAATTCAGGCATCAAGTTCTCCCCGAAGATACCAGTAGTTTGTAGATGGTAAAATACATTACTTCACTCGCTAGGAGATATTAACTATGGACTTCACAAATCCTGCTCCACTCTCACTTTTGTCATTTACAATAAACATACTCTTAGGGTTGCTTCTTTCTGTCCTTTTGGCATGGTACTACAGAAAATTGGGCGATTCTCTTTCAAATCGCTCAAAATTCGCTCCAATTCTACCTGTTCTGTCATTAATTACCCTGGTGGTAATCTCAATCGTCAAATCTTCTCTGGCGCTATCACTAGGCCTGGTAGGTGCATTGTCGATTGTTCGGTTCAGAACAAGCAATCAAAGATCCCGAAGAATTGATATTCCTATTTTTTGCGATTGCCATTGGGCTTGGAATGGGTGCTGACCAGAGAATTCCCACCACGATTGCATTTGTTATTATTATGGGGTTTCTGCTAATTAGAAAATATTTCCAGGGAAAGTTGTTTGATAACCAACAAAAGTCCCTCTTTTTGAACATAACCTCACCCGCAGGAGATTCTCCAGATATTTACCTGAACGCTATTAATGAAATCCTCAAAGGAGCCATCAAAGACATTGATCTTCGGCGTTTCGATATCTCTGACCAGGAGCTAAACCTGGTCTATTACATTAATTCAGATGATCCGAACAAGGTGGGTTCTTTTGTAAATGAGATTAGAAATTTATATCCGGGCACCACAATTAGCATCGTCGAGCAAAACAATCTTCTGGGTGGATAGTACCGTAGAGAAATCTATCTATGCGAATAATTAATAAAGGCCCAAAATCTTCCCCTCGCAGAATTAAAAGAATAAATTGGCAAATATCTTTAGGTGTACTGTTTCTTATATTAACCTATGTATTTGGGTATATCAGTAATCCCGCCTGGAATTTTGATACAACTTTTCAGTCTATCAAGAAAGTACTAATCAAAACCGACCTGGCTATTATGGAAGATGTTCGCCAGGAAATGGGATTGTATACATCAAATGGGCTGGCAACTATCTTCCTCGATATACCTTTTGATTCTCTTCTTGTCATCGAGGATAAACGCACAGACGCATTAATATCCGGGATTTTATTAACATCCGATGAGGATTTCGTACCTGCCAGCATGCATCTCAACAATGGAATTTCTTTTCCTGTCAAAATCAGGCTCAAAGGCGACTGGATTGATCACCTTGTGGGAGATAAGTGGTCCTTCCGCATTCATGTCCAGGACTCCCAACACGCCATCCTAGGTATGAGGCGTTTTTCTATTCAAGCGCCGGAAACCAGGAATTATGAGAAGGAATGGGCTTACCATCAGAACCTTCTCCAAGAGGGGATCTTAACTCCCAGGTATTATTTTGTAAATGTTGTCCAAAATGGTAAGTTCAATGGAATTTATGCCCTAGAAGAAGGTTTTACTGAGGATTTATTGGAATCCCAGGGTCGACGAGAAGGACCGATCATCCGGTTTAGCGAAGATCTGCTCTGGAAGAATTGGGAAAATATGGGCAGAGGAGATTCCGAAATAAAAAAAGCTATTGAGCAAATTGGCGAGTTCTGGCTAACCGGAGCTTACGATAGCGAGATAACTGCGTTTCGCCAAAACCATCTCACCCAGGATGAATTATTATCTGGTGAATTATTTGCAGCCATTAATCTTCTCTCATCTTTTAACCAAGGGCACCTGCCAGGTGAAGAAGTATTTGACCAGGAGCTATGGGGAAAATACTTTGCTCTGACTGATTTTTGGGGAGCCGGGCATGCCACAGCTTGGCATAATCTGCGCTTTTACTACAATCCAGTCACCGGTCTACTAGAACCGGTTGTATTTGATGCTCTTCCATTTGAACCAAGCACTCTTAGAGAGCGCCTGGCATTCCCCTTTGCCGAGCAGGGATATATCCAAAAGATATTCAAGTTACCAGACATTCAAAAGAGCTACGTGTTCAACCTCGAACGTCTGACTAATAATTCCTATATAAATGATCTCGAAACGAGTTTCGGTCAAGAAATGACCCATTTTCACCAAATTCTCTCAGGATACCTAGAAAAAGGTATATTTGGAGATATCCCTCCACTCCCCTGGCAAGAACTTCGGCTACGAGCTTCAATCTTGGAGAAAAATTTACGATCTCCCCAACCGATTCAGGGTAATTACAAAATTATTCAACTGAACGGGTTAGACTATCTCCAGTTGGATCTCACGAACTTGATGGTACTTCCAGTCGAAATCAAGAATTTGAATATTTCCGGAACTAGCTATCCCATAGATTTAGATTGGTGTGGCCTACAATCCTGTCAAGAAAATATAATCGATGATGATTCATCATTTGTTATCGCGGATCAGAAGAAACTTACCCTATTAATACCGTTGTCTGAAATAAGTTTTGATTTAGATCCACCAATATTTCTGAGCGCAAACCTCTGGGGTGGAAGCACTGCTACTGAAAATCCCATTTTGAATAACTATACCCCTGAAGGTATAAGTTCAGGAACCCGTCCTAGAACGGACCTTGAGTTTGCCCTGATCAGCCACTCTTTTTTGGATCAGACCGCAGCAGATAAACTGGCTATATTGCCAGGTTCCTGGGAAGTCAAAGGTGATCTTGTCTTACCTGATGAGTTCGATCTATATATCCCAGAAGGAACAACATTACTATTTGAAACTGGCGCAGTTTTGGTCGTCAACGGCGCTATCCACATGGAAGGATCGCCTGAAAATCCTATCCTGCTTGATGCCAAAGATATTAGTTGGGGGGGAATCTTTGCTCTCGGCAACGGGTCGACCGAATCCAATTGGACTCATGTAGAGGTAAGAAATACCGCGGGTATTATCAGAGATGGGTGGGTATTGACTGGAGGGATTACCTTTTATGAAAACGATCTTCACCTCCAGCTAGTTCAGATCAGTGAAAATTCAGCAGAAGACGCCCTGAATATAATCCGGTCTGATTTTTCATTCCAAGAAGTTGAATTTTACAGATCAACATCAGATGCCTTTGATGGAGATTTTACAAAAGGAACAATCACTGATTGCGTCCTAACTGAAATAACCGGAGATGGGTTTGATTTCAGCGGTTCATTTGTGACAATAACAGATACATCATTCATTGATATTGGGGATAAAGCAATTTCTGCTGGAGAAAAGAGCATCGTTTCTATTAGTGATAGCACGATAGAAAACACCAGTATCGGTATCGCAAGTAAAGATTTATCAGAGGTGACTGCTGATAATCTGATTATCACAAATGCGAGGATAACTGGCCTCGCTGCGTATGTTAAAAAAACCCAATATGGATCGGCTTATCTCAATGCTGATAATATTCAATTTAACAACACACCCCAATCAGTCCTGTGCCAAACTGACAGCGTTTTAATCCTTTCTGGAACCTATATCGAATGTATTGATATTGACGTGGAGTCCTTATATGACCAAGGTGTCCTCGGGAACTGATCTTCAAACATCTTCTTCCCGGTATGAAATTAAAATGGTATTCAATGGACTACAAACGGGTCTTGTCCGGAGTCTAATTATTGGCCACTCCCAGCTCTTTAAAAAAGCATACCCCTGTCGGCAAATTAATAATATTTATTTCGATACTGAGGATTTTCAATTAAAAGATGCTCATATCCAGGGAAATAACAATCGGATCAAAATCCGCCAACGCTGGTATCATGACACATGGAAATTTTCCAACAGCCAGTTTGAGATCAAAACCAAATCTGGAAATCTGGGATCCAAGACAGTTTTCCCTATCCCATTAGAAATTGACTTAACTCATATTTCTTGGAATGACCTCCGAACTTTGATTCGTCCATATATCAATCAGGAAAATCAGCACCTTCTTATGAATACAAATCCTGTTCTGATAAATAATTATCAGAGAGAGTATTTTAAAAGTGCTGATCAACTTATCAGAATTACTCTGGATACACGCGTGAATTCCTTATCCCAGGTATTCAATGGACGTCCTAACCTTAAACGAAATAGACCTTACCGAAATGCTTGTATAATGGAAATCAAAGCTAATTCTGCTTATCATCAAGAAATTGCGTCTGTGCTGGCAGAGTTCCCTCAGTATTGCTCGGCCTATTCCAAATACCTCCATGGTACTGAAACTCTCCCGATTTAACCACCACATACAATGAATAAAAAAACCACTCAACTATTTTTGTTAATAACTGTTCTCTTGGCAGCTCTGCTGCTAGCATTCTTGGCTGGAGGATTTTCATACCGGATAGGTTTATTAACTTCAATCAAGCAACTCTTCATTACTGCTCCCCAACCGACAATACCTGCAACCGCAATTCAACCGAATTTTGATTTTAATTTTTTGGATGATCCTCTCCCAGCTTCAATGAATTCAATATCACTTGAAAATAATAATCTTCCGTTAAGATTTCTAGTCGCCGGTCATATTTACGGAAAACCTGGAGATGAAGAATTCCATCCTGCACTCACGTTGCTCAGCAATATTGCATTGTTAAAAGAAATTGAACCTGATTTTGTTGTTTTCCTGGGAGATACCATATGGAAACCGTCAGAGGATAATTTTGATGATCTTGAGATGTTCATAATTGACCAAATGAATATTCCTGTTTTTAATGCAGTTGGTAATCATGACGTTACCAATAGGGATCTATACCAGGATCGTTACGGAAGGTCGGTATACGCTTTTAAATTCAAGAACCAGCTTTTTTTTATTCTTGATACTACCTTGAAATATTATGATTTAACCCCGAACCAATATTCATTTGTTTCGAATACGATCAAAGAACAATCACCAAATCTGGAAGCTGTCCACATATTTATGCATCATGTTCTTTTCCTCAATGAGGATGAGATACATGGAAAACAATTACTTAAACCTAACGAAGGGGATGGAACTTCTCCCGATTTTTTAGCCTATCTAAAAACTAACCTCATTCCCCTAAGTAAAACTACACCAATTTACATCTATGCTGGCGACGTCGGCGCATTCCAGGGGGGAAATCTTTCCCCCCTATTCAAAAGAGTACAGAACGAGAATATATATCTACTGGCAACTGGGTTAGGCAACAATCCAAATGATTCTATCTTGATTGTGGAAGCCAACGACAGTGGTGATTTAAACATATATCCATTATCCCTTGATGGCAAGGAGATGAATGTTATAGATTCCTATAACATGGAATATTGGATAAACCACTGATTTGCGCACTTTTGGTCAGAGCTTAAATTATCGAAATAAGTCAAGAATAATATGTCCTTAACCCTGGATGGTGAAATGCTGCCCAGGATCTGTTGACGGCCACCTGATACCCCTCTAACAATATTAATCAGGCTCAATGAACACTTTAAAAAGTCGCGTTTGGATTTTATGGGGCGGCTGCATTCCTTAAGAAATACAGAGCCGCACAAAATGATAATACCAAAGCCAATCATCAATATTTCAAGTGAATCCTGAAATTTCAGAATCTTTATATTTGTTCCATCCTTGCCAATCCTTTCGGAGACTACGGTTGAAGCCCTCAGTATAGCTTTGTTCGTTATTCTTTTACGGTTAATCCACCCGTTGAAGGTCAAAACGATTGGAAACATCTATCACAAATTCCTTTTAACTTTTTTTGCATCCATCTGTTTGAATGATCTCCACTAAACCATCTTCACTTCTGGGCGTGCAGTGGCACAAAAATACCAGGACTTATGTAGCTTCAAGTGATGGCCCCAGCGAAACATCACTATCTCTGGGGAAAACAACTCTGACTCTAAAGGCAAAAATACCGCCAAAATCCACTGTGTCTATCTGGATTACCTCTCTGTGAGGTTGCACAGAAGGTAGAGGATCTCTTTGTTGATCGCCAATGGAATGGGAGCAGAGAGCAGACGGGCGATTCTGGGCATTCCCGTCTCTCTGTACGAGCACAAAGTACACTGGATAGCTTTTTTACAATCACTTGTGGAAAGAGAGTTTCGAAGAATGGAGTTTATTACCAGCGGCGTTCATCAGGAACTGAAACCTGCTCGCAAGGCTGTCTTTGGAGGTCTTCCTTGGCAGCGGTGCCAGTTACATCTCCACCAGAACACTCAGGCCTATTTACCAAGATAGATTATGAAATCCAAGGTGGCAGAGAATCTGTACAGGATCTTCAATTTGCACAATCGAGCTTGGGCAGAGAGTTTCCTGGATGATACCATCTGCAATTATGAGAGATCCGCTCCCCGATTCTCTGACTGGATGGTTCACAACATTCCAAAATGGTTCTCTGACTTCTCATTTGTGCCTAAAAAAAACAACGTCGTATTAGGACTTCAAATATGTTGAAGCGTCTCAGTCCAGAGATCAAGCGCAGGACCAGAACTGTGACAATCTTTCCTAATTAAACCTCCTGTCTAAGATTGATCACAAATTTATTGATGGAGAAAAATGAAAAACGGGAAACCTCAAGAATTATTTAGTATTCAAAGGTTAAGATTAACTTGCTCAATTGATATGCTTGAGAGAATTTAAAGAAAATAACTTGCACATTCCTGATAGTTAGAGTAGCATTGTTTTTGTAAATTTAAAAAAGCAGACATATCAGGTATCCTATAGAAAAAACCTAACAAATTTACACAAAATAAGTTGCCCAACCCTGATATACTCTTGATATATCATTAGCAAATTACCTTAACATCTCTTTAAATCATTGCGCAACAGCACTTATTTAAAGTTAAAGGAGTCAAAACCTATGGCCATTTTTTCACCTCGAAGATATCAAGCTCGCTTCCGTCCCATGCGGCGGGAAGACCCCCTGCCCATTCGGATTTTTACCGCTGGCGAAGGGTTGATAAAAGGAGTCTTATTTGGCTGCCGTATGTGTGGCAACTGTATCCTACAAGAAACTTCCTTCATCTGCCCGATGACCTGCCCCAAAGGTCTCCGTAATGGGCTCTGCGGCGGTGCCACGGCCGAAGCCTGCGAGGTCGACGAAACCCGGCCATGCACTTGGTACAAAATTTACGAGCGGGCTGAGAAAATGGGCCGTGTGAACAAATTGCTGGAAATCAACGCCCCGATGGACGGGAGCCGCGTCGGCCGGGAAACCTGGATTGACGTCGTCAAAACCTGGCGCGAAGAAGAGGAAAGCCCCCGGTTGGTGGAATTCTTCACCAATCGTGAAAAATTCCAGGAAGATTGGGAGCGGGTATTCTACACCATCCGTCAGCCCGATTGGTGGGAAGGAGATAGTGAATACCATGCCCCAGCTTATGAAGAACCGGTCTCCCTCCTGGAAGCCAACTTGCGGACCGGTGTATTTACCTGCACCGCGGAAATCGCCCCGCCTTTAAGTGTTTCACCCGGGGTAATCAACAAAAAAGCCGGCTGGTTGGAAGATTACGTGGCCGCTGCCAATTTCACCGACAACGCCTCTGCCACACCACGTATGGGCAGCATGGCCTCCAGTAAAATTTGCATGGATGCCGGATTGGAACCAGTACTGCAGCTACAGGCCCGCGATCGGAGCCGGGCGGTGATAGCTTCCGACGCCCTGGGCGCTGCCGGACTGGGGATCAAGAACATTCTCTGCCTGACCGGTGACCACCAGAGGTTTGGACCGACTCCGAATATAAAACCCGACCAGTTTGACATGGACGGCATCCAGATCCTCTGGATGCTGCGCCGGATGCGTGATAAAGGGATCTACATCGACGGACGACCGATCAAGAACCGGCCGGAGTTCTTCTTGGGCGCAGCCGCTTCGCCATATGGTGCTCCGCCTAGATTTGAGGCTATCCGAGCCGAGAAGAAAATCAACGCTGGGGCCCAGTTCATCCAGACCCAGCCGATATTTGACTACGACCACTTCCTGGATTGGCTGGAAGCCCTCGATAAACGCAACCTGCTGGATAAAGTTTATATCTTGGCTGGCCTGGTCCCAATGAAAAGCGCCCGCGCGGCACACTTCATGACCGGAGATGTCCCCGGTGTGTATATCCCTGATCAATTGGTAAAACGCATGGACGATGCAGGTGACAAAGAAGGTCAAATGGAAGAAGGCGTGACCATTGCCCTTGAGATCATCGAAAAACTTCATAAAACCAAGGGTGTTAGCGGGCTGCACATCATGGCCATCCACTGGGAGGACATTGTTCCTCGACTGATGGATGAGTCCGGACTGCCCAAACCCTCTATCAAATCGCTATCTGTAGCGAAATAACCCAGAAGTTTTAATAATGAACCCGTGCTGAAATCTGGCACGGGTTTTTTTTATGACAGTCTTTTCACTATCTTAAATAATGAAAGCAGCCCACTCAATACTGACCAGGCACAAGAGATTGCAGTGGCAAAAAACTGACAGAATTCAGCGTAGAGATCGCAGGCGCCGTGCCAACGGTCAAGATTAGCATTTAGGGCAAATCACCCACCAAATCCCGATCTATGAAATCCTTAACGAGGATCAGATCCAAATCATCCAGGAAAGATCCACGGAAGTTATGGGAAAAGTTGGAATTGGTTTCTATCTGGATAAGCCGGGGAGATCCTGTTCGACCCCAAGGTCATAACCGAAGGCGAGACCGTGTATTCCACCCGGAATCAAATCGAGGAATATATCCCCAAAACACCCAGCCAGTTCTCTCTACCGGTACTCAACCCGGAAAACAATCTGGTCTTTGGCGATACAAAGGCAACCTTCGCCTCGGTGTACGATCCTCACTATGCCTATGATCGGGAATGGGTAAGAGATAAGGATATTCCCTGTCCACAATGCAAGAGCTGACGAACTCCTGGGCTATGAATACCAGGATGAGGTAAACGTCAGCACGATGATCGACGCTATCTACAAACATGTTGGTCCTCAGGTCATGGTAGAAAGAACCAAAAAGCCACTTAAGGATTTAAAGGTAGTTTGTTATTATGGCTGCCTGCTAACCAGACCACCAGATATCACTGGAGCAGAACACCCGGATTACCCCATGGATATGGATGTACTGATTGATTCCATGGGTGCTTAAGTGTTGGATTGGTTCTTTAAAACCACCTATTGTGGAGCCGGGCATGCCCTCTCCCGTCCCGATATTGTGATTGACCTTAGCGCAAACCTGGTGCAATGCGCAATCAATTGTGCGCGCTTACGCAATCGCTGTTGCTTGTCCACTTTTTCATATGAATCTGGCTGCCAATCAATTTCAAATGGAAATCGATCACACAGTTCCAATTATGTATTTCACTCAATTGATGGCAGTAGCACTGGGCCTTCCTCCTAAAGCCGCAGCCATGCATAAGAATATCGTAGATGCCCGCCAGATGTTGATCGAAAAAGGATTGATCTAAGGCTGAAGGTGTCCTAACCAAACCAAAATAAGGAAAGGGTTGTCCAGAATATGCCTCTTCCTTTTTCTATTTAATTTAGTAAATATTCGTCACAATCAAGATAAACTAATATAGTGATTATGCACACAATTGACACTTTATTAACCTTGGATTAGACTAAACATCTGAGGGTGACAAGATAATAAATCACACCTCATTATCGATTGTAAAAATTTATTTTAATCATCCTCCAGGGAGGCATCAGTGTATAAAAAACTCTTTATTCCAGGACCAACACACGTAGTTGATGAGATCCTCGAAGCCATGTCAGTGCCGATGATTGGCCACCGCGACAAACTCTATTCGGACCTTCATGGTCAAGTAGTCACAAAACTCAAGAAATTCCTCCATACAGATGGGCATATTTATTTATCCACTTCCTCTTCAACAGGTATGATGGAAGGCGCAATCCGAAATTGCGTCAACAAGAAAGTCTTGATGACAGATTGCGGCGCTTTCTCCAAACGCTGGGCTCAAATTGCGACTTTGAATAACAAAGAAATAGATCTGATCAAGGTTGAGATGGGACAGGCAATAACCCCAGAAATGGTAGATGAATATTTATCCAAAGGTAGTTTTGAGGCAGTTTGTATCACTCATAACGAGACTTCCACTGGTGTGATGAACCCTATCAAAGAGATTGGTGCCCTGGTAAAAGAAAAATATCCTGATGTATTGGTATTGGTAGATGCAGTCAGCTCAATGGCCGGCACTGATATCAAAGTAGATGAATGGGGATTGGACGTAGTCCTCGCAGGCACCCAAAAAGCATTTGCACTACCCCCCGGACTATGTGTAGTCACGGTCAGCGAAAAGGCCTATCAGCGTTCCCTTTCTGTAGGAAATCGTGGTTTCTATTTTAATTTCGAGCAGCTCGAAAAGAAAGCTGTCAAAGATCAAACGCCAGCCACTCCGGCCATCAGCATAATCAATGCTCTAAACGTTCAAATGGACCGCATATTTGAAGAGGGCGTAGAAAACCGCTTCCAACGCCACCTGGACATGGCAGAACACGTACGATCCTGGACCCGGAAGAATTTCTCACTCTACAGCGATGAGAATTACCTTTCCCCCACTGTAACCAATGTCCATAACACGCGGGAGATTGATGTAGTTAATCTCAACGCAGAGCTGGCCAAACGAGGTGCCATGTTATCCAATGGATATGGCGATTTGAAAGGAAAGTGCTTCAGGATTGCCCATATGGGTGATCTGCAAATCACTGATGTTCAGTGGCTAACGGATCAGATCGACGACATCTTAGGTCTTTAAGTAATCTTCAGGCAATCCCTTAATGGGAGCTCCTGATCACTTATTTTGTGAGGAAATATGAAAGTATTAATATGTGATGCAACAGATCCAAATGCGCTAAGACTTATTGAAGAAGCAGGTATCGAGGTTGTAAACCAGCCAGATATCACACCAGAAGAATTGCTGGAAGTGATCCCGGACTTTCCCTGCATGGTAGTCAGAAGCAGAACCAAAGTAACCAAAGCAGTCCTTGATGCTGGAACTTCCCTCAAGTCAGTTGTCAGGGCCGGGGTTGGTTTGGACAATATTGACGTTGCCTATGCGCAAGAAAAGGGCGTCAAGGTGCTCAATACTCCTTCAGCATCCACTCAGTCTGTAGCTGAATTAACAATTGCCTATCTAATGGCTCTGGCCCGTAATATTCCATTAATGACCTCTTCCATGAAAGCTGGAAAATGGGAGAAGAAATCCTTCCTGGGCACTGAGGTTTCTGGAAAAACCCTGGGGTTGATCGGCTCCGGACGCATTGGCTCTGCTGTCGCAGAGCGGGCTATTGCCCTTGGTATGTCTGTAATAGCTTTTGATCCATACGTTACTGAACTTCCTAACATCACCTTGATGGAACTGGATGAGCTGCTTGCAAAATCCGACTATATCAGTTTGCACGTCCCCCACACCGATGAGACTCATAACATCCTCGATGGAGCGGCATTCGACAAAGTAAAGTCCGGTGTCAAGATCATCAATTGCGGAAGGGGCGGCACAATTGACGAGGATGCTCTCTACCAGGCCATCCAGGATGAAAAAGTTGCAGGTGCAGCGCTGGACGTATTTGCTGCTGAACCACTCAGCGATCCAAAACTTTTTTCTCTCGACCAGGTGATCGGATCACCCCACGTGGGTGCTGGAACGAAAGAAGCCAAAGCCCGTGTCGGTGAAGTTGCTGCTCAGAAAGTAATCGAAACACTTAAAGGATAAAGTCATATGGCAACCATCAAACCATTTCGCGCTATTCGCTACAACCAGGACAAGGTCAGCGATATCAATAATGTTATCAGCCAGCCATACGACAGGGTCAGGTACGGTCTGCAGGATGAGTATTACGCCCTCAGCGGATATAATGTCACACGCATCATCAAAGGCAAGGATTTCGAATCGGATTCAGACGATGATAACGTTTATACCAGGGCAAATGATTTCCTGACCCAGTGGTTGAAGGACGGTATATTAAAACGGGAAGATCAACCCGCTTATTATGTGTATCACCAAACCTTCCCCCTCCCCTCAGGAAAGACTATCACTCGCAAAGCATTCATCTGCGCTTTTGAATTATCCAGTTTTGATGAAGGGATCGTCCTCCCCCACGAGAAAACCCATGCCGGCCCAAAGATCGATCGCCTGAATCTCACCCGGGCAACCGAAACATATTTTGGAAATATATTTATGCTTTATCCGGATCGGGAAAATAAAATCGATGCACTCTTTGATGAGGCTATCCAGCGCTCCGCGGACATCGAAGCCAAAGAACTGCACGAAAAGGACGTCCTCCATCAGGTTTGGGTCGTGACTGATCCTGAAGTCCTCGCCAAGGTAAATGCCGAAATGGCAAACAAGACCAACCTGATCATTGCTGATGGCCACCATCGTTATGAAACTGCTCTCAATTACCAGGCTGAGATGAAGGCCAAACATCCTGAGACAGCTCCAAACGCCGGATTCAATTATCGCATGACTGCCATGGTGAGCATGAGCAATCCCGGACTGACTATCCTTCCGACACACAGGCTGATCTTTGATTATCAAAAGATGAACAGCGCTGAGCTCTTGAACAAAGCATCTGAATTCTTTGAAATCGAAGAGCTTGATTCCCGGGAGAATCTGGAAAAGAAATTGAAAAATACTGACGGTCAGATTGGCGTGATGGGTTTTGTCTCCAGTAATGGATTTTTCTTTTTGCAATTGAAAAGCCCGGAAGCCATGGCTGAACTTGAGCCCAATAGAGCCCAGTCCTGGCGGGACCTTGATGTGAGCATCCTTCATAAACTCCTTCTTGGCAAGATCATGCAGATTGATCAGAAGAAGATCGACAATCTGGAAAATATCAAATACCTTAGAGAACCAGATCTCGGATATGATGAGGTCAAGGAAAAGGACACATCTTTCCTGTTCATCCTCAACGCTACTCGGATTGGGCAGATAACAGACTGCACAGATGCCGGGGAGAAAATGCCCCCAAAATCCACAGACTTTTATCCCAAGATCGTAACTGGTTTTGCGATGCTGCCAGTACAGAAAGACGAGATCCTTTAAGGGACGAAGTCCATTAAACAAAATAGGGATCAGATCCTCTATAAGGATCTGATCCCTTATCTTTAACACTGAGTTCGTTCCTTTCTATTGTCCCTTATTCTTCAACGAAATTCAGCAAGATCAAATTCTTTTGGCAATCATCAAAAGTTGTCAGATAAATCTTATCTGACAAGGTGTCGCCATCCAGGCTAAAAAGCTGAATCCATACTTCGGTTTCCGTATCTGCTAACGAATCTGCCAGGGTCAATTCAAACCCTCCAGGTCCGTAAGCCAGATCAATATCAGGTTCTGCCAATGGCATCACCATTTCTTCTATAACCGGGCTGCCATTGATCTCTCCCCCTGCCCTGATCACAATATCCTTCTGAACCTGTCCCTCAAGGTCAAATATCTGACCGGCAACACCCAGCCAATCACATCCTAGATCATCATGAGTGAAATTTTTCAAGTAATAGGGGTTCATCAGCTGCAGCGAATACGGGACTGCTGTTGGTGTGAAGGTCGGAGCCGCTGTTCCAGTAGCAGTTGCAGTAGCGGTATTGATAGGCGTAGCTGTCATCTCGGGGGTCGGCGTAAACGGCTCCGGAGTTGCGGTCGAGGTAAATTCTAGCTCTTTTGTTGCTGTAGGTTCATCTGTTATCAACGCTGAAGGGGTTCCGGTCACGGTTTCAACAATTGCTTCGCTTGTCGCTGTCACAATTCCACGTTCAGAAGTGGCCTGCGGCGTCCAGACAGTAATAGTAGAATCCAGAGGCGGCAAAGTAGGTATCGCCCCGCAGGAAGTCAATACCAGCGCGGCAAAACTTATTAAAATTATCAAATTTCTTTTTCTCATCAAACTCTCTCTTTTCGGATCCATCGTAGATCCAATTAAGGTAACTTCCTTATCTTAGTGCAAGTTCCTTGCCGTTTTTTTTTGTTGGCCGGCCCCGTCCATTTCCTGCCATGGATTGACTAGTTTCACTCTTCAATGCTACAATCCATTCGATCTTCATTACCTATTTTGGAGCGAGCTAATGTCTGAACAAAAATCAATCCAAGACCTGGCAAATAAAAGAAAAGAAAAGTTTCGAAATCTTGTTTCAACAAACACTGTTTATCCTCTGGCAACGATCACATATCGTGGTCCCAGCCCGGATCTAGCCAGTAAGATTATCGTTGGGATCATATCAGCCAAAGACCAGGCTCCAATTATCCGGGAATGGACCGGTGAGGGTATCGCAGAAGATGTCGAATCTGCCAAGGAGATTGCCCTCTTTATCCAGGAATATGAAGTGGCCCGGGTGTTGACCAGCGAGTGGGTGCTTTCCTGTCCGCACGAGGAAGGAGTCGATTATCCAGAAGGTGAACAATGTCCATTTTGTCCGGACTGGCTATGATAAAGAACATTACTGCAGGAATATGAAATTATGAAGAATATCATTAAATCCGTGAAGGGGACCCGGGATTTTTACCCGGCCGAAAAAGCAGTCAACAGCTGGTTGTACCAGATGATCAGGGAGGTCTCTGAATCCTTTGGGTACCAGGAATACGACGGCCCATTTTTAGAAAATATTGATCTGTATGCCGCCAAATCCGGAGAAGAACTTGTTAAGGAACAATCCTTTGTCTTCCCGGATAAAAACGATAACCTGATTGCCCTCCGGCCTGAGTTAACCCCATCATTGGTGCGAATGATCGCCCAAAAACAACAGCAGCTATATTACCCGCTGCGCTGGTGGTCATTCGGACCCTTCTGGCGATACGAAAGCCCGCAAAAAGGAAGAGGCAGGGAATTCTTCCAATGGAACGCAGACTTGATCGGCGTAAATTCCCCGGAAGCTGATGCAGAAATGGCTGCCCTGTTGGCAGGTCTATTCCAGAAAGTTGGCTTAAATTCCGGCCAGGTAAAAGTATTTGTGAACAACCGGCGATTAATGGAACAGGAATTGCTGGCAATTGGCATACCTGTCGATCTCCAGGGAACGGTGTTCAAGGTCATTGACCGACGCGATAAATTGAACGAGAAAGCCTGGGGCGCGTATGCATTGGAGATGGGGCTTGATCAAACACAATTTGAAGGTGTCCAAAATCTTCTTTCCACTGAAGACCTTTGGAAAAAATCTGAGGAGTTAACTCAATTCTTCAAAGCTGTAGATGCACTGGGCGTATCCGACTATGTTGCCTACTCCCCGAGAATTATCCGCGGCCTGGACTATTACACAGGAACAGTTGTTGAAGCCCAATCAATATCAGCTGATGTTCGACGCTCCATTGCTGGTGGAGGAAGATACGATAACCTGCTGGCAGATGTTGGCGGGGATCCACTCGCGGGTGTTGGTTTTGCCATGGGCGATATGGTTCTGGCAGTCATCCTCGAAGAATTTGGACTTTTACCCGAAGACCGCGACACATCCCCTGCCCAGGTGATGGTGACAGTCTTTGATCAGGATTCCCAGCTGCCATCCTACCAACTCAGCGCTGAGTTGAGGAAGGCAGGGATAAAGGTTTATTCTTATCCCGTGCCAGACAAATTAGGCAAACAATTCCGCCATGCAGATCGCATTGGTGCCAGAATTGCGCTCGTTTTAGGACCAGACGAGATCGCTACCGGAAAGGTAGCGATCAAAGATCTGGCCTCCCGTGAGCAGCAGAGCGTAGACCGAAAAGATATCGTTAAGGTAGTACTGGGACAACTTGAAAACGACCCAAGCGCATGATATAATCCTTCGGCATATGGCGGGCGTAGCTCAGTTGGTAGAGCACCGCACTGTGGATGCGGCTGTCGCGGGTTCAAGTCCCGTCGCTCGCCCCACAAAAAAAACCGGTCCTTTGACCGGTTTTTTAATTTAATTTTTGATCTTCCAAGAAATGATCCTAGAATTCCATATCTGCAAATAGATCCCGTTTCGAAAAACTTGCCGTCAAGAATCGCCAGAAAGCCTTTACTGGTGTTAACCACATGATCCTGGCACCATTTTTTTGGTTTTGGAGCATTTTATCTACCAGGAATGGCGTAACCGTATCAACCTTATCCGCCAGGATATTAAATATTTGGCGGGCGCTTTCCCATTCAGCCGGATCCATTCCTTTATAGCGGCTGAGAATAAAATCTGTCAGCACCATCCCGGGACTGAGAGCGCCTACAATTACCCCAGTACCCTTTACTTCAGACGCCAGGCTGTCAGTTAAATAATTTAGTGCCCGCTTGGAGCTGCCGTACAATGTGAGCCCTTCCACTTGGCGGCCGTCGCTGCCCAGGCCTTCCATATTATAAAAAGCACCTCTCCCCTGCTCTTTGAAACCCGCCAGAGCAACCTTGGCGCCGAACATCGCTCCCGTGATATTGGTATCCACCAGTCCCTGGATCAGATTTGGATCCAGCTCCCAGAATTCAGTTTGAGATTGTCCGATACCAGCGTTATTGATCCAGATATCGATCTCCCCAAATCTCTCTTTACCATATCTCCATAAACCTTCTACTTGCTGATAATCGCGCATGTCGCAGGGAATTCCGTCCACCCTGTCCTTTGAATAGTTGTCTGCCAATTTTTCTACTGTCTGAGCAACACTCTCTTGTGACCTGCCGCTAATGACAACCCGGTGCCCCAGTTGCAGAAAATTTTCAGCCAAACCAAATCCAATACCGCGCGTGCTACCCGTAATTATGATCGTTTTCAATGCGTAATCTCCTTTGAAATATAGGTTCTAGTGTACCTTAATTGTTGACAAAGTTCTTCCCCCATAGTACACTATTTGCCGTCTTGGCGAGGTAGCTCAGTGGTAGAGCAGGGGACTCATAAGCCCTTGGCCGGCGGTTCAAACCCGCCCCTCGCCACTCAAAAACAGGCACACTCAAATGAGTGTGCCGTTGTGTTTAATGATGCCTCGCATCAGATTTCCTCACCCAAGTAATACTTACTTCTTCTTAAGAACGGAACTGATTTTTGCTATATATATTCTGAATTCCCAAATCAACCAACACATGCTAATCCTTAACCTAATTGGTTAAAGTATCAGTTTTTAAGCTATATGGTTAAACTTGCCCTATTTAACCTATTAGGTTAAATTATGATAAAATGTATGTGAAGATATTGATTACTGGGAATAAAAACATGCTAAATAACAAAAAGTATATTGCAGTTATCGGTGATGTAATCTCCTCAAAGAAAGTTGAGAAGAGAAAAGATCTGCAGGATAAGTTGATAATAATATTCAAAACCTTAAATTCAGCTAATAATA
>Ga0307990_1000641_pt1 | contig 30757 bp, 23 predicted proteins | sample EllFjometagen129_FD_203168 | JGI IMG/M metagenome (GOLD analysis project Ga0307990, IMG submission 203168) | Marine microbial communities from Ellis Fjord, Antarctic Ocean - #129 | ecosystem: Environmental > Aquatic > Marine > Unclassified | place: Southern Ocean | collected 2014-10-08
GGCGACTATCATTATGCGCTGTTCAGCAATCCATCAGGTGTTGTTGAGCAGACCGGTTTTATTGTTTTAGGCGATGATGTGGCTACACCAGATCTTTCTGCGAACAGCAGTTTTGGCTATTGGATGTTGAATGGAGTCAGACAGGCAGATCCATGGGGTGCAGCCTATCCGCAAATCACCACAAGCCCTGAGCTAACCCAGTTTTATACTGAGGGTATCGCATACCTGTTTAATGGTGATGCAGATGGAGACGGGATTCCTGATGCATACGAGCAGTATTACTACGGTACGGATAGCAATGACGCGCTGTTTGATGGTGATGGCGATGGATATTCACTGCTCGATGAATATGGCCAGGGAATGCATCCATTGTATGCGAATACGAATCAGCCCGGTGGCGTTGTAAACTTGGAAAGTGGATTGATCACGGTGAATTTGCAGCCATTTGAGCGTTTCGAATATGTTCTTACTGATAGTGTGATGACAAATTTCTTTACCATTTGGCCGACTAATCTTACTGGTCTTGATTTTGGTGTTAATTCAGCACCGGCACTTGGCGACTGGGATGATGATGGCGATTTAGATCTGTTTGTTAGCGCTGATGGGATGCCTTTATCGGTTTTTGAAAATATTGGTTCTGCACACAGGCTGGATCTGGTTGACCGTTCGTCAGTTTTTGCTTCTTTAGGATTGTTTGACGGCAATCCGGCATCTGGTGATTGGAGCGGAGATGGAAAGGCTGACCTGGCAATCGGTTCCAGCACAGGAACGGTACGAATCATCAAGTCATCCGGCGTTTTCTCTAATAGTGCATTTGTGGTGGATTATAGCATTGCTGTAGGTGCATCAACTGTCACCCCGGCATTTGGCGAATTGACTGGTGATGGGATAGATGATTTAGTGGTTCTTCTTAGTGACGGAACGTTACGAATGTACCCTAATTCTGGCAGTGCAACAGTTCCGTTTGATGAGAATATTTTTTCTGATAACTGGAAAGATATAACTATTCAAAATGGAACCGGTCTAGCGTTATCGGATATAAACTCAGATGACATATTGGATATTTTAGCATCAGATAATGATGGGCGTATATGGGAGTTTTATGGCAGTGCGTCAGGAAGTTACTCGTTACAGAGCAAGGTGTGGGGCGGCAGTTGTAATGGCTTTGCGACACGGCTGACTTTAGCTGTAGGTGATCTGGATGGTGATGGTGACATGGATGCTGTATGTGGTTATGATGGTGGCGGGTTGATGTATCTGAATGATCACCGTATTGGGATACCATCAAATTTACAGGCATTAAACGGCGCCGAGTCTATATTGCTGAGCTGGAATCCGAATAGGCATTTCAGATTCAGGGGATATAATATTTATAGGTCAGAGCAGTTGGACGGGCCTTTCGTGAAAATATCTGGGCAGCTGGTCCCGTTTACTGAATATAGGGATTATGTGGTTACTGCGGGTGTTACATATTACTACTATGTGGTCGCTGTAAGTGGAGCGATGTATCCCGGCAACTCAACTGAGATCTTAGTGGAGAGCCCTCCGTCAGAGATCGTTGAGGCTAATGTTGGCGCAGTAGAGATATGGATGCCCGATTACACTCAGGTTATCGGCAAAGTAGCGGTGTTGCAGATCAATGTCAGGCACGGTACAGACATTGCAGGCAATAATATGGAGATCAGACTTACTTATGATCCGGATATACTCACGCCGGTCTCTCAACTTGTCGCCACTAATAAAACTGTCGAGAATACTATTCTAACGCAAGATATTGTCTTTAGCGATAATGCAGCGACAGCCAGTAATGAATTAATAATCACCGGTACAAGCGGTAATGTCAGTGGCGAGGGCCATCTGTTTGATATAAACTTTATGGTATCACAAAGCGCACCAATTGACAGTAGATCCACAAACACCTTCTCATATATAGCGTTATCAAGCACGAGTGGCCACCCATTGACAGTGGACTATTCTGATATAGGAATTTTGACAGTGCAGGGCTCTGGTGGAGGATATTTTCTCGGTGATATCAATGGCGATGGAATCCTTGATATGAATGACCACTCGCATCTAATGTGGCTTCTCAAAAAGAAAACAAGAGACCCGACAGAGGAGGAGATTAGAGCTTGCGACATCAATGGTGATGGGGAGCTTAGCCACAAAGACATCGCACCCCTTTTAAGACTTATTCACGGTAAAAGTCAGAATCCTGAGTAAGGGAGCGCACATGACCTTAAGACAACCAATGCTATTATTAAAGAGGATACTTGTCACATGGGCGGGATTAATTATGCTTGCCCCTGTTTCTTTTTGTGCTGAGATATCGTTAGGCGATAGCGATGGACAAATTGAAAATATTGTAGTTATACCTATACTCCTGAGTGATGCAACAGACATGGCGACTATGCAAGTTCAGGTGAATTATGATCCTCAATTACTGTTGTTAAATGGTGTTACTAATGCGCCTGGTTCACTGGGTGCATCGTATGACCTGTTCTATGACAGCAGCGAAGATGGCGTTATCAACATTATACTGTCGCGTCAAGATGGACTGAGTGCAGGGAGCGGGGTTATCGCCACTCTGAGATTTGCCCTCTATTCAGGTGGAGAACCAGGCACACATACGGAAGTAGTCATTGCCAATGCCGGATTGGGCGATCAGTATGGAGGCGGGCTTGCACTGGCACCCACTGTAACCGCTTCAAAGGCTATAGTATGGTTCGTAATGTCTGACACGGTTGACAGTGATAATGACGGACTTTCAGATTATACAGAGCAGATGATAAATGGCAGCCCTGACTATGATCCAAACGGCACAGATACTGATATAAACAACCCTGATACCGATGGCGATGAGATGCTGGACGGCTGGGAGGCAATCAACGGGCTCAATCCCCTGCTCAATGATGCAGCTGGCAACAATGATGAAGATGCACATAGCAACTATGAAGAGTGGGTTGCCGGAACAAGTCCAACCAACAGCAACAGCGTATTCAGAATTAATGACATAACATCTGAAAGCAATCAGAGTCGTGCCGTCATATGGTGGGATTCTGTGAACGATCGGCTTTACTCTGTTTTCAGTCACACAAACCTATCCACTCAATGGCCTACAACCCCGCTTTATCAAATTGAAGGTGACGGTGCCCCTCAGTCATACACCAATACTCAGAGCTACAGCCCCCAATATTTTAGACTGAAAGTGGAACTAAGTCCTTAACATTTTGCTGTTAAAAAAGACTTGGTTTTAGTTTTTGCAGCGAATGGATATGGATTGTACAACATAGCGGGTAATGTGTTTGAGTGGTGTAATGATGCGTCAGGATTCGGCCGTTCCCTCCGTGGTGGGAGCTGGGTCCGCGAAGCGGACTCCCTGCGTTGCGGCGACGACCGCTCGACCTACACGGACTCCAGCTCCAGCCACATCGGGTTCCGCGCTGTCTGTCGTTAAGTGCCACATGCGCTCTTATTAACGCAATCTGCTGACTGGTTCAACTAAGGGTATCAAGATGACCGACACAATAAACAGAGCGCAGGGGTGCCTGCTGGGACAGCTGGCTGGAGATGCTCTTGGTCGCCTAGTTGAGTTCCAGAGTGCTGAGCAGATACTGCAGTCTTATCCGGATGGAGTTCGGGAGCTTGCTGATGGCGGCACCTGGAACACTATTGCCGGTCAGCCCGCCGATGACTCGGAGCTGGCGCTGCTACTGGCTGAGAAGGGAACCTATGACCAGGATGCTGCTCTGAAGGCATATCAGTACTGGCTGGACTCCGGTCCGTTTGACTCCGGCATGACAACATCCTCTGGTAGCGCGGTAATCCCAATTACTCAAGTCAGACCAAAGGTGCTCTCATGCGGATCAGCCCACTCAGGATCTATGGGGCTAACTGTGAGTTGGATCAGGTCGCACAGTGGGCGAGGTTGGATGCAGCTCTTACTCACCCGCATCCGGTTTGCCCGGTTATACGCATAGCCGAGTGCCTATGCTGTCAGTAACAATACTACACCTGAAGTACTCTATCAGAAGATTATAGAGTGGTCAGAGGATATGTCAGTGGCTGATCCGGTGATGAAAGTTATTAAGAGTGCGGCCACTGAGCCACCGGCCAGCTAACTTCATCAGCAGGGCTGAGTGCTAACAGCATTCCAGAACGCCCTCTGGCAGCTTCTGCATGCGTCCGGCTTTCAAGAGGGCATAGTGAACACCGTAATGCGTGGAGGCGATACAGACACCAATGCGTGCATCTGCGGAGCCCTGCTTGGCTCAGTCTATGGGAGAGGTGCAGTCCCTGAGCAATGGGTTAGCACTCTACTCAACAGCCACCTGAGAAAAGCAACCCCCGCGTATATCATCCCAGACCTGAGTGCTTCTGGCCTGTATGCTGGCTGCGAGGCTGGTTGGGGGCTTAGGCAGTCTCGTAGGTGTATGCTTGGGTCAAAGTTGGTGCAACTTGCTGGAGTGCTGTGGGAGCTGGGTAGCGGCATCGCCATGTTGATGATGACTGTTTACTGTGCGACACGGGCACCGAGGCTTAGTGGGCGTGTCGCAGAATAAAGGTCTGATTTATACCACTATTTGCGTCACGGACACCGTCACCCTAGTGCCCGTGGCGCAACAACAAAGAACTAGGATCACAGCTATGTGCGTCACGGACACCAGCACCCTAGTGTGCATGGCGCAACATAGGTCTAGTGCCACAAACGTGCGTCACGGCCACTCAAGATTTATTCCGTGACGCAGAATACAGTAGCAAAGGAATGATATATAAGCACTTACGACGATTTTACAACATTCGTGGGTCTAGTAACATATTTTTGCGTCACGCGTCACGCACACCATCACCCTAGTGCCGCGTATAGTATATAATATATACTATAATCAAAACCAGTTTTGAAAAGAAACCAACAACCAAAAAGGAATACACTATGGCTGAAAATAATACTGACTTAAGCTTAGATATAAACTAACAGACTGAAAACGTAATAACATATCTGATAAAATATGAACTAAATTTGGCTGGTTTTTTTTTGGGTGTCTGATGGAACCTCTGCTGCGGGTAAGGTCTGTCTGGTATTGCTGGTCTTGACTGACGAGACTGTTAATGCATAAGCATCTGGGTGTTATTCATGTGGCAGGTATTGGCTGTCTGCTAAGATCTCTTAGCGCATCATTAACCCTCATCTCTGTTACAGCTCTGGCCTAATGGATCACATCTATTTGATTTCTGAACAACCAGTCTGAATGTAACCCCACTAAATCAGCGCCAAGAGCCTCTCTGCTGGCTTCGTCAGGGTTGCCGCGTGTTCGGGGTGCATGCGTGCGACGGTTGGCGCTCTTACCACTCCCTGCCGGTAATCTGCTCAAACGCAGCGTTCTCTTTCTTGGTCATAGAAGTATTGGCAGCCCGTTTACGAGGTTGGCTCTTCTTCTTTGTCTGCTTATTATCAACCGACTTGATCTGCTCTTCGGCCCATAGGCTCAGACAGTACGCCCTCTGGTTGGAATCGAACTCCAGTCCGATTGCCAGTTTGTCGAGGGTCCCAGGTTTCGGTAGGCACTTTCCGTTCTCCAGCTTGCTCAGCGTTGAGCGGCTGGTGCTGGCTTTTGCTGCCAGTTCCAGCCGGCTCATGTCTTTAGCCACTCTTGCCATCTTCAGGTACATTGAAAAATCAATACTACCACGGAGCGCCGCGGCTACCTGGCCAGTCATGTTATTGAGTTCTTCTTCTGTCAAGTTCATCTCTTACCCTCGTTTGTTGCTTATTTACGGATTTTTATAACCGTAGTAATTGCTAATTGAAACTCATAATACCCTTTTTCGAAAAACGAACCCGAGAACCGGCCTGTTAAAGCACCTCAATCACTGCCATTTTTTCGACTTCTTTGATGAGTCCAATGTTTTTGGTGATCGCCCTTCGGATACGATCCTCGTACTCTCCAAGCTGGTTGAGCTTGTCCAGTTGTTCTACAGAGTCGAGGAAATACTGGCGGCGGTGACCACTGATTCTAGCATCAGCCCTCCGGACCTTCGCAATAATGGTTTCAATTCCCAGCTTTTTGTTTTGTATCAGCTTAATCCACAGTTGTCTCTGCTTCGGTGCAAGCCGTCTCCGGCCAGTAATGAAGGCCGTGATGTCTTTTTCCTCTTTGATGAGAAATACTGCTATGTCGATCTGTTCCATGTATTCTTCGCATGATGCGATATCCTTCAGTTTCTGTTCATGTTTCTCCTTGATAGCGGTATTCTCTGGATCGGCGGCCATTCTTGCATCCAGTGCCTTCAACTCATTCTGTTGCTTTTTCAGCATAATTCTTCCATAATTCATGAACTTCCACAGGTCGGCGGTCATTAGTTCAACCGCTTTGTCCTGCACGCACATTTTGGCACCGCTTGCGAGTAGTTGCACTATTTCAGTATAGGCTTCCAGCAGGATCTCATTCTCTTCGTCACTCCTATGACCACTCGCCATACGGCGTGACTCAACTGCAGCATCAATATACTTGTCTTTCTCTATGCCGGGATCAAGTATCGCCAGTTCCATTGTTCGTACATGCCGCAGTCGTAACATGTCCATGGCGAGTGCTTCAACAAGCGTGTGTCCCATCATGGTGGTGACCCCGAAGTCGGCTGTTATCTTCTGCACCATATGGATGAACTCTTCGCGGTCTGCGAATATGGGGATGCGCCCACCTGGGATTGCGCGGCAGAACAACCCGTGACTGACTGAGTTTCGGCTCGCCTTTGCCTTGCCTACGAGTGTGATGGGGCCCTTGCTTTTACTTCCGTTCTTGCGGCTTGCCTCGGTTTGCCGGGCTGTACGGGTTTTTTTCTTAGGTGCTTGCTTAGCTTTCATTGATAATCTCCTTGATGATGGGGATACGATATGAACGTGTTCAGATCGTCCAGATGATAAAGACCGCCGCGCCGCGGAAGCGATACCCAGTTACTTTCGTCCCACAGCTGTACATCCTGCCAGAAGCAGGCTTTGACCGCATGGAGTACGGCCCGCCACTGGTTGGGATCAGAGTTATATTCATAACCGCTTTGTCCCAGCGAGAAGATTTCAGCCCCTGAGGCACCGTGGCTGGAAAGCAGGGGCTCCCACGGTTCGATTACTGTGCTGTCCACTCGGATGCGTGCTGCTTCATACGGCTCACCGGGAACAATGCCTTCCGGAAGATCCTCCCAGCCTTCGGGCTCGAGTTCAATGGTTGCCACGCAGATCGGCTCCCATGGGGACATGGAACTGACCCAGACCATCTTTGTTATCCCGTGCTCGGGTTGATCATAATCTTTGGTGTTTGGGTTAATTTGGCCGCACCGGAGAATGCTCTCAAGGTTCTGGCGGCTTGTGTAGTGAAAATATTCCTGTTCTTGTGATTTCATAGTTAATTCCTTTGTGATTCCGTTTTCTTAAACGGAGTGCTTTATGACTCCGCTTTAGCTTTACCGGTGGCGGAGTAATCCGCTGGTGAAGTCAGACGCAGTTTCAGAGGCTGGTTGCCGGGCTGGCTGGATCTTGACTTGTGCGCAAGTGTAAATAGTGCAGCAGACCACCATGCGTTTCAAAGCATGGATGCTCCAGGCACAATTAGGTTCGATTGGACAGCCGGTACACAGAGCGGCTGGTTGACGGCAGAGTTAAGCTGCCTGTTTAATTCGTAAGTGGAGTTCGCGGATTCGTAGACGTTTTCGTTATATTCAGTATGCCTAGCGGTAGATTAACGTATCTGTTTGCGTTTTACTGTAACTGTATATATTTTCGTAATTTGTATTTCGTGCAAAGTACTTCTGTAATTTATGGTAATATTATATTAGATATCGCGGTGCAGTGCAAGTGAGAAACGTTATTTGCCATGGCATGGCTTTTTTCGGCCTGGCATTCTGGATTGCCGCAAAGCAGGGTCCGCGCATAAATTAACGTTTATAGAGGTATGGCCGGGATCAGCGGGGACCTCCGGCAGCAAACAGCGCCGAAAACTTTTGGGTTGTGTTATTGGTTACGGCCCGGTTCAATGATGCCGGCGGGAGGATTAACCGTCCATCAGCCAGACGGCGGTTAAGCGGCCCTTAGCTCCTTGGTTAACTTAAGACAGAGGTTAGTTACCGCCTCCTGTCATCAGTAGCATTGCAAGTTTTGCCCGATCCGACTCTGATAGGCTTTGAAATTGTTCTGCCAGTATCTCCACACGGTCAACCTTCCTCGGCTGCGAAAGTGCTCCCTTGCCCTCTGTGAGTGTCTTCGGCATGGCCATCTCAAGATCGCTTCTGAAGTCTGTACCTCTTGGTTTAAAATAGAACTTCATCGCTGTTTCAACCAGTCGGTGTCCTGTTAAGGCAATAACCTTTTCAACAGGCATTGGGTTTTTCCCGCTTAACGCGAGGGTGACAAACGTGGTTCGCAGTGCATGAAAGTCGTATTTACTTGCGTCTCGCATGCCATCAGCCTTCTTGTGCTGGGTGACCTCTTTAACCGCCTGTTTTACCCCACCTCTTTTTACCTCTGGAATGAAGCGTATCTCGGAAAGCCTTTCAGCTTCGTGCAGATACTCTGAGATTCTTCCCCTATGTATATCCCGTTCCTTCTGGATGTCACGGTAAGATTTGTCGCTGGCGTACAGCTTGAGTAGATCAATCATCTTATCCCGCTTGGATTCGGTGATATCCGCACACTCAACTGCTTCCAGGACCTTTGGCAGAACGTTTTTAAGGGGGACGATCTCGGTTGCGTCCTGAGTGATCTCTTCTGGTTTTGCAAATGCCTTGATAAATGTTTTTTTCATTCTGTATGAGATACCGGAGGGGTTGTTCTCTATCATGTGTTCTGCCTCCGGAAAAACATACACTGCCCCCGGTCTGCGTTCTGCGAGAGCAGCCTCTAATACTTCCTGCAGTCTGGGCAATATCGGAAGCTCAACTTCAGCCCCGGTCTTGGATGTCTTTATTGTCAGCTTTGAGCCTCCAGAGGTCAGGTCAACAGTTTTCCATTTCAGGCGACATACATCGCCTCTCCTCAATCCTGTACAGAGAGCTGTTACAATAAGCGGGTATATAAACCTGTCCGGTTCTGCGATGGTCAGTAACCGGTCAACTTCATCCCGGTTCAGGGCTGCCCTGTGTTGAGTTTCCTCTCCCTCTTCAGTCTCCACGCGAATATGCTTGAATGGGCTCTCTATACCAGAGGGGAGCTTTTTGCGTATTACCATGCTGACAATGCTTTTAATCATTCTTCTTGTGGATGCGATCTTTTTATATCCGTCGGGGCCCGGCTCTTTCAGAAACTCCATATATTGTTCGGCTACATCCGGCGTGATTTCCAGAAGGGTGCGTTTACCCTCGTTATGCGCCCATTCCACAAACCGCTTAACCATTCGTATCTGAACTTTCCTCCATTCAGGGGAGCGCCTGCCCTTCATGGTCTTTACAAATTCAGGTAACTCTGACAGCAGGGGGTCTTTCCATGACTGCCTAGTTTTTGATTCAATCAGCTTCTGTGTCAGCGTGTTATCACGGCCCTTTTTCCGGGCCTGACTTTTAAACCCATCAAACTCACTTTGCGCCCGTGTCCGTGATGCTATATATTCCGGGTTGTAGGCCTCTTCCTCGGGGGTGCTTGGCAACCTGAAAGGTAATGGCTCTGTCAGGGCTATAACCCGCCTGCGGCCGTTCTCATCCACATATGAACCATACCAGTGGTTGATCGGTTTTCCGTCTCTGCCTTTTCTGATTTCCAGTCCCATAATATCTATCCTTATATCTAATTAACGCTGGAGAATATTATGAAACAATTTGGAAAAGAAGGCAAGTCTATTACACAAACAACGACACAAACGTTTTTGCTAAATTTCAAAAAGCTCAATATGTAGTACTTTTAATTATAATAAAGTCTGCATATTGTATATTTTAATGGGTGGCGTGACGATTTGTAATCTCGAGGTCATCGGTTCGAACCCGTTAGCTGGCTCCATTCTTTAAGAAGATGCAGTGCTGTAAACAGCGCGGTGTCTTTTTTTGTATTATGTTTCAAAGAACTTTACGGAGGGAAGATCCGGTAACAATCTAAGCAGGGCGGTGATATCCTCAGTCTGACCTGGAAGTACCAGATCAGGCTTGATCTCAGCCAGAGGCTGAAGCACAAAGCGACGCAGGTGGGCTCGAGGATGGGGCAGGATCAGCTGTGTGGTGTCGCTGATTAAATCATCAAAGGTGATTATATCAATGTCGATCGTGCGAGGTTGATTGGGGATGCCCCGTACCCGCTGTAGCTGATTTTCGATTTTATGAATACTATCTGAAAGCTGGCTTGCCGTAAGTTGCGTCTCTATAATTATCACCGCATTCAGGAAACTCTCGTTGGTAAATTGGTCCGGCACATCAACCGGTTCAGTTTCGTAGATGGATGATTTTGACAGCACTACTGTTCCTGGCAGGTTGCGGACCGATTGCGTGGCTTTTTTCAGCCAGCTGGTGCGGTCGCCGATGTTGCTTCCGAGCGAGAGGACAGCTTTATGGAGTGTTACGTTCATTGGTTGGTTTGCGTGATGGGAGTGATGGGAGTGATAGGAGGTATGGCTTGCTAGACCCCCATTCGAAAAGGTCTTTTCGAACAGAACGCCCTAATTCTTTGGGTTGTTTTTCTGTACTCGTACTCGTACGAGTATGTGTTCCTTCGACTATTTCGACTTCTCGAACCTTCAACCCTTTTCGAATGGGTTCTTGACACCCGACACCCGACACTAAACTGCCTCAAAGCCCAGCACGTGGCGCATGTTGTATATGCCTGGCTGGCGGTTTGAAAGCCATAATGCGGCCCTTAGAGCTCCTTTCGCAAAGGCTTTACGAGAGGCCGCCTTATGGGTGATCTCAACGCGCTCTTCATCGGCTATAAACATTACGGTGTGGTCGCCTACCACCGATCCGCCGCGCAGGGCATGGATGGCAATCTCGCCGGAGGGACGTTCATCGGTTATTCCTTGACGTCCATAGCAGACAACATCATTTAAATCGACATCGCGCCCCTCTGCCAGAGCTTCGGCCAGGCCCAGAGCTGTTCCGCTGGGGGCATCTTTTTTGAGTTTATGGTGCATTTCAACTATTTCGGCATCGTAGTCATTACCAAGGATGGATGCTGAGCGTCGCACCAGTTCAAGCAGCAGGTTAACGCCCAGGCTCATGTTGGGTGCCCAGACAACTGCAATGCTATTAGAGGCTTCACTAACGGCCTGCTTCTCTTGATCGGTGAGCCCTGTGGTTCCAAGTACGTAAGCCTGATTAAATTTAACGGCGTTGGCCATATTTGCAGCTACACAGGTGTGAAAAGTGAAGTCTATGATCACTTCGGCTTCTTTTGTCCACTCTGTTGTATATGTCAGCTCTTCAGATACGGCATCCGAGCTGATCCCTGCAAATGTTTTAACGGTTTGACCTAACGCCGGGTGGTCCTCTCTTTCACAGGCTGCGACAATTTTACATCCACTGATTGCTCCGGCGCAATCCAGCAGGTTGTAGCCCATTCGTCCGGCGGCTCCAAGTATGGCAATTTTCATTTTATTCTCCTTAAAATTGTTTGTGGCTATGCTTAAATCACTCCTGCGCTCTGCAGGGTGCGAGAGAGTGTTTGGCGACCATCCGCTGAGAGTTTGCAGAGCGGCAGGCGGTAGATCTCATTAATGCGCCCCATCATTGTCATGGCTGCCTTAACCGGTATCGGGTTGGTGTCAATAAACATATCGTTGAAGAGCTGGTAGTATTCGCGGTGCATCTCGAGTGCTTTTGTGAAATCACCTGCCAGAGCCAGTCTGACCAGAGTGGACATCTCTTTGGGGATAATGTTGGCGACCACACTTATGACACCGGATGCGCCGACGCTAATCATTGGCAGCGTCAGGCTGTCATCACCGGAGAGAACGGTCAGGTCGCAGACATTGCGGATGGCGCTGACCCGGTCCACGCTGCTGCCAGCCTCTTTGACCGCTGTAATTTTCGGGTGAGATGCTAATCTCTGGATCACGCTGATCGGGATTTCTATGGCGGAACGTCCGGGGACATTGTAGAGAACAACCGGAATACCGATATCGGCCACAGCAGAAAAGTGCCGGTAGAGTCCCTCTGCGTTCGGTTTATTATAATAAGGTGTGACCTGTAATGTGGCATCAACACCCATATCCAAAAGCTTTTTTGTGAGCGAGACGGCTTCGCTGGTGGAGTTGGCTCCGGTGCCCGCAATGACAGGCACTTGACCTGCGGAGGCTTCAACGGTAGTGGAGATGACTTTTAGGTGCTCTTCAATCTCAAGTGTCGGAGACTCTCCTGTGGTGCCAACGGGTACCAGACCGGCAACACCATTTTCAACCTGCCATTTAACGATCTGCTGCAGTGCGCCATAGTCAACGCTCTGGTCTTTGTTAAACGGAGTTACAAGTGCGGTATATGTTCCTGCTAATGTCATAAAAAAACCCTTCTCTTTGTGTCTAAGTGAATTATGCGATAAGAGCGGCCTTTGGTCAATCGTAAAGGCACGGTAAAATATTTGTAATTGACCATTAGAGGAGTCTTTCTGTATATTACTAATGCGGGTTTTGCCCGCAACCCGAAGAGTTGACTACGAAAGGCGCGAAAAACGCGAAAAGTTGTTTTATAGATTATTTATGGCTCTTCCGAGTTTTTCGTAGTTAAAAAAATATGCATAAAAGAAAAAGAGGGAGATCGTATGACTTTGTTTTGCACTCAAAGAATGTTTCATTGTGGTTCGGTCGCATTAGTGCTGATGTTGCTGTTATTCGGCGGATGTCTAAGTATCCCTGAGGGGGTGGAACCGGTTCAGGGGTTTGCTATAGCCGGATACCTCGGGACCTGGTATGAGGTAGCGCGACTGGATCATGTATTTGAGAGAGGGCTCAGTCGGGTCAGTGCTCATTATTCGCTACGTGAAGATGGCAGCATCAGAGTTGTCAACCGGGGGTATTCAGCCGAAAAGCGGGAGTGGAAGAGTGTTGAAGGGCGGGCTAAGTTCGTGCAGGACCGTAATACAGGCTACCTCAAAGTCTCTTTTTTCGGTCCCTTCTACAGCTCTTATGTCATCTTTGAACTAGGTGATAACTATGAATATGCCTTTGTCTCGGGGTATAAGAAAGATTACCTATGGCTTCTATCACGTCAGCCGGGGGTCAGCCGGGAGGTCTTTGAAGATTTTAGAAAAAAGGCTAAAAGTCTCGGTTTTAATACTGATGAACTTATTATGATTGCTCCTGTCATAAAAACAAAGAAATTGTGTAAGAGTAATCTATAAAGCGTTTTCACATAAATGTTTGAATATCCAACAGCCAACCTGTTTTCCCCTCCGGCTATGCCGTGGCACGGCAAGGAATTTCCAATATCCAAGGAGAGAGCTGCTTCCTCTTGCGCCAAGGCTCCGGTGTGACATGTCGCTCCGGGTGTCGTCACAGCTTGCTTCCTGAGGAACACGTTCCGAAAGCAGTACCCGGATTTGTTAAATTAACAGTTGACTTCCTGAATACATTTTGAGAAACTTTTTAAATCATTATTACAAGGATTGAATTTAAATTCTGTCTAATTAGGAATTTTAATGTCTTTAGCAATCGATAGTTTGCTTGAACCAATTGCTCCCGACTCCCCATGTGGTCAGGATCTGAGTAGCTCTACGGAATCGTACGAGCTGGATGATGCCATGCGTGGCAAGCCTGAAGTTCAATATGGCAATATGACCCAACAGGCCGAAGAACCTAACTGGTCGGATGTTGAAAAGCAGTGCGAAAAATATTTTACCCGATCCAAAGATTTGCGCGTGATTACCTATTTGGCGATTGTCTGGCTGTGCCGACGTGGCTACCCGGGATTTAGCGACGGCCTTAAGTTGCTGGAGCACACGATTGGCAACTATTGGGATGGGGTATATCCCCAGCTTGATCCAGAGGATGATAACGACCCGATGGAACGACGTAATATTATCGAGTCTATCTCTCCCTCGGAAGATACCGTTGATGAGTTTTTGCGCGTTCGTGATCGGCTCTATGATACCCCTCTGTGTGAATCCCCTAGGTCCGGTCCGGTAAGCTTGCGGCAGATTCTGCGGGCTTCTGGCGAATTGACTCCTCCCGCAGATGGCGGAAATCAGATGTTGGACGCGAATATGATCAACGGGGCCTTTGATGATGTCGATGCGGAGCTCCTGCAGGAGCAGGAAAGTGTGCTGGCAGAAGTTTGTAGTTCTATTGATGCTCTCGAAACCAAGCTGAACGAATTAATCCCGGATGCCTCACCCTCCTTCTCTTCTCTCAGAAAATGGATCACCCGTGCCTCTAAAGAGTTGGCGCGGCATCTTGTCCGTCGCGGTCTGGGATCTGATGAAGTGCCAATGGATGCCGATGATTCCGAAATGAATGCGGGGGGAGGGAAGGCTCTGTCCTTCGCACAGCCTGCTGCCGTGGCTGTGTCGGGAAGCATACAAAACCATGACGATGTGAGAAAAACACTGGATCTGCTATGCGAGTTCTTTGAAAAGCGGGAACCTTCCAGTCCGGTCCCTTTGTTGTTGAAACGGGCACGAGTCTTAGTGGGGCTCGGATTCACCGATATTATCCAGAATCTTTCGCCGGATGCGATCCATCAGATTAACACTTTACGCGGTCCGCAGGACTCCGATTAAATGGGGTTGTTGGCGACTTGTTGATTAAAAACTGATTGATAAATCACGTAAGAAAATAAAGGAAATACTATGGCAGCAAAAAAGAGTGCTCAAAAATTTATCCAACGTAATCGAGCCCCCAGAGTTCAGATTGAATATGATCTGGAGCTCTATGGTTCAGAAAAGAAGGTCAGTCTTCCCTTTGTTATGGGTGTGATGGCCGATCTCTCGGGCAAACCGGCCGAGCCGCTGGCACCTGTTAACGACAGGAAGATGCTGGAGATAGATATCGATAATTTCGATGATCGTTTGAAGTCCACAAAACCAAGGGTGGCATTTCAGGTTCCTAACACACTGACAGGTGAAGGTAGCCTCAGTGTTGATATCACCTTCGAGAGTATGGACGATTTCTCTCCGGCCGCAGTGGCACGTAAGGTGGACTCCCTCAGTAAACTCCTGAAAGCGCGTACGCAGCTCTCAAACCTGTTGACCTATATGGATGGAAAAGCGGGCGCAGAGGATCTGATCGCAAAATTGTTGAATGACCCGGTTCTGCTGCAGGCTCTCGCCGCCGCACCGAAACCGGAAACCCCAGAATCTGATGAGGAGGCATAAACATGGATAACAAAGATCTCGCTGCTGTTCAGGGCCAGGAGGCTGCTGCAGCAACTTTTGAAGATAACGATTTCAACTCCCTTATACAGCAGGAGTTCCGGCCCAAGACGGATCATGCTAAGGAAGCTGTTCAGACCGCTGTAAAGACATTGGCGGAACAGGCTCTGCTTGATACGGCTCTGGTTTCGGATGATGTTTTTAAAACAATCGAATCAATCATAGCTGAGTTGGACCAGAAGCTGAGTGAGCAGGTCAGCGCAATTCTGCATCATCAGGACTTTCAGCAGCTTGAAGGTAGCTGGCGCGGGTTGCAGCATCTTATTACAAACACAGAGACCGATGAGATGCTTAAGATCCGGGTCATGAATATATCTAAAAAGCAGTTGGGCAAAACCCTCAAGAAGTTCAAAGGAACTGCCTGGGATCAGAGCCCGATCTTCAAAAAGGTATATGAACAGGAATATGGAACACCTGGTGGCGAACCCTATGGATGCCTGGTAGGAGATTACTTCTTCGACCATACACCTCCGGATGTCGAGCTTCTCTCCGGCATGGCGCAGGTTGCGGCCGCTGCTCATGCCCCGTTCCTCGCGGCAGGCAGCCCGACTGTTATGGGCTTTGATTCCTGGCAGCAGATGGGTGATCCGCGTGATCTGACCAAAATCTTCCAGACTGCCGAGTACGCCCCCTGGCGTTCTTTGAGGGAGTCGGAAGATGCTCGCTACATCGGCTTGGCTGTGCCTCGCTATCTGGCACGTTTGCCTTATGGGGCTAAGACAGACCCTGTTGAGGATTTTGACTTTGAAGAGGATGTTGCCGGTGCAGAGCACAACAAGTACTGCTGGGGTAATGCTGCTTATCTGATGGCTACAAATGTGACTCGATCTTTCAAAAATCATGGTTGGTGTGCTGCCATCCGCGGCACGGAAAGCGGTGGAATTATAGAGGGCCTGCCCTGCCATTCATTTCCGACAGATGATGGCGGAGTGGATATGAAATGCCCGACTGAGATTGCCATTACAGACCGCCGTGAGGCAGAGCTGGCAAAAAATGGGTTCATGCCTGTTTCCCATTATAAGAACACTGATTATGCTGTCTTTATGGGAGCACAGTCACTTCAGAAGCCCCAGGAGTATGAGGATAGCGATGCAACGGCTAATGCCAACTTGAGTGCTCGTTTACCCTATATTTTCGCGGTCAGTCGTTTTGCGCACTTCCTCAAGTGCATGGTGCGCGATAAGGTCGGTTCATTCAAAGAACGTAGCGATATGGAAAGCTGGCTGAATGGATGGATAGCTCAGTATTGTGTGGATTCTGAAACATCCACAGAAGACCAGAAGCGGGAGCGCCCTCTGGGTGCAGCAGAAGTAGTGGTTAAGGATATCGACGGTAACCCTGGATACTACAGTGCCCAGTTCTTCCTTCGCCCGCACTACCAGCTGGAAGGCTTAACTGTCTCCCTGCGACTGGTTTCCAAGTTGCCTTCAGCGAAGGGCGATAAGTAACAATAGCGAAATGTTAAATTTGTGATGCACTTTTTATAGGAGTGTTACGTTTTAAAAATAAGTCAAAACAAAAATAAGGAGATCCATTATGGCAGTAGATATGTTTATTAAACTGGGTGATGTTGGTGGCGAATCAACGGATTCTGTACATGCAGGCGAAATCGATGTGTTGTCCTGGAGCTGGGGTCTGTCTCAGTCCGGCACAACCCATATGGGCGGTGGAGGTGGTTCCGGCAAGGTAAATGTTCAGGATATCAACCTGACCAAATATGTCGACAAAGCATCCCCGAAAATTATGATGGCCTGCTGTAATGGCAAACATTACTCTGAGGCCACTCTCGTTGTACGTAAAGCAGGTGAGAATCCGGTTGAGTATGTCAAGATCAGGATGACCGATCTGCTGATCACATCTGTCAGCACTGGCGGCTCTGGTGACGAAGATCGTCTCACAGAGAATGTCACTCTGAATTTTGCGAAGGTCTCGGTAGACTACACTCCGCAGAAGAAAGACGGCACAGCAGAAGGTCCTGTTACAATGTGTTGGAACATTGAGCAGAATACTCAGGGTTAAGCAGGCGCTAGCATTGCAAAAATGGCGTGGCAGAATGCTCAGAATCATTCTGTCACGCGCTTTTATGTTCGTAAGGATCAATTTATGAAAGCAGATGAATTAATAAAAGATGGGCAACTTGATCAAGCATTGGCAGCCCTAAAAGACACGGTTCGTAGTGATCCGGCAGATTGGACTCAGCGGGTCTTTCTTTTTCAGCTGCTCTCTGTTTGTGGTGACTGGGAAAGTGCCCTCGGGCAGCTCAATATCGCAGCTGATATGAATAGCGAATGCCAGTTGCTTGCGCAGATGTATCGTCCGGTATTGAGTGCCGAGGCTTTGCGTGCAGAAATTTTTAAAGGACAGAAAAAGCCTCTATTCCTAGGGGAGCCGGATGAATGGCTGGTCTGGCTTACACATGCTCTCTCTCTCTTTGCCGACTCAAAGCTCTCGGCAACGAAGGATCTACGTAACCGTGCGTTCGAAGCGGCCCCGGCTACCTCCGGTGAAATAAATGGCGAGCCCTTTGAGTGGATAGCCGATGCTGATTCCCGTCTCGGACCTGTTATAGAGGCCGTCATTGACGGGAAGTATTATTGGGTTCCGTTTACTAATATCCGTGATATCCGCATTGAAAAACCTCAGGATCTCCGCGACACAATCTGGATCAAAGCCTATTTCACATGGGTGAATGAAGGTCAGTCGGCAGGTCTGATTCCTGTGCGTTATACCTACTCCGAGAGCAGCTCTGACGATGCGGTTAAACTCTCAAGAAAAACAGACTGGATCGATCATGGTGATGATTTATACACCGGTCTCGGTCAGCGTATGTTCGCAACGGATAGCGGTGATTACTCCCTGTTAGAGGTTCGCCGCATTGAGTTGAATGTCGATTAGGATTTGTATTATGCCGGAATTAACACCTGGAGAGCGTTTGCAGCCATGCCTGCTTGACCGTCTGACTGATGAGCGGAGGGATCTCTCCGTCGAAAGTGGCGATATGCGGGTAGTCTCACTCTCCCGCTATCGACGTGGTGTATTGCGTGATATCGCCTGGCTGTTGAATGCACGGGCGCACCTGCAGGATGAAGATATCTGTGAGTTTGAACATGTAGCGGCCTCGGTATTGAATTTCGGATTACCCGATTCGTATGGGCAGGTTGCGACCAAGCAGTCAGTTAGTGATATTGAACAGCGTATAATGGAAGCCATTCAAAGGTTCGAACCTCGCATTCTTCCTGAAACCGTCCATGTTGAGGCGAAGGACGGAGGTGAAGACAGCGCAGGTTTTGCCGTTGTCTTCGAAATTTTTGGCGACCTCTGGGCGCAACCAGCTTGTGCTGCGTTGCATATAAAAACCTCGCTGGATCTGGAAACCGGCCATACCGATGATTTTAGTGGAGACTTATGAACAGGAGCTTTCTTAGCTACTACGACCGTGAACTGCAGCACCTGCGCGGTATGGCTGCCGAGTTTGCCCAGGATTTTCCAAAAATAGCAGGCAGGCTATCCCTTGATCAATTCGAGTGTGCCGATCCCTATGTGGAACGGCTTCTGGAGGGGTTTGCATTTCTGGCTGCGCGTGTGCAGTATAAATACGATGCCGAGTTTCCCCGCCTTACACAGGCGATTTTATCCACAATCTATCCGCATTACTTAGCTCCCACACCCTCAATGGCGGTCGTACGTTTCCAACCGAACCCCTCTGACACCGGACTGGCAAAGGGTGCGCCCATTCCGAAGGGTACAGCTTTGCGCAGCATTGTCGGCAAGGGCGAACGCACCCCCTGTGAATATAGGACGGCGCATGATGTAACACTGCTACCGATTACCATAAAGCAGGTCGACTATTACACCCGCGAGTTGAGCCAGTTGCGATTGCCGGCAGCAGCCTCTGCCCGTGCTGCACTTCGTATCAGGCTCGAGGTAACGCCTCAAGGTCTGACATTCAATAAGCTTACGATGGATCAGCTGACATTTCATATCCAGGGAGTCGATGAGATGTCGATGTCTCTCTATGAGCAGATCTTTGCCCATTGCTGTGGTGTTGTCTGCCAGGGCACAGAGAAGCCTGTAGCTTCCTGGAACTGCATCTCTCCGGGCAGTACGCTCCGGCGCGTCGGATTTGACGATGATCAGGCTCTGCTGCCCTATTCCTGTCGCTCTTTTCAGGGATATCGTCTTCTTCATGAGTATTTCGCATTTCCGCAGCGGTTTATGTTCTTCAAACTCATAGACCTGCAGAAGGCAGCTCTCAGCTGTAACAATAATCAGATGGATCTGATCATCCTGCTGGATGAGCCATGTATTGAACTGGAGGGTCGTATTGATGCTTCCAAACTGGAGCTCTTCTGCACTCCTGCCGTTAACCTTTTTTCTAAACGCCTTGATCGTGTCCAGCTCTCAGATCGTTTTTCGGAGCTTCACCTGGTTCCGGACCGTACTCGCGCCAAGGACTTCGAGGTCTATAATGTCACAGATGTTCTGGGGTTGGGTGCAACCGCAGATGATGAACAGGTTTTCCGGTCATTTTATGCCTCAACAGATTTTGATGCCGTTGATGAGAATGAATCTTATTACGTGACTAATCGTGTGCCGCGTGTCCGGTCCACCAAAGAAAACCTCAATGGCCGACTCTCAAACTATCATGACAGCGAGCTCTTTATCTCATTGGTCGATGCCAAAGCGGCCCCATATCGTTCAAACTTACGACAATTAGCTGTCAATGCACTCTGTACAAACCGGGATTTGCCGCTCAGAATGCCTATTAACCGTGGAAGAACCGATTTTACCATGGAACGTACAGCCTCCATTGAGTCCGTACGCTGTGTGGCTGGCCCGACAGCTCCATTGCCTGCATGTATGGATGGCGAAGTGGCCTGGCGGGCGATAAGCCACCTTTCATTGAACTACCTCTCGCTGGTTGACTCACCTGGTGGACAGGGTGCTGCAGCACTGAGAGATCTGCTTAAGTTATATTCAAACCCGAATGATGCACACACACGAAAGCTTATAGAGGGAGTTCTCTCAATCGAATCCGCTCCTATAATCCGCCGGGTACCTGCGCCGGGACCGTTGGTCTTTGCCCGGGGAGTGGAACTGACTATAACTCTGGACGAGCGTTCTTTTGAAGGAACCAGTGCTTTTTTGCTGGGGGCCGTACTTGAGTGTTTCTTTGCCAAATATGTGGCTATTAACTCATTCACCGAAACAGTGGTTTGCTCAGCAACAAGAGGGGAGATAATCCGATGGCCAACGAGACTCGGCCTGCGCCACCTTCTGTGATTGAAGAGCTCTGCGCGGAACCACAACCCTTTGATTTTATGCAGGCATTGCGTAAAATCGAATGCGCTTATCCTGATAACCCGCCACTTGGTCATTCGCCACGGTCATGCGATGACTCTGTGCGTTTTGGCCAGATGCCCTCTCTCCGCTTTGCCCCTTCTATGATAGAGTGTTGCGAAAACGGACCCCCCCCTAAAGTGATTCTGAATGGGTTCGGACTGCTCGGTCCTAACGGGCCGATGCCTCTTCCATTCACCGAATATGTCCGTGAACGCCTGCTCTCTGCAAGGGATCCCACCCTTGCCCGCTTTCTCGATGTGTTTCATCACCGCATGACCTGCCTTTTTTATGATGCCTGGGCTAGAAATAACCCATGTGTGAGTCTGGAACGAGGCGGCGATCACGATAGACTCTCCTGTTATATCGCCGGCTTTTTCGGTTATGGAATGAACTCCTTTCTCGGGCGTGACAGCGTCTTGGACCATGCAAAGCTTCACTACAGCGGAAGGCTTGTAAATCAGAGCCGTAACGTCGAAGGTTTACGCTCTATTCTGTCAGACTATTTTAAATTAAAGACAGACATCATTGAGTTTGTGGGGCAATGGATCACTCTGCCGGAACAATATTGCTGTAGACTCGGTGAGACCCCTGAGACCGGTTCGCTTGGTTCAACGGTTGTTGTCGGATCACGTGTCTGGGAGTGTCAGCAGAAGTTTCGTGTTAAATTTGGCCCCATGGGATTAGATGATTTTTTGCGTATGCTCCCGGATGGAGACAGCTTTAAACGCTTATGCGACTGGTTGAAGAATTATGTGGGGTACTCCCTCGCATACGATTTTCAACTGGTTTTACTTGCGGCGGAAGTGCCTCAAACGCAATTAGGCTCGCAAGGAAAACTGGGGTGGACCACCTGGATTACAAGTAAGCCGGTAACACAGGATGCCGATAACTTGATCCTGAACCCCGTAATATGACATTTATGGCGAAGCTGGCACAATAGCCGAGCTGCTATGCGGATCGTCATTTGGCTGGTTACCAACAGCTTGTTAACAGGCTGTAAAACTGTAGGGCGGGGGCCGTGACCCCGCCACGCATTCTGCAAGAGGTTTCATTGACCTACGAAAAACTCGGAAGAGCCGAAAAATTTGAGTAAATCAGGAAGTTAAATAGAAAAGGAGAGCTTGTTATGGCGGAAATCAGTCGTGTTGCACTGTTCGGAAAACTTAACAGTGTTGGCTATAAATCAATTGAAAGCGCTACCGTATTTTGCAAACTTAGGGGAAACCCATATGTGGAGCTGGTTCACTGGCTCAACCAGGTCTTGCAACTGCCGGATTCAGATGTTCACAGAATTATTCATCATTTTGAGCTGAACTCTTCACGTGTGGCCGCAGACCTTACCGCTGCGCTTGATAATCTGCCACGTGGAGCCACGAGTATATCTGATTTCGCTCCGCAGATTGAGGAGGCTGTTGAGCGGGGTTGGGTATTTGGGACTCTGCTTTTTGAGGAGCCTCAGATCCGTCTGGGGCATATCGTGGTTGCTCTGCTAAAAGCCCCCACCCTGAAATATGTCCTGCCAGCCCTTTCCCGTGAATTTTCTAAGATAAAACTTGAGGAGCTTACAGATAGCTTTGCAAAAATTGTAAACGGTTCACCGGAAGATTGTCTCGCCTCAAATGATGGTTCGCAGGTTGGCGGTGGAGTGGCCCCTGGAGAATCAAGTGGTGCCGTTGCTCCTGCATCAATGGGCAAACAGGAGGCTCTTGCAAAATTTTCGGTCAACCTTACCGAAAAAGCACGCAAAGGCGGGATGGACCCAATTCGTGGACGCGACGCTGAAATTCGCCAGATTGTGGATATCCTCATGCGGCGTAGACAGAATAACCCCATACTCACCGGTGAAGCGGGTGTCGGTAAAACCGCGGTTGTCGAAGGATTTGCCCAGCGCATCGTCTCCGGTGATGTGCCCCCTCCCCTTAAAGATGTCTCTGTTCATACCCTTGATCTCGGACTACTGCAGGCAGGCGCGAGTATGAAGGGTGAGTTTGAGAATCGGTTGCGTCAGGTTATAGATGAGGTACAATCCTCGCCCAAGCCTATTATCCTGTTCATCGATGAGGCCCATCAGCTTATCGGCGCAGGTGGCTCCGCAGGTTCCGGCGATGCCGCTAACCTGCTTAAACCAGCACTGGCTCGCGGTACATTGCGAACCATTGCGGCCACCACATGGTCCGAGTACAAAAAATATATAGAGAAAGATCCAGCTCTGACACGTCGCTTCCAGGTTGTCAAAATAGATGAACCCTCAGAGGATAAAGCTCTGCTCATGTTGCGTAGTCTGGCCTCAGTGCAGGAGAAACACCATTGTGTACAGATCCTTGACGAAGCCCTTGAGGCTGCTGTTAAGCTCTCACACCGCTATATTTCCGATCGACAGCTGCCGGATAAAGCCGTTAGCCTGCTTGATACAGCCTGTGCCCGGGTTGCGGTCAGCCAGCACGCGGTTCCCGCTCAGGTGGAGGATTGTCGTCGCAGCATTGAAACACTGGAGACTGAGCTCAATATTCTCGCTCGCGAAGAGTCACTCGGGATGGATCATAATGAACGCCGTACTGCAGCGGAGGAAAAGCTTGTCGAAGCAACAGCAAGACTTGCCACACTTGATCAGGAATGGCAGGAGGAGAAGGCGCTGGTCGGGAAAATTCTTGAAATCAGGGCGAAACTCAGGAACCTCACCCCTGGAATAATAGAAGATAGCACCGATAATCCAGCGGAGGACTCTCTTGATGAGCAGCCGGTTGAACCTGATGACATCGAACCGAATATTGATGAAGATGAACCGGTGCCTCTGATGGAGGACGGCGTAGCGGTAGAAGAAGATGATGATAAACAAGATGATGATCATGAGACGCTTTTAGCAGAGCTGCGTGGGTTGCAGGACAAACTCGCTGAAGTTCAGGGTGAATCTCCGCTTATTCTGCCCAGTGTAGATGCCCTGGCTGTCTCCTCTGTTGTTGGTGACTGGACAGGCATCCCGGTGGGACGCATGGTCAAGAATGAGCTTGAAACAGTCTTGAAACTGGCGGATGTCATGAACGAGCGTGTTATCGGCCAGACACACGCTCTTGAAACCATTGCCTCTCGCATCTGCACATCACGTGCCGGTTTGGATAATCCCAGCAAGCCGATCGGTGTATTCCTGCTTGTTGGCCCCAGTGGTGTCGGTAAAACCGAAACCGCTCTCGCTTTGGCGGAAATCCTGTATGGTGGTGAGCAGAATGTCATTACCATCAATATGAGTGAGTATCAGGAAGCCCACACAGTATCAACTCTCAAAGGTTCTCCTCCCGGATATGTGGGTTATGGACAGGGAGGTGTTCTGACCGAGGCAGTCCGGCGTAAGCCCTATAGCGTGGTTCTGCTGGATGAGATCGAAAAGGCTCATAAGGATGTGCACGAAATCTTCTTCCAGGTCTTTGATAAAGGGCAGATGGAAGATGCCGAAGGGATCAATATCAACTTCAAAAACACCGTTATCCTGCTTACCAGCAACGTTGGAACCGATCTCATTATGAACATGTGCAAGGATCCAACCCTGATGCCGGATGCCGATGGACTCGCCAGAGCATTAAAAGAACCGCTTCTTAAGGTGTTCCCCGCCGCTTTACTCGGCCGGCTTATGGTTGTTCCATATTATCCAATTGCTGATGATGTGTTGCAGAAGATCATTAAACTGCAATTGCTCCGCATTCAGAAGCGTGTTCAGGAAAATCACGGCATTCCTTTCACCTATGACGATAGTGTGATCAAGCTTGTCGGTGACCGCTGCAGCGATCCTGCCAGCGGCGCACGTATGGTCGATGCGATTCTGACCCACCACCTGTTACCCGAGATAAGCCGCGAGTATCTCAACCGAATGGTCGCCGGAACTCAGATCAAGAAAATCCACGTCGATGTTGAAAATAGCGATTTCAAGTATACGTTTGACTAAACAATTTGAATAAAGACCACGCAAGGAGATAACATAATAAAATCAGGCGCATATGTATTTGAACTAAACCTGTGCTCCGAACTTGACGCAGACCGGCTTGTGGACAGTGACCGGTTTATGGACCGGAGTGAAGATTCCGCTACCTGCATCATAGGCGTATGCCTGAATTTCATTGGAAAACTGGTGACCAACCAGGGCGAATTTTTCGCCTGGCATCAGTTCATAGTCTCGCGGTGCTGACCCCGCCAGCTTTGATATGGACATCCGCTCCATTTTGCCGGTTGCCGCATCCAATCCATACGTAACAATGCTGTCGTGGCCGCGGTTGGATGCAAAAACGCGATCTCCAGCGGCATTCAGTTTGACGGCGGCGCTTGTGCTTTTGTCATGAAAATCAGAGGGCAGGGTATTGAGTGTCTGGATATGCCGGAAGCCATCTCCGGTGTAAAAACAGGAAGAGAGGGTATTGTCGAGTTCATTGATAACAAAGGCCAGCCGGCCGTTCGGATGGAAGGTGATATGGCGTGGACCGGCACCCTTCTTTGTTTTCAGAGTCATATCTTTGGCTTCGGTCAACCCTTGTGCGCGGTTGGCATAATCGTAGAGCTTAACACAGTCCAGGCCCAGATCCACAATGCAGATGTATTTGTTGTCGGGGGTCATCTCAGCGCAGTGGGCATGGGCTTTATTCTGTCTTTGTGTGTTGGGGCCGCTGCCTGTGTGGACAACTGTTTGGGGCGGAGTGTCAGCAATTGAGCCATCCTCATTTAATTCAAAGACACCGGCAAGCGCATTGGTATACTCTGCAAAGATCAGCGATTTTTCGCTCTTATCCACCGCTACATAACAGGGTGGAGTTGCATGAACAGGCTCAAAGTTGAGCAGTTTGAGCTTACTTCCCTGCACAGCATAGGCCGCCAGTACCCCGTTTTTACTACGCGGACCCAGTTGAGTCAAACCCATAGTCGCATATAGCCGGCTCTTATCTTTGTTGAGATTCAAATAGGTTGGATTTTCGATACCTCCAACCAGACCAACGGGTATTAACTCTCCGCTCTCCGTATCGCTTTCAAAGATATGGAGTCCCTCTTTGCGCTCACTCGTATAGGTTCCGATATATGTTAAATATTTCATGTAAAATTCCCTTTTAAGGTTTTAAATATACCAACTATCCGGGGTTTTGCACTAAAAATAATGGTTATTTCGACTTTTGTGTGGGTACTTCCTTCCGAGGTCTTGGACCTCAGCTACAGCAAATGCTTTGATTTGCAACAAAAACTGTAGGGAGGGGGCCGTGACCCCGCCACGCATTCTGCAAAAGGTCTCGATTGCCCACGAAAAACCCGGAAGAGCCAATGAGGCTCTTCATTGATTTTTATGGGTAAATTATTTTTTAACAACCGCTTCGCTCAAGGTAAGCAAGGCAACCAAGAATGAAGACTATTTTCGTGTTTTTCGCGCCTTTCTAGTTAACTTATTAGGTTGCATGCAGAGCCCGCGTTAGTGACTTATCAAAAAACGCCTGTCATCAAAAACAAGAAGTCATTATAGCTCTTTTTTCCATTATATGACATTTTTATGCCCTGTTTTTTGGTGTCGTTTATTATGACGCAACGCGCTCCTCCGCATTAGGATTATTGGCGCTTGTGTGGCTAAGAACCATATGCTAAATTTTAATCATGCGGATATACATAGATTTTGATGATGTGCTTTGTGAAACAGCGCGGGCTCTCTCGGATGCAGCCAAAGTTGTTTTCCAGCGGGATGTTCCCTATGAAGAGATTACGGTCTTTAACCTGCAACACGCCTTTTCACTCTCAGGTGATGAGATTGAGCAGCTTATGGATCTGGCTCATGAAGTGGAGTTTCTGGCAGAACTTGAACCGGCACCGGGGGCAATCGAGGGAGTACGGGAGCTGCTGGAGAGGGGGCATGAGGTCGTTATTGTGACCGGAAGGCCCTCTTACTGCCATGCCGGGTCGGTCGATTGGCTGGCACGATATGGACTTGAAAACCTTGAGGTTATTTATGTCGATAAATATGGCCGTGCCCCGAAAATCCTGCCTCAGGGTGCTCCTCCTATGCTGAGCCTCGATCAGTTTTATGAGCTGTCATTTGATGTCGCTATAGACGACTCTCCTGCCGCGCTGGATCTCTTGACCGGACTAAAAGAGTGTCAGATGGTTATCTACAGCAGGCCCTGGAATCTCAGTTATCAGCCATCCTCAGAAATGACGCGCTGCAACAGCTGGGCTGAGGTTTTATCCTGTATCTAATGCGTTTTGATATTGCATAATAATGCCAAAAGGTGTACTTTTTTCACTATGAAAAAGTGCTCATCAAAAAAATATCTTATGCCATTCCTTTTTGCATTTCTGGTTGTTCCCGTTCTCAACCTCCGTGCGGATATTACAAAGAACAGGGAATCCGAGTTGTTGGATTTGAAAAAGGCATGTGTAGTGCTGGAGAAAGAGCCACGCGATGAAGAGGGACTCAAAGAGCTGCTCGTATATGCAAAAAGCACCAATGGAATTGACCGCCTGAGAAGCAGGGCTATGGCTGCTTATGCATTATCGGCCCTCTTCAGCGGAAACACAAATTTGTATATAAGTGTCCGGCAATCGCATGCCAGGGCATATCCGAATGACAAACATCTTCTGCGTGCTGATTTAGACAGCTGCTACGTAATCTGTCAGGAGTGCGATGGTCAGGGTTTTATTAAGATGAAATGCCCTTTTTGTGAGAAGGCTGGCAAGTGTAAGGCGTGTAAAGGTACGGGTAAGCGTCTGAGCAAAAGAAACGGATCAAAGCGCGTTGTGATAAAGTGTCCGCTCTGCGGGGGAAGTGGTAAAACTCCCTGCGAAAAGTGTAAAGGTACGGGGTTTATAACGAGGCGCTGTCCAAAATGCAGAGGCAACCCGGTCAGTTTTTCAGCCACCACAAAGATTTATGATGATTTTGCGCTGATTGTAAAAGGCATTACCAAGTGGATTAATAACGAGGATATCTTTTATCAGCTGTTTGAACAGGCGAAGAACGAGAAGAATATGGAGAAAAGAGTTGCTGCTCTGGAATCCCTGTTGGCGACATACAGCTATCGGGAGGAAAGCACTGAAGTTGAAAAACTGCTTGCCGTAGATAGGACTGTGATCAGCAAGCAGGAAGAAAAGCAGAAAGAACAACTGGCCAAGCAGACTCGGGACCTCACCATGCTACGCGGACTTAAGAACTCTGACAATCAGGCCGCAGCGATAAAAACGCTGAATCAGTATTTGGAGGCAAACCCGGAAGCAGAACATCGCCTCGAATTACAGGCAATGGTAAATCATATGGCCGAAGAGCTGAAAAGAAAGACAATCAAAAGACGTAGTTTATACATCTTTGGCGGTCTTTTTCTCCTGATTTGTGCAATGAGCTGTATTCGTATCAATCACTACAACTATAATGTTTTTTCCCGTAATCGAGATGATGAGAGTACTGTCGAAAAAGAGTAGTTCGCTGGAATGTGGGAAGCGGGAAGTGGGACGTTAAGTGGAAAGCGACTAAAGAGGTTTATTATGGTTCCTAAATGGCTGATTGAAAAAAAACGCGATGGTAATCTTTTAAGTGATGATGAGATCCGCACCTTTATTGCCGGTTATACCGATGGATCTATCCCCGATTATCAGATGTCAGCCATGGCTATGGCAATTTACTTTCAGGGTATGACCCCTCAGGAAACGGCTGTGTTGACCGATGCCATGATGCGTTCCGGTGATCTGGTGACATTTGAAAACTGGTCCCGCCCAACTGCCGATAAACATTCAACAGGCGGGATAGGCGATAAACTCTCGCTTATGATTGCACCGCTGGCCGCTGCCGCAGGGCTTGCGGTCCCGATGATATCCGGGCGTGGACTGGGAATAACCGGTGGCACTCTGGATAAGCTGGAATCGATTCCTGGATATGATACACGTCTCAGCATAAATCAGTTTAAACGGGTGATCGAAAAAACCGGCTGCTCTATCATTGGCCAGACCGGGAGCCTCGCTCCCGCTGATAAAAAACTCTATGCTTTGCGCGATGTCACCGGCACGGTACCCAGCATTCCGCTGATCACTGCCAGCATTATGTCAAAAAAACTGGCAGAAGGTGCCGATACCCTCGTCTTTGATGTCAAATGCGGTCGGGCCGCATTTATGAAAACCCGTCAGGATGCCGCAAAACTGGCGCAGAGCCTGATAACCGTCGGCCGCTCTCTTGAGCGTAAAACGGGTGCCATCATCACCAATATGGATCAACCGCTGGGTCGCACCGTCGGAAATGCGCTTGAGGTGATTGAGGCTATCGAAACCTTAAAAGGAGCCGGCCCTGATGATACCCGGTTGCTGACGATTGAGTTAACGGCCTTGATGACTGTCCTGAGTGGCATCTATCCGGATATCGAGAGTGCACGTCTTAAGCTGGAAGAGCTGCTTGACAAAGGTGCCGCGTTGAAGTGTTTCCAGAATATGGTTGAGGAGCAGAGGGGCGATTGCGGGGTTATAGACGACTATCAAAAATTTGTGCAGCCGGGAGCTACGATTGAGATCAGAGCGCAGCGATCCGGCTTTGTGCAGGATGTGGATGCCGACATAATTGGACGGGTGGTTCTGCAGCTGGGTGGCGGCCGACAGAGGAGCGATGATCTGATAGATCATGCCGCTGGTATCGACTCCCTTGTGCAGCAGGGGGAGGAGCTTGCGGAGGGCTCCATCCTGATGCGTCTACATGCCAGGAGCGAGGCCCTTGCCGCCTCGATGGTGGAAAAAGCAGTTGCGGCGGTTGTTATCAGCGCAACCCCTGCTTCAAAGCGCGAGTTGATTATTAAATAAACACCTCATACTCACCGCGCACGAGAAAATGTTATAGAGAAGAATGAGAGACGAACGGGTGCGACTTTTTTTAGTTATTTCAGTTTTGGCGGTATCCTTTGCCCTTGGGCCGTTAGCTGCAACCAGGCACTCCGGAGATGTCACCACCGGTAGCAGCTCGTCTCGAATCAAGGAATTGTTCCCGGATATGTTTGAAATCGGAGTTGAATATGAATAGACAAGAATTTCTTAAGAAAACGGGAATGGCTGTAGCAGGCGGTATGCTGAGTCTGCCATTGCTCGATACAGCATTTGGTGCAGGAAATACCAATGCCAAAAAAAACAAACCTAATATTATTTTTATCTTTGCCGACCAACTGCGGTCTCATGCCTTGGGTTGTTATGGTAATCATCAGATCAAAACGCCAAATATTGACAGGCTTGCAGCCGAAGGAGTGCGGTTTACTAATGCGATCAGCACCGCCCCGGTTTGCGGGCCGTTTCGCGGTATGCTGATGAGCGGTAATTTTCCGATGAAAAACGGGATGGTCTTGACCGATCATTTTCTGCGTAACCCAACACCTTATTTCGCCGAGGTCTGCAAAGTAGACGGATACCACACCGGGTATATCGGCAAATGGCACCTGGATGGTTATGACAGGAGTGGATATATCCCGCCTGAACGCAGGCGAGGGTTTGAGTATTGGCGGGCCCTGGAGTGTACGCATTCATATTTCCAGTCGAAATACTATCATCAGGACGAAAAGAAACCTCGCATCTGGAAAGGCTATGATGCTATCGCCCAGACCGATGAGGCATGCAAATATATCGCCAGTAAGAAAGTCGATCCCTTCTGTCTTTTTCTGTCATGGGGACCGCCGCATGCCCCTTACAAGGCACCTGATAAATATATGAAACGTTTTGAAAACAAGAAGATCAAGTTGCGGGAAAATGTTAATGATTTTGAAACCGCCGAGAAAATGTGGCGACAGTGTGATACAAAGATACCCGAACGCTTCGGTGGCTGGAGAAAAGCAAGTATCGCCAGAATGAAGGATAAAAGTAATACCCAGATTCTAAAAGATTATCGCGGGTATTATGCCGCGATAGAAGCACTGGACGATTGCCTTGGCAGGATATTAGAGACATTGGAAAAGACCGGCGATTTGGATAATAGCATCATTGTTTTCACCGCCGATCATGGAGACAACCTGGGGTCGCATCATCAGGTTGGAAAGCAACTGCCTTTCGAGGAGTCGATTTCTGTTCCATTTATTGTCCGTTACCCGAAAATGATCAAGGCTGGTACTCAAACCGATGCACTAC
>Ga0307990_1000643_pt1 | contig 30738 bp, 32 predicted proteins | sample EllFjometagen129_FD_203168 | JGI IMG/M metagenome (GOLD analysis project Ga0307990, IMG submission 203168) | Marine microbial communities from Ellis Fjord, Antarctic Ocean - #129 | ecosystem: Environmental > Aquatic > Marine > Unclassified | place: Southern Ocean | collected 2014-10-08
AATACCTGTTAACATGAGCGATTTAAGACAGTCAATCAGAGAGGTGCTTGTCGATGAGAAGCTTCCGTGTGCACGGGCGTTTGCCGTTGCAAAGAAGATGGGAGTTGAGCCGATCGATGTCGGTAACGTAGCGACGGAAGAATCAATCAAGATCTCACACTGCCAGCTTGGACTGTTCGGCTACCCCGAGGGTGAGCGTCCCGTGCAACAGATGAAGGATCGGGTGACGGACGAGCTGCGGCTGGCCGTTACGGCGCGTCTGGTAGATGGACAGCTCCCGTGCGTAGTGGCGTGGCAGATCGCCTGCGATCTGAAGATTCCCAAGATGTACGTATCCGCAGCAGCAGAGGAACTAGACATCCGCATTCGCGCTTGTCAGCTTGACTGTTTTAAGTAGAAAGAGGGAAGGGGCTACTTTTTGTATTGCTTGTGTTACTAGTTCCGTCTAGGACAGGGGATTAAGAACTTAGATGGCGAGTAAGTCCGAAAAAACCTCTCCCCTTTTTCTACCCATTTCGATCACCTCTCTCCTCTTGAGGCGATCTTACCACACACCTTCTTCCTCCCTTAGCACTTCACGTGGTGCGGGTTTTCCACCGCGCCTCCGGATGCGCATCTCACAAATGCCGCATACGAACAAGACTACATCCCCGCTTCCGTCCCCAAAATCAACAGGAGCTTCGGGCTAGAGTTTGGTGCTGGACCGCAAGGCCCTTACTTACTTGTTGCGATACTTGATCCGCAACGCCGAGACCGGCATCCCAGTGGCGACAGCGAGCAGAGCGAATTTTCCGAGATCCAACGGAGTACCGGCTGGACCGTAATTAAGCGAACTAAACAGGATTGCGGCAGCGATCGGACCAGCGATGGCCAATCCCCAGGCTGCGTGACGCGAGAGCAGGCGCTCCAGGGATTCACCGGCCTTGAGGGACAGGCCCATCATCGCACCGAGCCAAAGGGCTCTCACCACCTCTGTAGACTGGGTTGTGAGGAGCAAGATAGGAAACGCAACCACCAACAACACAGGACCCAGATCCTTGAGCTTTTTCATGCGTGCCTCCTCAGTCCGGAGCTGCCGAGCAGCCAGTGAAGCCCATCCAGGATAGATTGTTCAGATGCTCTTAGACATCTCCGATCTGTCATTGTGACCCAAGCTAACTTGCCACATGCTGCTACTCAACAATAACCCATCCACATGTCTTGTGGCGGGTGTACTGCCATTCTACGCAGTACTTACAGTTAGGACACGCATTACAGATCACGGTACATCCTAAGGCACACGAAGCTCCCCAGTAGTACCCGCCGACAGCAGCACACGCAAGCGCGCATCCAACGACACAAGGGATGTAGCATGAGTCGCAGTTGCGAGTATCATAGTCCAGACACTCTTTTGTCCACCACACCATGCATTGCCAGTCCATTGCGGATTCCGTTGCCGCTTTGAGCTCGATTACATCATCGGACTGACTATCATTGCAGATCCCATGAACTGACGCGACTCCTGTGCCAGACATCAAGTTAGAGCAACCGACGGGAATCTCGCCTTCCGGTTCTGGATTCCCGTCCCCTGGAGAATATGCCACACTGCCATCCGAGTTAGGTTTTGCCACTGAGACATTTTCCTGGGAAAGTCCAACGAGCCCGAACGCCAGGACTGCTCCCAAAACCACTACCAATACTAGCCATTTCTTAACCACTGTCGTCGCCTCCTTTCTACTAGCTTGGTCGTTACTCAAGGTTGCGCACTACACCTAACAAGTCATCTACGTGCGCTTTCCCTTGCCAAACCCCTACGATCACCCTCTTTCCGTTGATCAAGAAATAAGTGGGACTTACCGCCAATTTGTAAGCCTCCAAAGCTTTAGAGCCCTGGGCAAGGAGAAGATAAACGGGTTTCTCTTTCAAACTCCTCTGGAAGCTCTCCAGTCGCTCCCGGTCCGCCACGGGGAGCCCAGCCTCTCTCACAGGCACCACCAAGGCTACCGCCATCTCCTCAGCAAGTTGAGTTAAAATAGGGAGGCATCCCCAACACGATGGACAGTTCGCATCGAAAAACACTAGAAGAAGTGGCCGAGGAAAATCAGTTAGCCAGATCTTGTCACCGTTCAGATTCACGGCAGAGAAGTTGGGGGCCTGCTTCCCGAGAAGATCCCGTGGGTTAGGGAACTCAATCAATAATGACTCTGTGAGTTCACGCAGGAGTCTTCCTTCTGTGAATGGCCAGTCAAGCTGGGTTATGTACATTCCTTCTGCACTCAAGAACACGGTGGGCGCCCGTTTGATCTCAAGCTCTGTTCCTAGTACACCATCCTGATCGAGGAGGACCGGTATCCCCAGCGCGTGGTTTTTCACCAGCTCTCTTAGTTCGGGTGTTGCCTCTGGAGCGATGAGAAGGAACTTAACCTCAGGGGGAGCCTCGGCTGCCTGCTCGAACCATTCGACCACTTTCTCACAGGCCGGGCAGTCTGGATACACTATGAATCCCAGTGCCCAACGACCTTGGGCAAGCTCCTCAACCGAAATTACACCCCCATCCAGCGTTTCATAACTTACGGGATGTTCTTGTTGAGAAGTTGATGAATCCCCCTGGGAAAGGGCGCTCAGGCTCAAAGGGAAAAGGCAGAACACAACAGCTATTGCCAGCACAACCCGCTTCATTATCTATCACCCGAGTAAAATTATAGCGCTTACCCCCCCACTGTCAAGTGTTTCATACCTATGCACTTGGAAAAGCATAAATACCCTCCAGCGGAGAATCAGTGTAATACAACGTGGAAGATCGCAGCGACGTTTTGGATCGGGAACGGGCAGGGGCTCGGGATCAAGATAATTTCCTGTCAGCTTGACTGCTTCAAGCAGAAAGAGGGGATAGGCTACTTCTTGTATTGCTTGTGTTGCCAGTTCCGTCTAGGACCGAGATCAGGAAACCCAGGCAGCGAACAACCTCAAAGAAGTAGCCTGTCCCTTCTCTCCTTAACTGACTGGGTTAAGCGGTCCTCTCCCGCCAAGGACTGAAACGACATTGTCAACGGCGATCTTGGCCATTCCCCTACGTGTCTCAACACTGGCGCTCCCGATATGGGGAGCGAGGACGACTCGTTCCTTAAGCTTGAGCAACCCCAGATAAACCAAAAATGATCTATCCCCGTCTCTTCCATGAGCGTTTGTGCTCTGCTACCTCTAGTGCCAAGAGGAGCAATAGGAGCCCCACTCCAAGCTGCCCCCACTTTCTGAGAAGCTCTTCTTGTGGGGAAACGGAGGGCGGGAAAAGCAGAACCCATCTGGCTGCTCCACGGCTGAGGAGCTCCGACCTTGTGATCGCCAGAATGAAGGAGACGCCCCACCAGGAAAGCCCTGCCCCCAGACCTACCTCTTCTCCCAAAGCCAAGCCTATGGCCAAAGTGAAGCCCCCGAGTAGGAGTCCAGGGGCAAGGAGAAGAAGCCACTCCTCCGGCCGAACGGCGGCTACCGCTGTTGCAAGTAAGGGAAACAGCAGCGCAAGGTAGCGAACAAAGAGTGAAATTGACTTTCTCTGCGGGGTAGCGACCCAGACCTCTAAGGTGTGCCAGTTCTTCTCTTGGGAAATGAGCGAAAAGGAGAGCAAGGGGAAAAGCAACGGGAACATGACCTCCAAGAAGCCGAGCCATCCCCCGGATTTCGGTTGGATCACCCCGGTAAGCCGCAGGATGGCCAGAAAGCCGGGGAGAAGCCATATCGCCGGGTGAAGCGCAAGCCTAACCTCATAACCTAAATAGCGGATCACGAGCGGATGAGGGCGAGGTAGGCGTCCTCCAAGCTGGGGCTTACCGGGCGTCCCCCTTCTACCTCACCGAGTACCCGAACCCCCCGGCCGCGGTCCACCCGCTTTGTGGTGAGCACGCGATCCCCCCAAGCATCCAACTTCCCTTTAGTCCTTTCCTCCAGCACCTCCACCTCGTAGACCTTCCCTCTGTAGAGATCGAGCAAGCCGTTCACCGTACCCTGATAGAGGATCTTCCCTCCTCTAAGTACCGCCAACCGCTCGCAGGCCATGGCCACGTCCTCCACAAGGTGCGTGGAGAGCACAACAATGCGGTCGCCGGAAAGTCCCATAAGAAAATCGCGAAACCGCACTCGCTCCTCGGGGTCCAACCCGCCAGTAGGCTCGTCCACCAAAAGCACTTTAGGTTCTCCAAGAAGGGCCTGAGCGATCCCAAGGCGCCTGAGCATCCCCCCGGAGAAAGAGGTCACTCTCCGGCGGGCCACATCAGTCAAGTGAAATTGGGCAAGCAGCTCGTCGATCTGTCTTTTGGGCCGGCGGATCGCTTTAAGGGCGGCGATGTACTCCAGGTACTCCCGTCCGGTAAGCTTTGGATAGGCCCCAAACTCCTGCGGGAGATATCCGAGCATCTTGCGGATCGCAATCCGGTTGTGAAGGACGTCGTGGCTGAAGACGCTCGCTTTCCCCGAGCTTGGAGGAAGCAGGGTGGCGATGATACGGATGAAGGTGGTCTTTCCCGCCCCGTTCGGGCCGAGGAGTCCGAAAACACCGTTTTCAATCGTGATGGTGATCCCTCTGAGTGCTGGTACACGCCCGTATTTCTTGTTCAGCCTCTCTGCCTTTATCATCATGGGCTCCTTTTAAGAAGTGAACGGATGAAATCTACGTGTCCCATCGTCTCTCCCTCTTCCCAGTCCTGCAGAATATGCATCATTGCTTCGCGGTCACGCACGTATCGATAGAAGGGAGGATGAGGCCACCAATACCTTATCTTGCCTTCAGTGAACAGGCGAAGCTTTTCCAAGGTTCTATCTACCTCTTCTTTGTCAACCCCAGCCATCAAGTAAAGACTAAGGTACGCTCTGGTTGGTTTATCCAACCCAGAGCCTTCAGAAAGTGCCCAGGCTGCTTCCCATTGTTTGGCCAGCATCGTTTCTGATAAACTAGAATAAGGAATCAAGAGCTTGCCGGGGAGATAGTAGATACCTGAGTCAAGGGAAAAAGCGTTGGGCCATAGGACGGCAAGTTCTGGGGTTCCTTCTTCCCAGAGTTGAGCTCGCTTCACCAATGGCTGAATTTTCTCGCGGAGCTGCCGGACTGCTCCTTCAAGCTCGGGTGAGTAGGGACAATCAGGTGGACAAAGTAAGGTCAAGGACTGTAAACCTGTTCGCATATTATTTGACCCAAGGTAGCCTGTGAGAATGATTTGCCCTATGTCGTAGTGGCGTACTTTCCTAACCCCGGTTAGTTCATCTATCCAGGCAGGAGCGTTCTCTTTTGTAGGAAGGCGAACGGCCATGTACGTACCCGGGTAAACAAGTAGTATTCCGTCTTTACTCCAGATGTATGGCTTTGCAAAGAGGACTTTCCCCTCCCAAAGGGCCGTCGCTGTGAACGGAGCTATATGATTATTGATTTTCCATGCAGTTACTCCTCCCCCGCCTAGCGCAAGGATGACTCCAAGGACAAGTACCACCTTGGCCGTGGTATTCTTTACCCCAGTCCATTCTGGGAAGCGCCTACGGAGCAAGAACGTCACTCCAATAAGGACAAAGACAATGCCCAAGATAATCCCACCTTGTAGAAAGAGGACGGGAGGGATCACACCAAGGGGCGAGAATGGACCTATGAAGTCCCAGGCCAAGAAGTTTCGATGGAGGAGCATCCGTAGGTTAGGGGCTCCCCAGAATCCGGCCACCCCAAACCAAGCTACCTGGAGGGCAGTGACGATCCCGATAGTCCCCCAACGGGAATGAGTGAGGTAGAAGAAAAACATGGCTAATGCCACCCAGAGCAACACACGAAGCCAGGCTAAAACAAGGTAAATGGGGATATACTGTCCTCCGGCAGCAACAATGATTTCTCTAGTGGCTGGGTTTAGGAAGAAGGCACCAGCGCCAAGCGCCAACAATAAAGTGGCTGTAGAGGCCACAGCGATGACCTTTGCCCCGAGCAAGCGAATTTCCCCTGCTCCAACTGTGGACCAAAGGACCTCGCGATGAGCGATCTCGGAATATAGAGGACTAACAGCGATAAGTGCAGTAAAAGAGCAGAGGAGGATACCGCCGAACATCTCCAGGCTTAAAAGGATACCACGTCCCCATCCTCCCAAAGAGAAAAGGCCCTGTGCGGGGCCGAGGAAGGGCTGATCCAAGCCAAGGGCAATCTCCGGAGTCAACTTCCCTGCGAATAGCCCAGTGAAGAAAATCCACGCGGAAAAGGCAACCAGAAAAATCCAGGTTGGTCGCCGAAGCATTGCTTTCGTCTCAAGCCAAATTAGGTGTCTCATCGCATAACCAATCCGGTCCTTGTCACTCCGTGTTCAGAAATATATGACAAAGGACCGGATTATTTCAACTCCTCCCGACCGGTAAACTCGGGATAGGCCCCAGCTCCTGCGGGAGATACCCAAGCATCTTGCGAACGGGGATCCGATCGTGAATGACGTCATGGCCAAAACCGTGCTTTCCCCGAGCTTGGAGAAAGCAAGCTAGCGAAGATGCAGATGAACGTGTTTTCCCCTGCGCCATTGGGGCCGAGGAGCCCAAACACTCCAGTTTCGATTTCAAAGTTGTCCCCTCGCAGCGCCTGAACATCGCCATGGTTCTTAGTCACATCTTGTCCCTTAGTCACCATGCCCCCCTTCTAGAAGCGACCGGATGTAATTCTCGTGGCCGAGCTCTTCACCCTGTTCCCAGTGGTTAAGGATCTTTCGTGCTGCTTCGGGGTTCAGCTGAGCGCACCGACACAACGGTTTGGGGGCCTCACATATCACTTGAACAACGTTCTTCCCCTCTCCATCTGCTCTGTGCGCCTCTAGCATTTCAGTTAGGGTAGGACCAGTAGCTTGATCCTGCAACCATGTCAATGCTTTTTCAACCTCTTCTTTGTCGCACCCGGCCATCAAATACAGCATGAGGTAGCACCGAGCCAATTTATCCAGCCCCGAAGAAGCAGTCATGGCCCAAGCAAAGGGCCATAGAGCTGATCCTACGCTCGATAGGAAGCAGATGGGAACGATGAGCCCTTCTTGCGTTGAGTAGATTTCCGCAAGAAAAAAGGCTTCCATAGGCCAAGCAAACATGATTTTCCGTGGATCATTCCAAAGTCGTCCTCTATTAAGCAAGGGTTGGACCTCGTTTTTGAAGTGGGACACCGCGCCTTTGAGTTCCGAGGGAAGACTCAGTTCAGTAGGATGAATAAGCACCAACGTCTGAGGGGCCAGCCCTCCTTCAAGTACCATGGTTCCGATATCGTAGCGGCGTAATACTTCTCCCTTGGCGCGTTCCCTTGCCCAGCTTGGGAGCGCAGATCCTTGTGGGAGTCGAACAGCCGTGTACTCACCCGGGAAGACAAGGAGCCTTAAGTCCTTGCTCCATATGTATGGGCGATTGAGGGTGGCTCTCTTGCTCCAGAGCTCGGCTACAGTGAACGGAGCGATCCGACTGTGAAGCTCATTTACAACTCCCCCCGCGCTGGTCAAGGTTAAGACTATTCCCAGTACAACTGCCACTTTAGGTAAGGCGTTCTTGTCCACCAGGCACTCCAGAAATCGGCCCCGCGCCCAAAAGGCTGCGCCCAAAAGGCTGACCGCGAACCCCACAACTAGCGATACCTGTAGGAAAAGTGCAGGGGGCATAACACCAAATGGAGCGAACGGGCCTACAAAATTCCACGACGCAAAGTTTACGTGGACAAGATTCATCGTGCTTGAGATACTTTGAAACGTCGTCGTGATGTACCAAGCAGCTTGCAGTACCACCACTATGAGCACCGTTCCCCAACGGGAGCGCGTGAGGTAAAAGAGGAAGATAGAAGCAGTGACCCAGAGGGCAATTCGAAGCATGACAATAGCGAGATAGAGCGGGAGATACTTACAGCCCACCGCCACCAGAGTTCCCCGGTACGAAGCGCTTACCAAAATGGGGACGGATCCAAGTATGAGCAGGCTTGCAGAGATTGCGGTTACGGCCGCGAGACGTGCCCCAACAATTCGAAGACCAGGCCCCCTAGGGGTAGACCAGAGAACTTCCCTGTGACTGAGTTCCCAATAGAAAGAGCCAGTGGCAAGCAAAGACACAAACAGGGAGAGTATGATACCACCCCATGTCTCCAGGGTCAGGAACATTGCGCGCCCCCATTCCCCCAGTGAGAAGTAGACCTCGGGCGGTCCAAGTGGGGTCCGCTCAAGAAAGAAGCTAGGGGGTCCCATAAACATGATCAACCCTGAGAAGAACAATAAGAAAATCGAAACTGGACTTCTCATTATCCTCTTCACTTCGAGCCAAAGCACTGCTTCACCGTCCTATTGGATTGAGGTACACTAACCTCGTTGGGGTCCAATAACACAAAGGGAGAGAGGTCCATCTCCCTCCCCTTACCAAAATCATAACCAAGCCGTGTCAGTACAATTCCCGGGCGCTACACGAGCGGAGAAACAGGCTCATCCATTTCACATCGATGCTACAGCCAATTCAGATATAGCACGGGCAGATCTGCGTGTATTGCCTCTTGTACGCATCCCTTGTTACATAACCCGCACATGATACGGGAATCCACAGGCAGCACGTGCAGTCCTGGCAAGCAATCTCTTGGTGATACACGTCAACTTTGTACATCGCCGGCCACGACGATCCCAGAAATTGGCACGTAGAAGAGCCACAGCTGGTGTAATACGTATATACATATTCCCAGTCTGAAATAGGAAAGCAGTTCAGAAAACACTGCCAACAAATGATGGGAATCCCGCCTTCTGGTTCCGGCTCTCCACCCTCTGGAGAATATGCCGTACTACCGTCCGGGTTAGGTTGTGTCGTTGGCACATTTGCCTGGGAGAGTCCAATCAGCGCGAACGCCAGGACTATCCCCAAAACCACTATCAATATTGCCCTTTTCTTAAGCATCTTTGTTGCCTCCTTTTTACTAGCTTGGTCGTTACTCAAGGTTGCGTACTGCACCTAACAACTCTTCTACTTGTGCTTGACCTTCCCAAACCCCGAGGATCACCCCCTTTCCGTTGATCAAGAAATAAGTGGGACTTACCGCCAATTTGTAAGCCTCCAAAGCTTTAGAGCCCTGGGCAAGGAGAAGATAAACGGGTTTCTCTTTCAAACTCCTCTGGAATCTCTCCAGTCGTTGCCGGTCTGTCACGGGGAGCCTAGCCTGTCTCACAGGCACCACCAAGGCTACCGCCATCTCCTCAGCAAGTTGGGTTAAAATAGGGAGGCATCCCCAACACGATGGACATCCTGGGCTTAAGAACACAAGGAAAAGCGGTCGGGGAAGTTCTGCCAAGGAAACCTCACTTCCCGAGAGGTCAAGTGCTGAGAAATTCGGGGCTACCTGACCAAGAAGCTCCTTCGGATTCGGGAGCTCGGTCCTCGGCTCGACCTCTATGAGGAGAGACTCCGCCAGCTTCCTAAACAGTTCTCCTTCCGTAAATGGCCAGTCCAAGCGCGCAATCCCCACCCCTTCTGCGCTGAGAACCAATGAAGGTGCTTGTGTAAGCTCAAGGGAAGCCCCAACCCTCCCACCTTGGTCAAGAAACACAGAGATGCCTGGGCTATGCTCTTTCGCAGAAGTGTTGAACTCCAGTGTAAGCTTCGGAGTGACGAGAAGAAACTGGATCTCCGGGAACGCTTCGGCAGCAAGGCCGAACCAGTCCACCGCCTGCTCGCATGCGGGACAGCCGGGGAAGATCACAAAGAGAAGTGCCCAACGACCTTGGGCGAGCTCCTCAACCGAAATTACACCCCCATCCAGCGTTTCATAACTTACGGGATGTTCTTGTTGAGAGATTGATGAATCCCCCTGGGAAAGGGCGCTCAGGCTCAAAGGGAAAAGGCAGAACACAACAGCTATTGCCAGCACAACCCGCTTCATTATCTATCACCCGAGTAAAATTATAGCGCTTACCCCCCCACTGTCAAGTGTTTCATACCTATGCACTTGGAAAAGCATAAATACCCTCCAGCGGAGAATCAGTGTAATACAACGTGGAAGATCGCAGCGACGTTTTGGATCGGGAACGGGCAGGGGCTCGGGATCAAGATAATTTCCTGTCAGCTTGACTGCTTCAAGCAGAAAGAGGGGATAGGCTACTTCTTGTATTGCTTGTGTTGCCAGTTCCGTCTAGGACCGAGATCAGGAAACCCAGGCAGCGAACAACCTCAAAGAAGTAGCCTGTCCCTTCTCTCCTTAACTGACTGGGTTAAGCGGTCCTTTCCCGCCAAGGACTGAAAGGACATTGTCAACGGCGATCTTGGCCATTTCCCGACGTGTCTCAACACTGGCGCTCCCGATATGGGGAGCGAGAACGACTCGTTCCTTAAGCTTGAGCAACCCCGGATGGATCTTAAGTTCTCGTTCGTAGACATCGATTCCCGCCCCGGCAATCTCGCTCGATTCGAGCGCCCACACGAGCGCTTCCTCATCGACAACCGGACCGCGGGCGACGTTCACCAGGATCGCGGTATCCTTCATCAGACGGAAAGCATCCTTGCCAAATAGGTGATGCGTTTCTTCGGTGAGTGGCGTGTGCACGCAGACAAAGTCGCTTCTCTGAAGCAGTTCATCAAACGGAACATGACATGCCCTAAGTTCTGCCTCGGCTTCTGTATTACGATGCCGATTGTGGTACAGGACGTTCATACCAAAGCCCAAATGCCTGCGGCGGGCGACAGCCGTGCCGATGCGCCCCATCCCCACAATGCCGAGCGTCTTGCCGAACACCTCATTACCCAGATACTTCTGCAACAGCTCCCACCCGAGAAACTTACCCGCGCGAACGTACTCATCCGCCTCCACGATTCGGCGCGCTGCTGCAAGCAGGAGGGCAAAGGTGAGATCGGCGGTCGTCTCGGTCAGGGCACCCGGCGTGTTTGTGACGACAATGCCGCGTGCGCACGCGGCAGGAACATCAATGTTGTCATAACCGACACCGAGATTGGCAATGATCCGAAGATTTGGTGCAGCGGCGATCACGTGTGGGTCAATTCGGTCGGAGAGAAGGCAGATCAGCGCATCGGCATCACCGACGTTACGCAACAGATCATCACGCGATATCGGCCCTTCCTCGGCGCGCATCGTCACATGGTGGCCGGCGGTGCGCAGACGCTCTATCTCATCCGCAAACACGCGACAGGATACGTAGATCTTCGCCACTACTCTCCTCTTGGTATCGCTGCCCGCGCTAACTCATCGCAGCGCTCGTTCTCTTCGTTGCCGGCGTGCCCCTCCACCCAATGAAAAGCGACATCGTGGCTAGCGACGAGGCGATCAAGCTCCCGCCACAGGTCGGCGTTCTTCACTGGCAGGAACCGCTTCCCACTGCGACGTTTCCAGCCGTTTTTCTTCCAGTTACTGATCCACTCGGTGATTCCCTTCTTCACGTAGGTGGAGTCGGTGAATAGGTCCGCTTGAGATCGCGAGCGCAGTGCCTTCAACGCCTCGATCGCCGCCGTGAGTTCCATGCGGTTGTTCGTAGTCTGTGGGTCACCCCCGGAGATCTCCTTGCGGTGCTCCCCACTCAACAGCACCGCTCCCCAGCCGCCCGGACCGGGGTTTCCGCTGCATGCTCCATCGGTGTAGATTATCACTTTGTTTGCCATGTATGTCCTAGTCGATCACATTTCCCGGTCCAGCCGCGCCAGCAGCTCTTTGGGAATGAACGCTATTGTCTCCTTGTTCGCATCTTGCCCAACGAAGACTATCCCCATCGATTGCAGTTCTCCAATTGCAGAATCAGGAAAATAGTATTTCCAATCGATGCTATCATCCTCTGTGCTGCCAAACATCTCCTCAAGCTTGGCCAAGGGCACGTTTCCCCCAACGCTGCGGAGGAACGCCAAGACTTCCATGGTTTCATCCGATATCTCATCCCAGATGTTCTCTTTCGGGTCCTGTAAGTCATCGGCGATCATCTTTGCAATCTCAGCCTTCCGCATGGTTCCGTAGGAAAGCTCATGCCAGTATGTGATTCCGATCAAGTTGTCCTTGGTCAGGTTGTTAAGCGCTATAACAAGCGGCATCTGCGGATCAACAGGTTGCCTAAGATAGCGTGCCCTACGCTTGTTCTTAAGAGCAAGATCATAATCTCTCATTTCCTCAGTCGTCGTCACCCAATCGAGCAATCCCTTAGTATTCTCATTATCCGGCTGGAGAGCGATGAGTTTCGTGAACTCCTCACGGGCCGCTTGAAACTCCCAATCGAACATGTGTAACTGGCCAAGAGTTCGGTAATATAGTGGAAGTAGTTTCGCACCAACATCTTCGATGGGCAATTCGGATATCAGGTCGCGCCCTTCCTCAATCTGTTCCAGTTCTAGAACGTAGACCGCTGCCAGGTTAAGGATGGCTGTTGGGCTTCCCGTCAGCGCAACAGCCTTCTCCAAGAGGAGGGCTCCCTCCTCTGCACGATCAGTGTTGAGGCAAATGTTGGCCAAATTGATCAGCACTTCATAAAACTTCGGGTAAATCTCCAGCGCTTTGCGGTATGCACCCTCAGCCGTTGCCAAGTCCTCCGCCTGTTGCCGGGCCAATCCTAATTCGAACTGCTCCATTGCCGCAGGAGGTGGTGAAGAGACCTCTTCCTGGTTGACGACGACTGTTTGTTTCATGCCATCTATGACCATCTCGATCCTCTCACCCTCAGCGATTGCCCCGCGCTCCATTAGCGCAGTCGCCGCATGCATCTTGAGATCATCAGGGAGGTTGAGCTGGACAAGGAGCAGTCGTAGAAATTCCTCTGCCCACGCATCCTCCCACACTTCCAATAGCGCGATCAGGCTGTGGCGATGATCTTCACTCTCTTTCTCGTTCCAAATCCCCTTAGCCACCACTGGTCTTAGGCCCTCCGAGGGATGCTTCGAATCGAGAGGATTCGCGTCGCGTTCGAGGCGATAGGAGAAACGGAAGGGTGGAACCTTCCCTTCTTGGATAAGCGCGAGAGCGCTGGCGCACAAGTCGGCAAGCCCCATCCCGGGATCTTCCTTCTGCGTTCGGTGCCAATGGGCGATGGATTCATCTATTCGACCCAGATTGGCGGCGGCCACACCCAGGTAAAACCAACTGATACCATCCAACGCATTTTCGAACCCTATCCCCTCACTGTACGATCGATAGACCTCAATTATCTTCTCATCCCACTGCAATTGTGCCAGCGTCTCGATCACCTTAGGCAGCACATCCAAGGGCACATCTGGGTTTTCCAGGAGGGTTAATGCTCGTTCGGCGTGGGAGCGTGCCTTCTCCATCCGTTCGAGTTCCTCGTAGCACTCGGCAAGTGTGCAATGGGCAAAGACATCCGTCGGATGAAATTCGAGCGTTTGATGTGCCACGCGGATAGCTCGTTTGCTATCACCGCGCAACTGTGCACAGAGGGCGAGGTTGTTCAAGGCTGGGATCGCGTATTCACAAATCTGCGTTGCCTCATGGAACTTGCGCTCCGCTGCCTTGGTTCTCCCGGAGTCAAGAAGTTCCTGCCCCTCACTATTAAGCTCAAGCACTCTTTGCCCCTGCCGTGGATGGCGTTCCATGAACAGAGAAAATCGATCTATATCCGGCTCATCTCGGCGCATCTGGCCTCCCGAAGAGAAAATGATCTGCCTCAATTATGAATACCTGCGTCCGCAGATCAAGGCATGTTGTTAAGCGCGGCGGTATGCTTGTGAATCAAGAGCCCTGTAGCAAGACCACAGGAAATCATCAAGTTGAAGACGCGCAGTAGGCAAGGCTTACACAACAGGATCAATTGCAGTTTACATCCCCTTATGCCTCGATCGGGCGTAGGCGCTCTGGCTAGGTGACGGATTGCAGCGCCCGCCGGGCGGACGCCATGCCATCGAGCGCCGAGCTGACAATCCCCCCGGTGTAGCCCGATCCCTCGCCCATCGGATAGAGCCCCATCACACCAGTCGATTGTCTAGTCTCCAGGTCGCGCGAAATGCGCACCGGGCTGGAGCTGCGGGTTTCGACACCGTAGAGGAGGACATCCTCTTGTCGGATGCCATTCAGTTCGCGAAGCATCTTGGGAAGCGTGCTGCGAAGCGTTCGGACGACCTCGTCGGGGAGGAGGCTTGCCACGTTAGCCGGCACGGCGCGCGTACAAGAACGGGATTCGGAGATGCCTGCGGGCTTGCGCCCTTTGAGGAAGTCAATCAGTGGTTGCGCCGGCAGTCCGTAGTTTCCACCGCCTGCAAGAAACGCTGCACGCTCCATGGTCTGCTGAAAATCGACTCCGGCGAGGGCGGCATGTGGTCCACCAACCGGGTAGTCATCCGGACCAACGGGCACGAGAATAGCCGCGTTTCCGAACGGTTTGGCTCGACTCGAATAGCTCATTCCGTTGGTCGTTAGCAGGCCATCGGACGATGCGCAGGACATCACGAGTCCGCCAGGGCAGGTGCAGAAACTGTAGCAACCTCGTATTGTCTGTCCGGGCTTGCGAGTCAATCGAAAACCGGCGCTCCTAAGCCTTGGGTGCTTCGCCCAGTGGCCGTACTGGGCAATGTTAAGCAGACTCTGCGGTATCTCGGCTCGCACGCCAACCGCAAATGGCTTTGCGGCCAGTGGCACACCCGACTCGGCAAGCATTGTGTAGACATCGCGTGCGCTGTGCCCGGTGGCGAGGAAGCACGTGTCGGTCGAGATCTCCTCACCTGAGACCGTAACGCCACGCAACGTGCCGTCTTCGATGTGCAGGCCTTCAAGGTGCGCACCAAACCGCACTTCGCCTCCGAGTTCTTGGATCTGGTTCCGCAGCGTTGGGATGATTTGGCTAAGCACATCACTCCCGAGGTGCGGTTCGGCGTCGATCAGGATATCGGGCGAGGCGCCGCAATCAACCAGAATCTGAAAAAGGCGGCGGATCGCACCTCGATCCTTGGAACGCGCGGTTAGCTTGCCATCGGAGAAGAGCCCGGCGCCACCTTCGCCGTAGAGGACGTTGCTTTCGAGGCTGAGGACTCCCTCCTGCCAGAACAGCTCGACCTGGTCGCTACGAACTTGGACATCCGCTCCCCTCTCGATGAGAAGAGGTTTCAATCCAGCTTCAGCCAGCGTCAGCGCCGCCATCAAGCCAGCCGGCCCGGCCCCGACCACAATCGGGCGATGCTCCCTCGGTGCAATGTGCGGGATCACCGGCATCGATTCCGGCGGGGTGGCCAGATCAACACGCCCCGGCGCAAACGGCGGGGTGGCCTCGCCAAGATAGTCAACCTCGGCCGACAGCACGAAGTGGGGTGGCGCGTCCTTGCTGCGAGCATCGATCGATTTGCGCAGGAGGACGAGCTGATCGAGCTCCTCCTCGCGACAGTTCAATAGCCGCGCGATCGTTGCGAGCACGTCCCGCTTCTCATAATCCAATTTGACCGAGATCTGGTTGATTCGTAAGCGCATGGTATACCTCTTTTGCGGTGAGAATTCATGCCTATTATACAGCGAGGCACGATGACGCACATCACAAGGGATAGTTCCATACTAGGAAGCGAGACCTGGAGCGAATGACAAACCTAGCTCCAACTGGTGAACGGCTATAAACCCTACTCTCTACCGGTGAGCGGGTCCAGAGGTGGCCCTTGCAGATGTTGCTCTCAATTGATCGATCTCCTCCTTGAGAGCTCCCAGTTCCTCCGTCATTGCCTCTCGGCAGAATTCTCCAGGGTAAATCGGCAAGGCACTTTCGCCCTGCCATCCCATTGATCCTCCGGCTATCACGATCAGTCCACTGAATAGTAGAACCCCCGCTAACACCGAAATACTTCTCGCTTTCTTCTTCATCCAACTACCCGCTCTGTGTGTTAGGTCAAAACGTAACTGTCACCGTACCCTGCAGTTATGAGAAGAGCGTGAAAGCGTTGTGGGGATTCGGTGTGCCGGTGCGGAGGCGGATCTCAAGCAGCGGCCTGGCTGTTGACAGGGTTACTCATGGCGCAGGGTGGCTTCAAGGTGCTGCCACACAGCGTATGCAAAAGTTGTAAACATGGCCCAAGATGCTGCTACGTCCTGCGGACACCAATCCATGAATAGGTAGACCTGAATTCGCAACGGAAGACGGCACTTGTTGCGTAAGTTCAAAGCACGAGACCTGACATCTGGAAGGCTGATTGCGAAGCGCATTCATGCGTTGCCAAGCAGTACGACTGATCATTCACAGTCTGTGGAGTCTCTGCGCACAAATAGGAATCCTTTCTTATCTAGGACCGCAGACCAGTCGCTTGAGGCGCTGGCAAACACCTCCCGAATCTTCGGCTTGTTACTTGGCATGTCCGCGATCAAGACAAAACCACCTCGTACAATGTGGTGTATCACTTGTCCAAGAACACAGACACGCGCCTCCTCGGAGAGCATGTGAAGGACACGATCCAAGATGGCGATATTGAAGTCCTCATCGAGCTTGTACTGGGTGATATCAGCCACGAGTCCTCTGATATCGAGATTCTCCCGATTGGCACCCTCCATCATCTGCCTGATGCCGGTTTCCGAGGCATCTACCCCAAGTACGCTATGGCCAAGCCGAGCAACCATGAGGCCATCCCGGCCCTGCCCACACCCTAGGTCGAGAACTCTCGCTTGCTTCTCCTCATATATCGCGAAGAATTTGGCGATTTCAGGGAACGGCTCACCACAGCAATTCCGAGTCTCTTGATACAGCTTCTCGTACTTATTTGATTGGCTCATTGAAGATACATGATGGAGCATAGTATGTATCTGGACAAGATTTCGGAGAGATGAAGAATGGCAGGTAGGGGGGATTAGAATTGCTCGCCCTGTCTGATCTTAGTAGCCAAATCGACTGAGAGCCTCTGTACGGTCCTCATTGCTGTTGATCGCAGGTCAAGATAGGCCCAAATCAGCATGTTTCCAGAGGTCATGCTGGGAGAATATGTCCGTTAAACGTTCTTCTTGCGGTCAATTGAGGTCCATCGCCCCACTGTTACCTGCTGCATGTTCTTAATCCTCCTTGGAGGAGGGATCACCGATAACGGCTTGGTAGAGGAGGCTCTTCTCCTGCTTGGCTTCGTAGTAGGCAAGCGCTGCTTCTAGCGCTGCGCTCAGGCAGACACAAGAGGTGGTCTTTCCGACCCCTCCTTTTTTGGTTGGCGACAGCATAGATGTATGTCATAAGGACAGGATAACAGTATGCTGGTATGATGTCAAGCTGTAGATAACTCAAGATGGTAAAACAGCATACTGGTAGAATGGTATAACGGCATGAAGGAAGTTAACGGTGTGCGATGTGTATCCACGGGATTCTAGAGAAATGTTTCTTGTCGAACGTGTATACATCTTCCAACCCCTTCCCGCGCGCGAAACAAGCTAAGTAGGCATCAGTGAAATCGATATTTAGTTCTGCGTGCAGGACGGCAGCTTCCTCTAGAATGCGAGCGTTGGGCACTTGTACACCAGGCATGTTCAGAATGGCAATTGCCTTATTGCTAGCTTCTTGTTTGGACAGATTAAACACCGAGGTCTCCAATGTCCACACGATCTCTGCAATGACCATTGCTGGAACGATGAGTTCGAGTTTTCCTGCCGCAGCCCGCCGGAGCACTCGCTCAGCTGTTTCCGCCTGGTCGGGAGGTTCCCCGGTTAGATATCGGAGAAAGAAACACGTGTCAACGCTAGCTTGTTTTGTGCTCATTGCGGGAGGCGTGTTCTTCACGCGCGATTTGTCGCAGTTCATCCATGGAGGAGACTGGTCGCTTTGCCTTCACGGATCCACGCATCTCAAGAAGTGATTGTCGCTTTATGGGCAGCACTCGGACTGAATCGCCGTCCTCGAAGAACATGACTCCATCTCCTTGCTTGAGATCCCATCGCCGGACAAGCCGAGCGGGCAAAGTGATCTGCTTTTTCGATGACAGAGAAGCAATGGCCATGCTCTTACCTCCTTACTTTATTGAGATGCCTTACTTCGGCAGTATACTTTAGTTGTCTAAGAAATCAAAGCGATAATCCGCAAGAGGCGTTCATTCCGAACCAGTTTCGTCTTTGCCAAAAAAACTACCCTCTGAGAGCCTCGTATTTGCCGTTTTCGGGATCGAGCCGAGTAAGAGCACGCCTCTATTAGGAAGCCTGCACTCAGGGTCTTCTGGTGCCCCATGCAGTGAGGTCCTTGCCGGGTGGGGTATAGATTGACGTGGTTCCCTACATCTTCGATCTCATCGGTGTTGCAACACAAGAGTTCTGTTGTTACGGAAGAAACGGCGGTAAGCGAGCGCTGAGTTCGAATCCGTTAGTCTGGAGCCGGGGGAACTGATTGTAGAACGCGTTCGTGCATCGCATCCTGGTGATCGATGTCCCTATCCTGGCGTGCAGTCCCAACGATAAGGCAGTTCAGATCTAGGCTTCCGCTACTCCGCGATTGGCGTCTCGGAGTAGCGGAAGCCGTGCGAGCTGAATCTGAATCGTGTATCGTCGCCCACCCTGTTCGACAAAGCGGACGAACGACGTCCTAGGAGGGAGGCAATGTCGAAGAAGCACGCGCACCATCGAGAGCGAACAATGGGGCATGGGGAGAGGCATGGATGTGCCGTCACGCACAACGAGGCCGAGCTTTTTGAGTTTCTTGTGACAGTGAGGAATCCGTTTCTGCTTGTGCTTGATTGCGTGCAAGATCCACACAATCTGGGGGCTTGCTTGCGCACGGCTGCCGCAGTCGGGGTGCAGGCCGTGATCGTTCCCAATCGACGGGCCGCCCCCATGACCGAGACCGTGAAGAGGATCGCATGCGGCGGTGCAGAGAACGTCTTCTTCGCACAAATCACGAATCTAGCCAGAACCGTCCGGAGGCTTAAAGAGGCGGGTGTTCAAGTCATCGGTACCGACCACAGCGCCAAGAGGAGCCTCTTTGAGGAGGATCTGACCGGGCCTCTTGCCCTGATCTTGGGGGCAGAGGGCAGCGGCCTCAGGCACCTAACCGCGGAGATGTGCAGCGCCTTAGTGTCGATCCCCATGTCGGGTTCCATCTCGTGCTTGAACGTCTCGGTGGCAGCCGGTGTTTGCCTCTTCGAAGCCAAGCGCCAGCGGCTGCGTGTAGACCAGACACCGTGAGGCGGCGTTTCGCAGCTACAGGCATCCACGACCTCCGATCGATGCAGCTTGTGATGCTCGAGGTCTTCCTTCTTGTCCCAAGACACGCTCGTCTTGAAGGCATCACAATGGTTCCTTTGACTAGGCCTCGCCAGCAACAACTTCCTGGTCCAGGATGCAGAGATACTTGAGGACGCACTTGAACCAGCCCTTCATGGCCGGTCCATCTTAGTTCCTACTCGTCAAATGCTTTTCGCGTTTCCTCTATTGCTCCAGCTGAACGCTCGTCGCCTCCGTCTCCTCTTGCAGCTTGTTCGCCAATCCAATGACATTGACCGAGCGCCAGTAGCTGAGAAGTAGCCTGATCGTCGCGCTTCCCTTGTCTGCATCAAGCTCCCATGAAAGCAGTCTTGTCCTGACGTGTTGTTCACTACACAGGCGCCGCAGATGTCTGTGGATGTTCTCTTTGTTGTCGCGCGGAATCTCAAGCACCAGAACACGGCGAGTAAGGCTCGGCAGCCACGTTTCCACTTGGGAGAACACGAATAGCACAATGAACCCCATGGCGGCGGCACCGGCCGCTATGATGTAAAGGCCCAGACCGGCTGCAATGCCGATGCCAGCGACAAACCAGACAGATGCAGCCGTAGTCAGCCCACGAACCCAATCGCCCTGCCGGATGATCGTGCCAGCGCCGAGGAATCCAATCCCGGTCACGACTCCTGCAATGAGCCGGGCAACGTCAAGACTCAGGGTACCCCCGCCGGATTTTTGTGAGGCTTCAAGAAGTGACGCGCCAATGACCATGATGAGTGCGGAACCACCGCCGACTAGAAGGTGTGTTCGTAACCCGGCTGGTCGACCGTGGAACTCACGTTCAATCCCAATGATCGCGCAGAGCGCAATGGCGAGTGCCATCCGGCCAAGCATGACAAGCTCAATCATTTCTGTTCCTCCCTCGCATGTCCAGACCCCCTGCGGCACAGCCGTACTGAAGGGGTGTGCTCGTCTTCTCAGCTGAACGAACGTGGTAGCGCTGTTTGGGAACGCTACTGAAGTTTGGGAGGATCGCAACGACCGTGCCGAGCCGGTTCTTGATGAACACGTGGTTCGCGGAGCGAACGACAAGACTTCGAGCTTCCGCTGGATTAAGTCTCTTGCATCCTTGGCTATTCATCGTCTCGCGATCTCACAAGAAGCAAGGGTGTCTCCGATCGATGCAGAACGCCCGCGGCAACACTGCCGAAGAAAACTCGGGAGAGCCCTGTACGACCATGACTGGTAATCGCAATCAGATCTGCATTCCTCTCCTCAGCGATGTGAACGATCCGCTCAGAAGGCGGACCGGTCTCGATTAGAATCTCAGCCTCGATGTTCTTCGTCTTCAGGATTGACTGGATCTTCGAGAGGTACTCCTCAGCGGCGGTTCTCATGGCCTCGATCTGATTTGTATAGGCGTGCGGCGGCATGGCTGCGATGTTATGTGGAGAGGCAGCCGGGGATGGTGCGAACACGGTCGGCTCAATGACATGGACCAGGATGACCTTCGCCATCTTGATGCCACAGAGGGCTTCGATGTGAGGAAGGATCTTCTCTGCGCGCTCGGATGAGTCAAGCGGGACAACAATCGTCTTGTGCATGATTTCTCCTTTTCTGCGTGCGTCGGGGCGCATTCCCCTAACGGAGTAATAGAGCAACGCGAATCACCCTTATTGCCATGAGCCGCCGTCAAGGCCAGCTTGAGAGTCAACGCCTGATGAGCCACGGGGGTAGCTCGTAGATGCCGGCTTGGGAGTACTGATGGCAGAAGAGCGGATTCAGTCAGTACGCGAAACCCTTACGGCATATGTGTTTCTGACGTATATGATAGCGAAAACGCCGTTCTAGTGCAAGTTATGGAGGCCGCGAGAGAGGGAACGCTGTCTAGGAGGGAGATTGCGCAAGTGCAAGTATCCGTGTTCCATGCGGCATGTAAGGCCTAGAGCACGTTGGTTGAATTGAAGAAATGAGGTTGACGCTGAGAAACTCGCTTCATCGCGACCCAGTGAATCAGATCTGAAAGCCGAGCGGACCGGCGACTGGCGTCAGAGAAGACGGGTCGCAAGAGTCCCTGCCGATGTTCTGTTGCAAAGTATGGCGAACATGCGTCCTTGAGAAACAAAGAGCAGATAGGCTCGCTGTGCTTCAGCGAATGGGGCCCGGGTGACTGAATGTTGAACAAGTTCATTAGCTGTATCGTAGTGAGTAATGTCATGATTCGGCGCCTTTGCATGTACGTGAAGGCTGTTGCGATCTCACAGTCAGTGATGCTCGCTCTTCCGGCGTTTGCCCATTGGTGTGTGGTCACTAACTCTCACATTGGACCTTATTGCGGGGGGGCTGGGTCAATTGGAACGGCGTTTTTTAACCTTATTGTATCTTTCCGAGTCTGCGCAGTTTCCGTAAGTCCGTTCGCACCAGTTGATGCGCGGTGCCGACAGATATGCCATTAGAGGTGGCAATTTCGCGGTAGGTTGCTCCTCGGCGATGCGCTGTTTTCATTCTTTGAATCCTTTCAATGCGATCTATCTCTTCGATTAGAGCACCATTGACAAGATGGAAGCCAAAGGGGATCCGCCCTGTCCACTTTCCGCTGCGCTTTCTGTTGGTGACTCGTTGTTTCGTTCTGTCCAGATCGATGCGACGTTGGAATGCTGACAATCCCTTAATGAGTACGATGCCGTCGATGGTATCTGTTGCTGATCCGATAACCAGAGGAATATCATCCAAGAACCTACTGCAGAGGAAGTTGAGGTCCTGTTCAGCCCACCGTTCAAGAGAGGCAAGTGCGTCTTTCGCTGAAGTGAAGAGATGCTCCATCCGAAAAGTAACAATGCCGCTAGATTGCCCCTTATGAAGCGCGGCCATTGCCTCTCTGCCTACGGTTCGATCCTCAAAAGATCGCTCAATACGGTTGTCAGTCTCGACCAAGAATCGTGACACTTTCAGCCCTTGACTGCGGCAGGTTGTTCGAAGCATTCGCTCAACTTGTGTCTGGCCTGTTCGGCCGCTTCCGATCCGGCTCCATGGGAAAGGTCTGTAGTAACCAATCATGTGTTGTGTCATCTTCATGACTCCTCTAGTTTTTGCGGCGACGACGTGGGCCAAACGCAGTCTAGTGCTAATGTAAGGGCAGTGCAAGACACATGAAGAAGCGGCTATGTCTCTCCTCTAGTGTCTGGCCAGAGATCTCCATTGCTAGCGGTATTGTGGAGCATGGTTCTCTGCCACAGGTATTCGACTTTCCAGATACATCCAGCTTGCATGAGCTATCGGGGGATCCTGATCTGCAGACCGGAAGATTGAAATAAAAGCGAGAACTTGTCAATGATTAAGTGTCGGGATACAATAGGGAACAGCGAATAAGAGAAGCAGACATTCAGAAACAAAAATAAATGAACAATCAACGGGAGGTTCAGATGAGAGGATGCCAGCGTATACTTGTTCCACTAGACGGCTCTAAGCGAGCTGAACGTGCAGTTTCTCGCGCAATTGATATCTCTCGGTCACGAAAAGCTCGTCTCTTCCTTCTCCGCGTGATTGAGCTACCAGTGGAGACTGTTGTGGCTGTAGGGCCTCTTGCAGCTTCATCACCTGCATCTCTTGGCCTGATTAGTGAGGCGCAAGAGCAAGCACAGGCAGACGCGCGAGAGTATTTGAGTGTATTGAGCTGTCGGATCACAGAGAAAGAGGATATTGAATGTGTTCCATTGATCGAGAGAGGACGTGTTGTGAAGAGAATCGCTGAATCAGCTGGACGTGTGCATGCAGATTTGATTGTCATGACGAGTCGTAGACGCACGGCCTTGGCAACAGCCGTATTCGGAAGTGTATCACTCGATGTGCTTCACCGAGTACGGTGCCCAGTTTTATTCGCTCCAATGGCCTAGATGCTAACGGGGAATCAACAAAGTGGTGCATCTGCAAGGACTTCGTATCATCCTGGGCTCTCACTTCACCCTCTTGGAGTTCATATCTGCAAAGCAGTCTGTGGAATCCTGCAATGAGGGAAACGAACGAAGGAGACAGTATGGAAGCGCTTCGAGCAATCGTAACTCGGCGGACCACGAAGAAATTCGAAAAGACAGATACGCTATCTGAAGAAACTACTATGGAACTTCTACGAGCGGCAATGAATGCACCTTCTGAAGAAAACGCCAAACCATGGCACTTTGTCATCATTAAGAGTACGAAGGGAATCCGAAATCATGCTATTCTCCTCAAAGCTCCGAAAACACTCCTGTCGGCGGCAATGGCCATTGTGGTTTGTGCTGATAGCAGCCAACAGGATAAAATTGGCCATTGGGCGATCGATTGTGCAGCCGCAACGGAGAATCTGATTTTGGCAGCTCATGCCAAGGGATTGGGGAGTACATGGAAGCGGGTGTTCCCCTCGAAGAGACGGATGAAAATGGTTGGCGATCTGCTCAAGACACCCCATCACATTACGCCATTTTCTGTGATCTTCCTCGGGAAACCCGCAAAAGCGATCAATCTGCGTGCAGCCCCCTTGGACACGCGACAGATACACCTTGAAACCTGGTGAACCCAATCAAAATAAGCAGCGTTAGTAGATGTGGTCACAGATATGCTACTGGCAAACGGCTGTGACGGCCATTCCCTATTCGTATTGAGATATAGCTGCAAGATTTACGCAAGGATGTGAAAGAGATGAATCAAGTAGGTGTGGATCTAGAATTACTGATGATTCGAAAGCAAGATGGGCTTCCCCGCTGGCTAACAGCTGGAGGACTGGCAAGGTTTTTGCATCAGTCTCTAAAGCCGTATGAAGATACGTTGGAGGAGATTCAGTGTGCCCTTGAAAGAGTGTTCCTGACGAAATCGGGTCATGGTGGGTTTGTTCTCTTGGCAGTTCAGGACGAAGCGATACACGGGGCACTAGTTATCCACTTCACTCCTTGGAGTGGCTATGTTCCTGAAAATCTCCTTCTCTATGTGGCAGTGGATCCAAAATCAAGAGGCTGTGGAATAGGGCGCAAGCTGATTCGACAGGCGCTATCCAGATGCGCCGGAGACATTGCGCTGCATGTGGAGTACGACAATCCTGCAATTAGACTCTATGATAAGCTCGGTTTTTCGTCCAAATATGCAGAGATGAGGTATTATTCATGAATCGGCTAACAATCAATCTTGAAGCCCTTAAGCACAATATTCGTGTAGTATCGGGTTGGGTCGACAAGCACTCAGCCAAGCTCACAGTTGTGACAAAGGCACTGTGCGGTCACGCAGGACTTCTTCAGGCGCTTCGATCTTTTGGCGTTCAGTCTGTTGGGGATTCCCGTATTGAGAACCTGCGCGCGATTCGCCTACACATGCCAAATGTGGAGTCATGGTACTTACGGCCTCCGCACGCATCTGCTTTAAGTAAGCTTCTTCCTTTGTGTGATGTATCGTTGAATAGCGAACTGGAAACGATTCGCGAGATTGATTCTGAATGTCGCAGAGCTAGAACGACGCATCAGGTCGTACTGATGATGGAGCTAGGAGATCTTCGTGAGGGCGTATTGCCAGGAAGACTTCTTGACATGACAGCCCATATCCTTCGGATGCCCAACATCAGATTGGTGGGGTTGGGGGCTAATCTTGGCTGTCTGAGTGGGGCAATACCCATGGCTGAAGAGCTTGCGCAGATCAGCCTCTATCATGAGCTTCTGGAGCTGAAGTATGGAATCTCGATTCCGTACGTGTCAGCAGGTACCAGCGCTGGATTGAGGCTGGTGGCTTTAGGGGAGCTTCCGAAGTCGATCAACCATTTTCGGATTGGAGAAGCCATTCTATTGGGCACTGATCCCGTTACAGGGGATCCACTTCCAAATCTGCGGAGTGATATAGCAACGCTCGAGGCAGAGGTCGTGGAAGTGAAGGAGAAACGGCTCATTCCGTCCATCGAAACCGTGGATCCGCCATTTGAAGAACTGGAAACGACAGAAGACATAGAGCCTGGGCAGCGAGGCTATCGAGCCATTGTCACAGTTGGCCATGTTGATACGGATATCAATGGCCTTACACCACTTAATCCAGAGATTACCCTTGCAGGAGCAAGTAGTGATGTTGCCGTTCTTAATCTGGCTGATGGGGCGGATGCTGCTGGCCTGGGGGAAACAATCAGCTTTCGTCCTAACTATTCGGCATTCGTCCGTCTCATGAATAATCCCTATACAGAGAAGATCCTGGGCGGCGTGGCACAGAGCCAAGATCGCCGAGGGCACTCAGAGGAATAGCAAATTCCTTGTGAGGGATGCGCGATACATCATCGAGTAGTGCCAAGCGAGAAGGACAGAGGAGTACAAAACCATGATCTAGAGGAGCACTGGAAACGGCGACCTTCCAACCAATACCTCCTGCAAGAGGAGGAGAAGGCAGTGGCGATGATCGAACGCTTCAACCGGATGTTCACAAGAACCTTGCGTGCCTTGCGCGATCTGAGACGATATGGGGGACAGATACGGATTGAAAGCGCCAGACAAGTGAATATTGGAGACAAGCAAATCAACGTCTCTTCCACGTAGACGCCTATTGCTCCCTATTTTGACCGTCCCGATCGCCTGAGAGCCCCGCTATTACCCCAACACGCTCTGAGGAGAGGTCAAGATAGGCCTGAATCGAGAACTCTTGTTTGACTATAAATGCGTAGAGTCCCTAGAACCTCCCTTGTGAATAAGGCCGCTTTTTGTCGACCCCATGTCCCACGGCTTGTATGTTGCGTGATACAGGCCGTAAAATGTGCATTATACGGACAAGGCAAGGATCAACAAGAACGTTTCACTGCATATCCTGCGCCACTCCTTCGCAACGGACCGCTGAACCGCCCGCTCTCTTACCTCTGGGGAATACCTGCTTGTTCTTGCCATCACTCCATCTTCTCAACAATTGAACTCTCCGGCAATCCAGGGGCGGTTTAAACGTTCGGTTGAGCCTTGGAAATAGGAACAACCCAACTCGGAATAGATACCTCTTTCGTGTTTCCCCCTTTTGGCAGCTCCAGCACTACCTGAAACTGGAACGGAGCCGAGTACCTCTTCCCCTCTTCCCCTCTTTGCCTACTTCGATCACCTCTCTCCTTCTGAGACAATCTTACCAGATTGGCCACCCTTAACTTGGCGTATCAGGTGGTGCAACTTCCCCATCGCGGCTCCCAGACGTGATCGCGTAGAACCGTGGTGCTTGCAGCGCATGCTTCCTTGCCATGCCGCATCGCCCTACCTACTGCAACCAGGCACGATGCTGGCACTTGGACTTGACAAACTTGGGAATGTGTGCTATAAGATTTAGCTTGTGAACGTGAACACAAGCACAAAGGACCAGGTGATGGTAAAACACGAGGATGTACCGGAAGAGACTATGCAGCGGATGCTGGCGTATCTGCGCGAGCTTGACTGCATGCTCCAAGAGGGAAAGGATGCCTTTTCTTCCCAAGATCTTGCCGACACTCTCCATATGAACCCGGCTCAAGTCCGGAAGGATTTCTCATATTTCGGAGAGTTTGGAACACGCGGTGTTGGCTACGATACGCGACAGCTAACGCAAGAATTACGAAAAATCCTGAATCTTAATCGTACTTGGCAAGTGGCACTAATCGGAGTGGGAAACATCGGCTCAGCCCTCTTGCGCAACCCGGAGCTGAAGCGACAGGGGTTCGAGATAGTGCTGGCGTTTGATAAAGCTCCTAGTCGCATCGGGAAAAAACTGGGAAGTCTAACGGTGGAGGATGTGGTAAAGGTCAGTGAGCGGGTTCGAGAGGAGCAAGTACAACTGGCAATAATCTCCACGCCGGTGGAGTGTGCCCAGGAGATGGCCAATACTCTGATTCAAGCGGGTATCAAAGGATTTCTCTGCTTTGCTCCCTGCCATTTGCATGTCCCTGATGACATTCGGATTGTGCCGATTGATATCCCTATGGCATTGGGGAAGCTGGTCTACCGCCTGTAGGAGGTCTGCGTTGGAAAAACACGGTGAACATCGGATTGCACGTTACCTGGCCGCTTTCCTCGTTTCGTTTGCGGTGTGGCTAGCTCTCGTTGGCACAATGAATTGGCAAGAGTTTCTCATGGGAGGAGTGTTGTCAGCAATCGCTGCCGCATTCGGCTGGCGTTACTTCTCGCAAGCGGGATTTTCTCACTTAAGCGTAAAAAAGCTGCTCTATCTGATCGCCTATATTCCGGTATTCTTTTGGGCAATGATCAAGGCAAACTTCGATGTCGCCTATCGAGTGATCCATCCTCGTATGCCCATCAATCCCGGCATCGTTCTCATTAAGACTGATCTGAAGTCCGATAGCGGGAAGCTGGCTCTGGCCAACTCCATCACCCTCACTCCGGGAACGCTGACCATGGACGTGAAGGGAGAGAATCTACTCATCCATTGGATCAACGTCAAGACCACGGACACGGATGAAGCAACCAGGATTATTGGTAAGCGATTCGAGCGGTTCCTGAAGGTGATTTTCTCATGACAGCGCTGTGGTTGTTGTTCCTATCGTTTGGTGCAGCGGGGATTGTGCTCTGCTTGGCGCGCGCGACAGCGGGGCCCACGACCCCCGATCGAGTTGTGGGGGTGGACGGCACGGTCACTATCACTATCGCGCTGATGGTCCTGCTTGCCTCGTTCTTCGATCGTCAGATCTACTTGGACGTGGCGCTGGTATACGCGGTCCTTGGGTTCATCGGGGTCCTCGCGGTGGCTCGCTACATGGAACGGGGGGTGTAATGCACATCTTTGGCGAGGTTCTAATTGGAATCGGAACAGCGTTTCTCTTCCTCGGAGGTCTTGGGATTTTCCGTCTTCCCGACGTGTACAACCGCCTGCAGGCAGGGACAAAGTGCACAACACTGGGCGCGTTTTCCACGATCCTGGGTGTGGGCTTCGTCCACCCGAACTGGATGATGAAGTCGATCGTTATCGCGGTGTTTATTCTGCTGACCAACCCGATCAGTGCACACGCCCTGGCGCGAGCAAGCTACAAGAGCGGGATCAAGCTGTGGGACAAGAGCGTTGTCGATCGCTGCCAAGAGTTCGAGGAGTGTCAGGAGATCATAAAGGAGGAGGAAGGATGATCTACATCGCCATTCTTACTGTAGCGATGCTCATCGCTGCCGGAGCGGCCTATCTCTTTCGCGACCTGATCGCCGCGGTCGTCGCTTGCGCCGCGGTGAGCCTGATCGCTTCTGCCCTGTTCTACCTGTTGCAGGCACCGGATGTGGCGATGGCAGAAGCGGCAATCGGTGCTGCGCTGACTACCGCCATCTTCGTGATCGCCATCCGCAAAACCGGGAGGTACGAGAAATGAGAGCATTCCTGAGCTTCAGCATTCTCTCCTTGATCGTAGTCGGGCTGGCACTTTCCCTCTCCCATGTACCGTTCGGTCAGGATCGGATGAGAGTTGCCGACTACTACCTCGATCATGGGGCAACCGACACGGGCGCACCGAACCTCGTCACAGCGGTCGTGTTAAACTACCGCGCTCTCGATACCCTGGGCGAGATAACAGTTCTGTTCATCGCCTCGCTTGGAGTGGGGATTTTCCTTTCGTTGCAGAAGAAGAAAGACACAACCAAAGATACGAAAAATCTGCCGGAAGCGAGCCTAATCGTCCGCCGGGGATCACAATTCCTATTTCCGCTCATTCTGTTATTTGGAGGATACATCTTTCTCCATGGGCATCTCACCCCGGGGGGAGGATTCCAAGGCGGATCGGTGATCGCTTCGGCGTTCTTGCTGATGTTCCTTGGTAACACCGGGTATCGCCTGCGCCAGGGACCACTGGCAGTGACGGAGAGCCTGGCCGGGATCACTTTCGTCATCATCGGTCTGATCGGTCTGGGGATCGGGGGATACTTCCTCAACAACTTCCTTCCCAAGGGGAGTGAATTTGCTCTCTTCAGCGCCGGTGTCATTCCCATCCTCTACGCGGCGATCGGGCTAAAGGTCGGGGCGGAGCTGGCGGGAATTGTAGCCAATATGTTTGAAAGCGGGAGTGAAAGATGACGATCGGAAATCCAATGATGTACGTTGGAGCAGTCGGGCTGATTATGATCGGTTTGTTTACCATGCTTAGTAAAAGAAACCTGATCAAGATCATCATTGGATTGACGCTCTTAGATACGGGAGTGAACCTTCTGTTGATCGCAATTGGGTACGTCCATAATCGAACCGCCCCGATCATTACCCGCGTGCACGCCGATCCGAGCAAGATGGTCGATCCAATCCCCCAAGCACTCGTCCTAACGGCAATCGTTATCGGTCTTGGTGTGACTGCCCTTGCCCTTGCCTTAGCGATCCGAGTATATGGGCACTACAAGACGCTCGATACACGCAAGATTAGGGGGCTCAAATGGTAGCCGCGTTACTCATCGCACTTCCGTTCCTAGGCGCGTTCTTGATTCCCCTTGTGGGGCTAGCCAGCAAGAGGCTCTCTCACTACATACCAGCAGCAGTCATGCTCACGAATCTAGGGATTTCGCTTGCCCTTCTTCCGCAGGTGATGCGCTCGCCGATAGTAATCTCCATAAGCGGGTGGACGCCGCCGCTTGCTATCAACTTTGTGGTCGGTCCGCTGGGATTGGGCCTCGTGATTCTCATTTCCCTCATCGGATTCCTAGTCACGGTTTACGGGGTGGGCTACATCCATGAGGAGCCGAAGGAGAAGTACCACATACTAATCCTCACCCTCCTCACCGGAGCAACGGGCATGGTCCTCACCGGCGACATCTTCAATCTGTTCGTCTTCTTTGAGATCTTGAGCCTCTCCTCCTACGCGCTCACCGGGTACAACCGTGATCGCGGGGGGACGGAGGCGGCGATCAAGTATCTTATTCAAGGGTCGATCGGATCCGCGTTCATCCTGATTGGGATTGCCCTCCTGTACGGGATAACAGGGACACTGAACATGGCCGACATCGCCGCGCACATCGCGGGGGCCGATCCAACATTGTTGTTCATGGCCATGTCGCTACTCATCGTCGGGTTCGGGGTAGAGGCGGCGATTTTCCCGCTCAATGCCTGGCTTCCCGATGCGCATTCTTCTGCTCCGTCCTCGGTGAGCGCGATCCTCTCGGGAATCGCCATCGAGACGGGGGCATACGCCGTGGCACGGATCGTGTACACGGTCTTCGATAACCACGGGATTATGTTAATCCTTGCCATCTTGGGAGTGATAACGCTGCTGCTCGGCGAGATGTCGGCCTTCAGACAGAAGAGTGACATCAAACGGTTGCTTGCCTATTCGAGTATTGGACAGATGGGGTTGATCATGCTCGCCTTCGGGATCGCTAGCGATGCCGGGGTATTCGCCGCGCTGTTTCAGCTCGTCAGCCATACATTGGCCAAGGCCCTGCTGTTCATGGCAAGCGGCTACATCATCTATCGCGTTGGCTCGAAAAAGCTATCGGCCCTCGCCGGACTCGGGAGGAAGATGCCATTCACCGGCGCGATGATTGCGGTTGCTGTCCTATCGCTTGTCGGGGTGCCACCGTTCGCCGGATTCATGAGCAAGTTCTCCATCGTACGGGCCGCACTGGCACAGCACAGCGCTACATACACGGGGCTTATCGTGCTGGTGCTGTTGGCAACGGTGATCGAGGTTGGATACTTCATGAAACTACTGCAAATCATGTTCTTCACCGAGGCAGAGACAGAGGGAGCAGTGAAGGAGCTTCCACTGTCTGCTC
>Ga0307990_1000644_pt1 | contig 30729 bp, 25 predicted proteins | sample EllFjometagen129_FD_203168 | JGI IMG/M metagenome (GOLD analysis project Ga0307990, IMG submission 203168) | Marine microbial communities from Ellis Fjord, Antarctic Ocean - #129 | ecosystem: Environmental > Aquatic > Marine > Unclassified | place: Southern Ocean | collected 2014-10-08
TAATCTCCTTACCTGTTGATCCGTTGTCTGCACACAGTTCCTCCCTTCGGAATGAGTGCAGATTATCGGCTAATGAATCGGTAAGTGTAATTGTCGTTGGCTGGTAAATGTAGTTGTCGCTGGCCAAGCATTTGAACTGAGAAGAACGATTCTTTATGGGAATACCTCAACAAAACATGGGGATATCTACCCCCCGCTATGCAAGAGGAAGGCAACGACCTGAGACCAACGGTCGAAAGAGGCTGGCGCTATTGCGACGGCAACGCAACAACGAGTTTACGTGGGGTTCAAAGAAGCGAAGCAGCAAAAGTGAATCGAAAAAGCTCCAAAAACCGGAACCGTTCCCGAAGAGCTGTACGCGATCTGCGAAGAATACATGCGCCAGCATCCAGCACTGGCCCGGACTGGAACCCGCGGGCACACCGATACCGGAAACTTTTAAACCAATATCAACAGCAAAAAATTCTACAGCTCAGAACTCCGTTCTTTACCGGGCGAGCGACTTCATGGCACCCATGGAGGCGCGAAGCTCTTCGCCGACGATCTCAACCAGATGGTTGCGGATCTCTGCATTCACCTCAACCAACAGCTGGTTGTCAACCGACAGATCGGTCAGCTCCAAACCCTTACCGATCACATCGGTATCGATGTCTTGCATAAACTCTTCGAGCATCGGCACGGCGGCGTGAGCGAAGAGGTAGCAGCCGTATTCGGCGGTATCGGAAATGATGCGGTTCATTTCGAACAGCTTCTTGCGCGCAATCGTGTTGGCGATCAGCGGCGTCTCGTGCAGAGACTCGTAGTAGGCTGATTCCGGCTGGATTCCCGATTCCACCATCTCTTCGAAGGCCAGCTCGACGCCGGCTTTCACCATAGCGACCATCAGGATCGCTTTATCAAAGTGTTCCTGCTCGGTGATCTCACCGGCGGCTTCGACCGCTTCAAAATCTGATTCGCCGGTGGCTTTGCGCCAGCGCAGCAAGTTCGCGTCGTCGTTGGCCCAGTCTTCCATCATCACGCGAGAGAACTCGCCAGAGATAATATCGTCCATGTGCTTTTCGAACAGCGGACGCAGGATAATCTTCAGCTCTTCAGACAATTCGAAGGCCTTCAGCTTGGCCGGGTTGGTCAGGCGATCCATCATGTTGGTGATGCCGCCCTGCTTCAGTGCCTCAGTGATGGTTTCCCATCCGTACTGAATCAGCTGAACCGCCCAGGCTTTATCAATGCCGTTGGCAGTCATCTTATCGTAGGAGAGCAGTGCACCCGCCTGAAGCATGCCGCAGAGAATCGTCTGCTCACCCATTAGGTCGGACTTCACTTCGGCCACAAAGGAAGATTCCAAAACACCGGCGCGGTCGCCGCCCTGCGCAACGCAGAGAGCTTTAGCAATTTCAAAACCGTTGCCGTTCGGATCGTTTTCACCATGGCAGGCGATTAGCGTCGGAACACCGAAACCGCGCTTGTACTCTTCGCGCACTTCCGAACCCGGTGATTTCGGGGCAACCATGATAACGGTCAGATCTTCACGGATCAGCACGCCTTCTTCGACAATGTTAAAGCCGTGGGCGTAGCAGAAGGTCGCGCCCTCCTTCATCAGCGGAACAACCGTCTCGACCACATTGGTGTGCTGTTTGTCGGGAGCGAGGTTCATCACGATGTCGGCGGACGGAAGCATTTCGGCGTACGTGCCAACCGCAAATCCGTTTTCGGAAGCGTTTAGGAATGACTGGCGTTTTTCGGCAATCGCCGCATCGCGCAACGTATAGGAAACGTCCAGACCGCTGTCGCGCATATTCAGACCCTGATTGAGACCCTGTGCGCCGCAACCGACGATTACAATTTTTTTGCCCTGAACGGCGGTGGTACCGTCGATAAATTCCGAAAGGTCCATAAAGCGGCAAGTGCCCAGTTCATCAACCTGACGGCGAAGCGGAAGCGTGTTAAACCAATTCTGTCCCATGAGAGATCTCCTTCTTTTATATTAAAAACGGCCCGCAGAGTATCTCAAGTCCCGTGTTGCGTAAATTGATTTGATGTAAACGTTATATTGCGTTTTACGCAATAACAGTGTGAACTATGAAAGATGAAGTATGAAGGTGGGTCTGCGACGGCCTTAGCTTAAAAGGCCAACGCCGCCTGAGTTCCAATTTCATAGTTCATAGTTCATCTTTCATAGTTCAGGAGGCGCCCATGAATATCCACGACTTAAATACCTTTCTCGCCGCCGCCGACCTGCTTCACTTCGGTAAAGCGAGCCGGGCATGCAACCTGAGTCCTTCGGCGCTGACCCGCTCCATTCAACGACTGGAAGAAGAGATCGGGCGCCCCTTATTTGTTCGCGACAACCGAACCGTCTCGCTCACGCCCGCCGGAGTCCGCTTCCAAGCTTACGCCCGAAAAAACCGTCTGGAGTGGAAATCCCTTCAGGAAGACCTGCATGACGAACCGACCGTTTCCGGAGCGCTCTCGATCTACGCCTCCATCACCGCCGTCTACAGCCTGCTCCCCGATCTGCTGGAAACCTACCGCGCCGCGCACCCGCAGGTTCAGCTCGAGTTGAACACCGGCGCCGCCGAGCAGGCGGTCGATCAGGTGCTCGCCGGAGAAATCGATCTTGCCGTCGCCGCCCTGCCCGACCGCCCCGCCGCGCGAATCGAATTTCTACCGCTCGCCGAAATCCCACTGGTCTTCATCGCCCCGAAACAAGGAATCCATTCCGACCCGCCGCGAAAAGGGAAGCGGCTCGATCTCTCCAAAGCCCCGCTCGTTCTGCCGCGTAGCGGACTCTCCCGCACCCGGCTCGACAAATGGCTAAAGCAAAACGCGATCCTTCCTGATATTCGTTCAGAAGTGTCCGGTAATGAAGCGTTGATCGCCATGGTGCGGCTCGGTTGCGGCGTCGGCATCGTCCCGCAACTGGTTCTTGAACGAAGCCCCTTTCGCGACGAAGTGCATGTGCTGAAAAATGCTCCGCAACTCGACCCCTACACCGTCGGTCTCTGCACCGCCAAACGTTCCCTCACCCGTCCCGCCGTCCGCGCACTCTGGGAGCTTGCCGGACAGACCCCATAAAACAGACCGTCCACCCGCATCTTAATCACACATAAACTCACGATCGTGAGTTTATGTGTGATTTTCCCGTCCCTTGAAGAAACAAAAAACGGGCCCTCCGAAGAGAGCCCGTTGCGCATTCGCGTGGCAAGTTGGGTGCAGCTGCAAGAGCCGGAAGGTAACGCTGTAAAAGTCTACCGCGAACCTTCCGGCCCGACGCACCCCGAATGATCGGGGTGCCTTCGGAAGATGCGCCGAAATCGCCTCGTCGAATGTTAGTTGGTGCCGCGGCCGCCGACCCCCTTGGTGCCTCTGGCGATCGCTTTTGCCGCACCTTTCGGACGCAGTGAGCGGGAAGCCGCACCGGCCTGCCACATTTCAGAATCGTGAATGGCTTTGAGCTCTTTATCGAGACGCTCACGATAGTTTTTTGCACCACAGACGCGCAGGACGCGTTTAGCTTCGTCTTTGTTTTTGACCGCTTTGTAGAGGTCTTTAAAGACGGGCAGCGTGGCCTTCTTGAATTTCGGAGCCCAGTCGAGCGCGCCGCGTTGAGCGGTGGACGAGCAGTTCGAGAACATCCAGTCCATGCCGTTTTCGTCGACGAGGCGGATCAAACTCTGCGTGAGCTCTTCCACCGTTTCGTTGAATGCCTCGGAGGGGCTGTGTCCGTTTTTGCGGAGCACTTCATATTGCGCTTCCATCACGCCGGAGAGTGCACCCATCAGAATTCCGCGCTCACCGACGAGGTCGGAGGTTACTTCTTTCTCGAAGGTGGTCGGGAAGAGATAACCGGAGCCAATTCCGATTCCAACGGCCATACAGCGCTCTTCGGCATTGCCGGTCGCGTCCTGATGAACCGCGAAGCTGGAGTTGATGCCCGCGCCGCTGAGGAAGTTACGGCGAACATTGAGGCCGGAACCTTTGGGAGCCACAAGAATCACGTCCACGTCTTCCGGAGCGATAATTTTGGTGAGGTCATTGTAAACAATGGAAAAGCCGTGGCTGAAGTAGAGGGCGTCGCCCGCGTTCAGGTTGCGTTTGATCTGCGGCCAGCAGATTTTCTGCGCGGCATCGGAGAGTAGGTATTGAATGACCGTTCCCTTTTGAACTGCTTCTTCGATTTCGAAGAGGGTTTCGCCGACCACAAAGCCATCGCGTTTCGCGCGGTTCCAGTCCTTCATGAATTTTTTGGACTGACCGATGATGACGTTGAAGCCGTTGTCGCGCAGGTTGAGTGCCTGAGCTGGGCCTTGCACGCCGTAACCGATGATTGCGATGGTTTCTTTTTTGAGAACCTTGCGGGCCCTCGCCAATGAAAACTCTTTTCGGGTCACGACGGTTTCTTTGGTTCCGCCGAAGTCAATGACTGCCATAACTATCTCCTTACTTTTTGAATGAATTCAAATTTTCCATGTTCGGAAACATGTAGAGCAAGCGTCCCGCTTGCTTTCTGCCTAGGCAGATCCGCCGAGGCGGAAAACGACCGAGACGGTCGTTCTACTTTCAGTTCCAAACATTGGAAAATTTCCAGCCAATTTTTCCAACCCTTGGAAAAATCGAAAATATTCAAATTCTAACGAGTGAGGTAATTCACGCCGTTTTCAAAAAGTTTGAGCCCCAGCCCCTGGGCGGGAAGCGTCCCGTCGAGTTTTTGTTTGTCCCAGTTGGGGTGGTTTTCAGCAAAGAGATACGCCTCGGGATGAGGCATCATTCCAAAGATACGACCGGTCGGATCGCACAGCCCCGCAATCGCGTTAAGCGATCCGTTTGGATTGGCCGGAAACTCCTGCGTCGGGGTGCCTGCGGCATCCGCATAACGAACCGCGGCGCAACCCTGCGCTTCGAGCTGTTCAATCACCGACGCATCGGTGGTGAAAATTTTACCTTCGCCGTGACGGATCGGCATGGGCATCGTATCGAGTCCCTTCGTGAAAATGCAGGGCGAGGTGTCTTCAAACGTCAAGTTCACCCAGAAGTTTTGGAAGGTTCCACAGTCGTTCTGCATCAACGAAACCTTCGGGTCGAAATAGTTTCCGTCAAAGCCGGGCAGCAGCCCGATCTTCGTCATCGCCTGGAAGCCGTTACAGACGCCCATGATGATTTTCTCGTCGTCGATAAATTTCTGGAGCTCTGTGCGCAGGTGATGTTTCACGCGCAAAGCAAACACATGGCCGCTGGTCATGTGGTCGCCATAGGAAAACCCGCCGATGAACATCAGGCCCTGAAAATCGCGCATCTGCTCCGGCGTTTCAATCAGGTCATTGATATGCACCTGCACCGCCTCCGCGCCCGCCAACTCCCACGCCCGCGCAGACTCCGCCTCGCAGTTCACTCCGTATCCAGTAATAATCAAAATTTTTGGTTTCATAATAGGCCAATCAGTTAAGCGTAACCTTTCGCCATTTGCGAACAGAATTTATCAAGCAGATTGAATCTGCACATTTTAGATCTTCGAGTGTAACGATCCGCTCCTCGATTTCACCCTTTTCAAGCAGTTCATCTCTAAATGTCCCAGACAACAGGCCGCAGGAAACCGGCGGGGTTACCTTCCGCCCATCGATCTCCACCACCACATTGGCGCTGCAACTCTCGGTCACCTCGCCGCGCTCGTTAAACAAAAGAACGTCATCGGCATCCGGCTTGTCCGTCGAAGCCTCGGCGAGAGAGGAAAAATTCGCCTTGGCTTTTTCATACACCGCGCGGTTCGTCGTTTTGTGATAAAGAAATAGATCCTTCGAATCGACCGGCTCTTTGGCGATAGCTACCGTAGACGCGACGTCCCCGTCGCATTTTATTTCGAATTTATGAACTTCAAAATCCCCATCGGGATTTAACAGCAGACGAACCCTGGAGGGGGATTGTATCCGCCCTTCGACTTCGCTCAGGACAGGCAGATTACGCAGATGGTCGCAGAGCTTGTCCCGATCAAAACTAAAATCAAAATACTCGGCCGAATCAGCCAGCCGTTTCAAATGCCTTTCCAATAAGAAGATTTCTCCATCCTCATAGAGCATGGTTTCGAGCAACTCAAAGGCCGGCATCTTTTTTGTGAGGATCGCGGCTTTGGAGAGCGCCTCCTCATATTCCGAGTCCGCACCCGAATCCCAGACAATGCCGCCGCCGATTCCATACTCGGCTTTCCCGTCCTGAATCACCGCCGTTCGAATCGCCACGTTAAACTGCGCATCCCCGTTGGGTGCAATAAATCCAATGGCTCCCGTATACACACCGCGCGGGCCTTTCTCCAGTCCACAAATAAGTTCCATTGTCTTGGACTTCGGCGCGCCGGTGATCGATGCGCAGGGGAACAAAGCCTTGAGCAGGTCCCCAAATGTAGACGCTGTGTCCTCACCGCGTTCGCCCCGCACTGGAGAACGCGGTGAGGACCCCGCGTCTACGTTCAACTTCCCCTGAACCGTCGATGTCATCTGCCAAACGGTTGGGTATTTTTCAATATCAAAGCGGCTGAGGGTTTCAACGGATCCTGCGTCGGCGACGCGGCCGATGTCATTGCGGATCATATCAACAATCATGATATTTTCTGCCCGATCCTTCGCAGAGTTCCGCAAGGTCTCCACGGCGGTACGGTCGGCCTCCGCCGTCAACCCGCGCGGAAGCGTCCCCTTCATCGGGCGCGATGTAATCGTTCCGCCTTTGAGATCAAAGAACAGCTCGGGCGATGCCGAGCAGATCGCGAATTCGTCCGTTTCGATGAAGGCGCCGTAGTTGCCCTGCTGCGCGGCGGCCAAATCGCAAAAGAACGAAAAGGGCTCGCCGGAAAAATTCGCGTTCAGCCGGAAGGTGTAGTTCACCTGATAGGTATCGCCCGCCGCGATATACTCTTTAATTGACGCAATCGCTTCGGTGTATTCATCGCGGGAAACCGACGGCATCCATTCCCCGAGTTGATAGTGGGGCGGACATTCCTGTCTGCCCTCTTTGCCGGAATGAGCAGGCAGCCCCGAAGCTTCGGGGTGCTCCACATTTTCGAAAAGTCCAAACTGAAGAAGCGGAAGATCGCCCGGCGGATGGGTTTTGAGGGCCTCGTCAAATGCGGGTGCGGCTTCGTAAGAGACAAACCCAGCGGCCCACAACCCGCTCTGCTCGATTTTTTCCAAACATTGGAAAATCTCGGCCGGCGTGCGGGCCGTCAGCACCTCAACCGGGTTCTCAAAGAAGAGCCAGCCGTCACCCTGCTGTATGATAAGTCGCATTGGAAATTTTAGATGGATGGAAGCTCAGCTTCCCTTACTGAACCGAAAAGACAGCGATCCAGGTTAGATTTCCCTCACGGGGACCTCCACAAACAAAAGGAGAGCCGGGTTGTGTCACCGCTGTAATGTTCACGACCGATGCCCGGCCCCGCATCCAGTTCACATGCACACGAGCCCGCCCACTTTGAACACTCTCCAGCTTTAAATTCATGGTGTGGCCACCAACCCCCGCTTTTACATTTTTCCCGGCAGAAAGCGTCACCGTCTTGCTTCCTTTTTGCTGAAACCGTTTATAGGGCATCCGTTGCAACTTCGACATCAAGCCTGAAAGCGCGGCGTCCGAGGGACCTTCTGCCTGATCCGCCGCAATCAATTGAACCCGGACGCGAACCGTTTCCTGCGCCGCCACATGACCTGACAACCCAAAAAAAGTCAGGCAAACCAAGATGTAAAATATTCTCTTCATATTCCGGACCCCAATTCAACGTCATCGAGCCAGACAATCGTCCAGCCAGCTTCATAATCGGTATACACCATCGGTGATGCGCCGGAAAGCTCAGAGTCCACATACTCAATCTCTGTCTGAAAAACGGCCACGCGGTCTTCTCCCGTCGACGGAATCCATACAGCCACAAGCACTAAACACGCACAGGCCACCGCGCCGGCCAAAACCCACCGCAGGGACCCACGCGGTTTCGGCGAATCTTTCAGGCGAATTTCCCGCCGAACGTCTTGCACCAACCGTTCCGCCGTCACCGGCACCTCAAAAGACTCTTCACGCAACATCGCCCCGACAGCCCGAAGCGCATCCGCACGAGCCTGTAGCTCCGGATCGGACTGAACCGCAGCGCTCACTGCCGTCATTTGCTTCGGCTTCAAATTGTCATCCAGCCAGCCGGAAAGAATTTTATCCGTGATTTTCATAATTGGCTTCCTTTCAGTAACAGCTGCATCTGTTTCCGTGCATTGTACAGGCGCGACATCACGGTGCCCTCTCGGCATTTTACGATCTGGGATATTTCTTTGTACGACAGCCCCTCTACCTCGCGCAAAATTAACACCATTCGCAGCTTTTCCGGCAGCCGGTCTAGGGCCCGATCAAATTCCTTCTGAAGTTCCGAGCGCATCATCGTCTGATCCGGCTGACTTCGGCGCCCCGAAGATCCAGACCCCTCAAGTTCATCCATATATTCGAATTCATTACGGCGTTTGACCTTCCGAAAATGATCCAAAGCGGTTCGCGTGGCGATGGAATACAGCCAAGTGAAAAAAGAGGAACGGCCTTTGAACCGAGGGAGATTCTTCCAAACCTTGATCCAGGTTTGCTGCGCAAGCTCCTGCGCCAGAAGCGGATCGCGTGCAGTCCGCATGAGCAGGCCCATGAGCCGATCATGACAGGCGTGCACAAGGCTTTCAAAAGCGTCCTCGTCGCCCTTTGCTGCCCGTTCGATAATGTCTGCGTCCTCGTCCATAGTTCAAAGTGCCGTCCCGCACTGGGGGGCCTTTCAGCCCCCACGATGCCGGAAGAATTCCCCCGCCGCAAGCGTTCGTCCCGCCTAGCGCGACGAATACCGCCCGCGGCCATATCTCTGTGAATGGCTGCTTCCATAAGAAACCCAGACCTTTTCTGTGCGAGTTTCGTAACGACCCGACACCCAGCGGGTTTCCACCCGCCCGCAGCGATTTACCGTGCGAACATGATGACCCGGAACCCATTGCTCGACCTGACGGTATTCGTACCGGCCTGACGGACGGCGTTGATGGATCTGCTGCCGCGGAGAACAGGACCCACTCCGGGAGTAAACCTCAATAGAAGGGGAATGGTGGATGCGGGTTTGAGTCGAATGACTCGACACATTATTGAGAATCCACCCACCCAACAGGCCGCCGATCAAGTAACGCTCCTTTTCGCCGGCCTGTACCGGTTGCATAATGCCCGTTAACGCCGTCGCTGCTGCAAGTATACAGATGGTGTATTTCTTCATTTCCAACCTCCCATGGTTTTGGTTTCAGGAGTACGACGACGGAACTTCCGGTTTATTCATTTTTTCTTCCCTGTTTTGTTGAGTATCTGAATCCCGGCGAGATTCAGACTCCTAGCTGATCGTGGGACAAACATTCCTGACTGCCCGCCGCGCAGGGATAAGCAGACAGGAATGTCTGCTCCACATTCACTGCCGCATGGACACCTTTCTCAACAAAAAACACAGCTTTGATTGCAAAAAGTCACAGTACGAGGAATTTATCCTTGTAAAAAATACATAATTTGGCACTTTTTGCCTATGAAAAGAAATATCATGCAGGATTTGGTTGTCTGGAAAAATAGTACAGCCCGCAAGCCACTCGTGTTGCGCGGAGCCCGTCAAGTCGGCAAAACCTATGTTTTGAAGGCTTTCGGACAACAGGAGTTTCAAAAGCTTCACTACATCAACTTTGAAGAGGACGAGCGGCTTGAGGCAATTTTTGCAAAGGATCTCCGCCCCGAACGAATTGTAGACGAGTTGCAGTTTTATCTGAACAGCAGCATCAACCGTGAAAAAGATCTGTTGGTTTTGGACGAAATCCAACGCTGTCCGCGTGCACTGACCAGTTTAAAGTATTTTTGCGAGGAGATGCCGGAGCTGGCTCTGTGTGCGGCGGGCTCACTGCTGGGCGTACACCTCAATCGCGAATCATTTCCCGTCGGAAAAGTAACGTTTCACGATCTCTTCCCAATGTCCTTTGAGGAATTTCTTGAAGGAACCGAACAATCCCGCCTCGCAGAGCTATTGGCAGAAAAGCCCTTGGATGAACCCGTTCCAGAAATTGCACACGAACAGCTGTGGGAGCAGTGGAAACTTTATCTGGTGGTCGGCGGCCTTCCCGAAGCCGTGGACACCTATCGGGAGCGAAAGGAAAACCGGTATGATGCACTTCAGGCGGTTCGGGGAATACAGCGTGATCTGTTGGACACCTATCTTGCGGACATCGCCAAACACAGCGGAAAAATGAATGCATTACATATTGAACGGCTATGGAAAAACGTTCCCGTGCAGCTTGCAAAAGTGCAGGACGGTTCCGCACCGAAGTTCCGGTTCCGAGATTCAATTCCTGGAATGCGCGGATACGAACAGATTTCCAGCCCGTTGAGCTGGCTGGAACGGGCGCAACTGGTCTTGCGCACCTCCATCGTCAAAGCGGTCGACCATCCGTTGGCCGGATACGCAAAAGAAAACCGCTTCAAACTCTACTTTATCGACACCGGCCTTCTGGGCGCGGTCAGCGGCATCGCGCCAGCGGTTTTTCTTCAATACGGATTCGGAAGCTATCAAGGCTATGTGGCGGAGAATTTTGTGGCGCAGGAATTCAAAGCCGCCGGGCTGCGCGAACTGTATGGCTGGCAGGGGCGCACCTCGGAAGTTGAGTTTCTCATTGAGGGCTCCGAAGGAATTGTGCCGGTTGAAGTGAAATCCGGACGGGTCACTCACGCAAAAAGTTTAAGTGTTTATATCGAGCGATACCAACCGCAACATGCGTATGTTTTAAGCGCCCGCAATGCTGCCGCGCAGAATGGCCGACAAGGAATTCCGCTCTACCGGGCGGGCGGACTGGCTCGCCATCTCAAAGGATAACGCTGAAGAAATGCACCGGCACCGCTCCCAACGGGAATCAGAAAGTTGGTTGCAAAACAGCAAAATTATTGGCCACGAAAAACACAAGAAATCACGAAAACAAACCTCTACTCTTTGCGATCTCTGTCGAAGACCCCGAGTGATTCGGGGCGCTCCTTCGCGGCAAATCTAATCTTCCAGTTCGACCGCGGTTTTGTAGAACATCTGACTGTCTGCGGGGGAATTGGTATCCGTGAATACCCCGACTGTCCACGGAATATTCGTTTGCCGCTCCCTTGCTGGGTCGCTTCTTTTTGAAAATACAAAAAGCACTTTCTCAACAGCTCAGGTCCAGGGGTTGCCAGCCCTGAGCCCCGTCGATGGGGGAGCCTTCGGCAATGTTCTTCCGCCCGGAACGGGCGGCCTGCACCATCTGATCGGTCGTGCGGGAAAAGCGGTCTACAAACCGCTCACAGAATTTTACGGTTCCATCAAACACGATCTCCGACATCTGAAATGATTTCAACTCGCGGTAGCCGCCGCGAGCCTTAATCAGATCGTCTTTGCCGTGCACTGGGTTCCATTCAATAAGTCCTATAGGACAACTTCGACCTATATCCCATGTAGCGTTGCCTTGAAGGGTTGCACCAACATTTTCAGGGAGACTTCAACACAACCTTTAACAGAAAGCGTCGTTTCCTCAACAACCTTTCCGACTTTCGCAATCGGAAGTCCGGCGAAGAGCGCTTCGATCTCGGCGGCTTTTTCTGGCGCTACGGTGACGAGGAAGCGACTGTTCGATTCAGAGAACAATGCTGTCGCGGCATCCGAACTTACGCCAGAAAGATCCACGGCGGCGCCAAGCTGTCCGCCGATGGCGGTCAGCGCGAGCGCGACACCCAATCCACCTTTGGACGGGGTGGTGGCTGACTTGATCAGTTCCGCACCGGTCGCTTTGTTCATCGCGACATAAATTTTCAATGCGGCTTCGCCATCAACGGAGGGAACGGTTCCACCGTAGTTCATCGGAGCGCCCTGCTCTTCCGCGAGCTTGCGGTAGTAGGCGGAAGCGCCGAGTTCGTCTTTGGTTTCACCGATGACATAGATCACATCGCCCGCATCTTTGAGCGGCATGGTGACCGCTTTTTTGACGTCGGCGATCTGGCCGATCGAGGAGATGAGCAGGGTCGGTGGAATGGAAATTTTCTTGCCGCCGCGCGTCGAGTCGTTCTTGCAGGAGTCCTTGCCGGAAACGGCGGGCGTCTTGTAGAGCGTGGTCAGATCGTAGAGCGCTTTATTGGCGCGAACGAGCTGTGCCATTTTATAGGCTCCATCCGGTGTCTTTTCGGACTGAACTGGGTCGGGCCAGCAGAAGTTGTCGAGGATCGCAATGCGATCGAGCGATCCACCCACAGCAACGACGCGGCGAACCGCTTCGTCGATGACCGAGGTGGTCATATCGTAGGTATCGATATCGGAGTACCACGGGTTGATGCCTTCGGCCAAAACTGCGCCGCGGTCGTTATCGTACTCGACGCGCATGACGGTCGCATCGGACGGCACATCGGAGTTTACACCGACGAACGGCTTCACAACGCTGAGGCCTTTGACCTCGCCGTCGTAGATGCGGCTTTTGTATTCACGCGAACAGATGTTGAGATCGCCCATCAGCTTGGTGAGCATCTCTGTGCAGTCCGGTTCGGCTTCAACCATCGGAGCGGGAATATTTGGTTTTTTCCAAATGCCGGGCATGACGAGGGTCGGGCAGCCGGTTTCGTAGAGGAAGTCCATGTCGAGGCTGGCGATCACTTTGCCATCTTGTTTGACGGTGAAGTAGCCAGAGTCGTTGTAGTTCCCCATGAAGGCGACATCGACATCGCGACGTTTAGCGAGCGTTTCAAAGGCTTCGCGCTGTTCGGGCTGAACGGCGAGGGTCATGCGTTCCTGCGCTTCAGAAACGAGCACTTCCCACGGCTGGAGGCCTTCGTATTTGAGCGGAGCGCCAGCGAGGTCGCATTCGCAACCGCCGGAGTATTTGCCCATTTCGCCGAACGAGCAGGAGATGCCACCCGCACCGTTGTCGGTGATACAGCGGAAGAGCCCGAGGTCGCGCGCTTCGATGATGAATTCGTAGAGCTTGCGCTGGGTGAGCGGGTCGCCAATCTGCACCGCCTGCGCGGGCGATTCGGCGCGGAGCTCTTCGGACGAGAAGGTCGCGCCGTGAATTCCATCTTTTCCGATACGACCACCGCACATCACGGTCCAGTCGCCGACTTCGATCTCTTTGCGCTCGGACGGGCCGCCGGTGACCGTGACCGGAATGGTGCCCATGGTTCCGCAATAAACGAGCGGCTTGCCGAGGTAGCGCTCGTCGAAACACTCAAAGCCGCGGCTATAAGGAATGCCGGACTGGTTACCGCCGTCGATGACGCCTTCGTGCACGCCATCGCGGATGCGACGCGGATGCATCAAACCTTCAGGCACCGGTTTGTCGTAGAACGGCGAGCCGAGGCAGTAGCCCCAGACATTGGAAACCAATTCGGCGCCCATGCCGGTGCCGAGCGGGTCGCGATTGACGCCGACGATGCCGGTCATTGCTCCTCCGTAGGGATCCAGCGCGGACGGCGAGTTGTGGGTTTCCACTTTGTAGACGAGATGGATATCGTCATTAAATTTCACAATGCCCGCGTTGTCGGTGAAGACCGAAACAAGCCAGTCGATGGACTCCGCCACCTTATTGGTAGAGCCTTTGACGTAGGTTTTGTAGAGCGAGTGAATGGTCTCCTCTTCACCGGTCTCTTCGTCTTTATAGTGGATGGTTCCAGCGAAAACTTTATGTGAACAGTGCTCGGACCACGTCTGAGCGATACACTCGAGTTCGATGTCGGTCGGCCACTCGGGCAGGCCGAGATCGGCGCGGTGCGCTTTGACGTCGTCGCGCAGATGGTGAGCGCGGATGGTACGCATCTCTTCGAGCGACAGAGACAAAATGCCATCGGAGGAAATCTTCATCAGCGCCGCGTCGTCATCGGGCAACTCGTAAGTGTTGACCTTAATTTCAGGATGATCGTCAAAAATCGGCGCGGTCAAGTCCGGCTCGGCGGCGAGCCACTCTTGCTTAGAGAAAACCTGAATGGTCTGAATCAGGGTGTTGGCCAGCAAATCTTTACCGAGGTGCTCGACATCTTCACGGGAGAGGCTTCCAGAAAGGAAATACTGAATCGAGGTGTAGACCTGTTCTTCCCAAGCCAGTTCGCGACCGGCGATATCGCGCAATGCGCCGCGAGCCGTGCGGCCAACATTATCCGTCACGCCCGGTTTGAATCCAATTTCGAGCATCCAGTCGAAGGCTTCCGGGGCCGGAAGGCGGCTCATCGCCGAGTCGGCAACCACGGGGTCGGCGAAAGCGGTTTGGACTTCTGCAGCAACCGTTTCGTCGATGTCCGCGACCACTTTATAGATGTCGCGTGTTTGGCAGGCATCCATGGTCAGCCCGAGCGCGCCCTGCGCTTTGTGAAGCACCCCGCGCCCGCGAGCATCCGGAACACCCTGTTTCAGTCCAATTTCGATTCTATAGAGCATGAGAAATTCCCTTATTTTTCCAAAGAAGCCCCGAATTTACACGAATGGTCAGGGATGCCAAACCCGATTTTTCCAAACCTTGGAAGCCATTGCATGGCGGCTTGCTGTTTTTTCCAACTATTGGAAAAAATTATGGGTGGAGGCTCCGCCTCCTTCCGAACCTTGGAAAACTACGGGCCTGCCGGATCATCCGGCCTATTCGCCGGGATATTTCATGCCCCACAGGGCGCGACACGCGTCCATGGTGCGTACGATCTCGAGGGTTTCGTTGAGCGGCATCATCGGGCTTTCGATCAGCCCTTCGCGCAGACAGCGATGCACCTCCCGAATCTGGTGCTGAAACCCGGGGCCTCCATGATCCAAGCGCTCGGGTTCAATACGAAGCGTTTCGGGCGCACGGCCGATGCGCGTGATGATCATTTTCGAGGGGTGCGTAAAGTCGGGAATGCGGATGATTCCTGAGCTCCCAGTGATGACCGCGTCACGCGGCCGATTCATCCGAAAAGAAGAAATCAGGTCGGCTCGTTTTCCGCCGGGGTAGTCGAGATTATATTCCGACGTTGCATCTACACCGGTCCATGCCATTTTCACCGTGCTACTGACCCGTGCGGGCGGCTGGCCAAACACCATGCGGGCAAATGAAACGGCATAGACACCGAGATCGAGCAGTGCGCCTCCCGCGAGGCGCGGGCTGTACACCCGGTTCCATGGCGCCATTTTGAGCGACAGCGGATTCATTTTCACACAAAAGGCTGCCTGCAAATGCTTCACGTCGCCGATGGCCCCTTCGCGAAGCAATTCGCAGAGCCTGACGATGGCCGGATTGAAACGCGTCCACATGGCCTCCATCAAAAAGAGGTTCTTCAAATGCGCCACATCGATCAGCTCTTCCGTCTCGGCCTCGTTGCGGGCAAACGACTTTTCAATCAGCACCGGCACATCGTGTTCAAAACAGAGCTTGGTGTTTTCGTAATGAAAGTTGTGGGAGGTGGCGATGTAGACCGCATCGAGCTTTTCGCTCTCGAGCATCTGCTCATACGAATCGTAAATACGCTCGACCCCGGTTGTCCTCTGGAACCGTTTTGCGCGGCGCATCGATTTCGAGGCCGCCGCAACGACACGCCCCTCCCCCGTTTTTTCCAAGGATTGGAAAAATTTCGGAGCAATGGCACCACACCCGATGATGCCCCATTTGAACGACTCACTCATACGCTTAGCTCATCGGTGGCAGATCCAGCGAACCGAACTGCGAGAGGAAATCCTGCATACGAGCCGCAATTTTTGCGGTTCCGCCCGTCTCTTCGCTTTCGATGTTGAGCGGCATCACCGGGTCGTGCAGCGATTTGCGAAGCAGCGCCCAGCCGTTTCCGGCGGAAGCATCGACCGTGACGTGAACGCCCTCAAAGTTATTCGGTGTGGCGCTCCAGCCCGGCTCATCCGCAACAAACTGCCCAAAGGCCTTCAAGACCTCATCGCCGTATGCGCCGAATTCGGGTTCCGTAATTTTTGCACGAAACTCTTCGGCCTCGGCCGGTTCGGGCAGTCCGTCGACCAGGCTATCCACTCCGCCTTCGCCGGCGGCGTGCAACTGCGCGGCTTTGATCAGAATTTTGGCGATCTGATAAGCACCGTCGTCGAGAAAGTAGTTTTCTTTGAGCGCACCGTGGCCGGATGTTTCCATCGCCAGCCAGGACTCTTTGCCCTCGCCGTTCAAGCGAACGGATTCGTTGATCACATTCTTATAGCCGCGCTGGAAGCGCAGGTGCACCCCGCCGAGCTTTTCTTCGATCCAGTATTTCAGGCCGGTGGAGGTCACCGAGTCGGTGACGATCACGCTGCCGGGATGCTCGCCGAGCACGATGGTCGCCATCAGCGCGATAAAGCGGTTGCGGTTGATCGGCGCGCCGTTTTTATCGACCGCGCCCGCACGGTCAACATCCGTGTCGAAAATGACGCCCAAATCGGCTCCTTTGTTTTTAACTGCGGCAATGATCGCGTCCATCGCATCCGGATCTTCCGGGTTCGGGATATGGTTTGGGAACGATCCATCGGGATCGAGGAATTGACTGCCGGTTGTGTCTGCGCCGAGCGGCTGAAGAACTTTATCAACAAAATAGCCGCCCGCGCCGTTCCCGGCGTCGACCACGATTTTGAGACCGGCCAGCGGCGTGTCGCCCTGCCCTGCGCCTTTCCGAATAGTCGAAACCAGCGATGCGGCGTAATCGTCCATCAGACCGATTTTCCGAACCCCTGAACATTCAATTTCATCAAAGGTGCCGGTCTCGGTGGCAAGGGTCAGGATTTTTGCGATATCGGCTTTTTCGAGCCCGCCATCGCGGGTGAAAAACTTCAGGCCGTTGCGGTTAAACGGCAGGTGACTGGCGGTGAGCATAATCGAACCATCGAAGGCGTGGTTTTCAAAAACGGTCGCCATAAACATAGCTGGGGTCGATGAAAGGCCGCTGTCGGCAATTGCCGCGCAACCCGCTTTTTCCAACCCTTGGAAAACCGCGGTCTTCACCCTATCAGAGGAAAGGCGGGAGTCGTGGCCGACCGCCACCTTCAGCTCCGAAACCGGCTTACCCGTTTTTTCAGAAAGCCATTGCGCAAAGGCGAGCCCGATCGGACGGATGATTTCGGGAGTCAGATTGACCGCCTCGCCCTCAACCCCTTCGAGCGCCACACCGCGCACATCACTACCATTCTGCAATTTCATCCATGCCTGATCCATTTCAAATCTCCTTAAAATTCAAATCCCGACTAAACAGGAATCTCTGCATTTTTCCAAGCCTCGGAAACCGCGATCACGGATGGAGCCGCATCCGATGATGCCCCAGCGAAAACTCACAACGCCCTCCGGTACGGACTGGCCTCATACGCCGCCAACGCGGCGGGCAATCGCGCACGCAGGTTTTGCAGGCGGACGCTGTCCGCCGGATGGGTGGAAAAGATGCTGGCGGCCGGATCAGACCCCGTTCGCTGCTCTGCGGCGCGCTCCCAGATACGTAAAGCCGCGCGAGGGTCGTAGCCTGCCCGGGCCAGATACATCATGCCGACGCTGTCCGCCTCGATTTCATCGGCGCGCGAATAGCGGGTCACCCAAATCCCATTGTACAATACAAACGTTCCGCCGAGAGCGGCCGCAATGTCGTCCCGATCTTTGGCTTGCGCGAAGAGGGTCGCGCCGAGGAACAAAACATTCGGGAGGATCTGCCGGGTCATGGCCTCGGTCGAATGACGGGCGTTGACGTGGGCGATCTCATGGGCGAGCACGGCGGCAATCTCATCGTCATCGCGCGCCAGCCCCTTTTCGGAATCCCAAAGCCCTTCGTACACCATGATTTTCCCACCGGGGGCCGCCATCGCGTTCACCACGTTGGTGTGAATCAGCGTCACTTCATAGGGAAGGTCCGGCAGGTCGGAAACCGCGCCGATCCGCTTGATCATCTCCTGAAGTTGCGCGACGCGAGCGGGATCGGCATCGAGCGGGATACCCCTAGAGCGCATCTCGTCAATGGTTTCGCCATACACCTGCGACCCCAGCTCGATATCCTGCCGCAGAGAGTAAAAGTTACGGGTCTGCTGACCGGTCACCGAATCCATCGAGGTGCAACCCGCCATCAAAAGCGCGAGTACCAAACAGCCCAAATAATAGATGTGTTTCATTTCTCGCTCAAAAGTTGGTTTCGATTATGGGGCGGTAGACCATCTCATGCACAACCACATCGTCAGGGACGGTGAGGCAGTGAACAATCATCTTGGCTGCGGAGTCTGCTTGTAAATAGTCGGGGCGTTCCTCTTGACGGAAGTCGGTATCGGTTCCGCCAGGGTAGACCCCGGTCACCTTCACATTCACCCGTTGCGCCTCTTTGATGAGGCACTGTGTGAATCCATGCAGAGCATGCTTCAACGAGCAATAGGCCGAATAATTTGCGGCACTCGTGCGGGCGATCGTGCTAACCACATTCAGGATATGTCCCGTTCGTCGTTCGCCCATTTCCCGAAGAGCCTCGCGACAGAGCAAGTACGGCGCGCGAAAATTCACCGCGTAGGATGCGTCCATTTGCTCGGTCGTCACATCGACCACCGAATTTTTACCGGGATTGAAGCCCGCATTATTGACGAGCACATCGACCTGCCCGAGAGTTGCGTGCGCCGTTTCGTAGAGAGAGACAACCGCATCCGCATCCGCAAGATCACAGGGGGCACCAAAGCATCCTGTTTCTTCTTTTAGCGTGTCCAGAAGTTGCGGATTGCGCCCTGTGGCAAACACGGTGAAGTCCAGCGCACAAAGCTGTTTCACCAGTTCACGCCCGATCCCGCGCGTTGCTCCTGTTACTAAAACGGTTCGTTGACTCATCTCGCCTCCAATTGTTCCCCTTCGACATCGCTCAGGGCAGGCACCCATTGGAAACATTTTTTCCAATGTTTGCCAATCACTTCGTTCTTTGCCGCACATTCGTGCGGCCTCTCTCCCGCTGGTCGAGTGGAAACCAAATTACCGATATCGGATTAGTTTGCCATTCCGCTTCACTTCATTGCCGCCTGTGGCGGCCTCTCTCAAGCTGCCATTCCACTTCGTGTCATTGCTTTGCACTAGCAAAGCCTGTCTCCCTGCGGTCGGCTCGTCTCGGGTGGTGTAGAGACGAGGCGCGAAGGGTGAAGCTGTATGAACAATACCGCGAACCCATCGCAACAACGTCTATGCGCTAAAATCAGCCGATATCAATGTCTGAAGTGGCGCCCCGAAGTCTCGGGGAAACTTTTAATGCTTAAAATGCCTCATGGCGGTGAAGGCCATGGCGATGCCGTGTTTGTTACAGGCTTCGACCACCTCGTCGTCGCGGATCGAGCCGCCGGGCTGGACAATGTATTTCGCTCCCACGGCGTGGGCTTCGTCGATGCTGTCGGCGAACGGAAAGAACGCCTCGGAAACAAAAACGCAGTCGCCGATGATTTTTGCAATTTCTTCTTCGGTGATGTTCGGGTTTTGAAGCTTCAGATTTTCGATTGCTTTCGGCACGGCCAATTTGCGCAACGAGTCGACGCGGTTGGGCTGACCCGCGCCCATGCCGAGCACACGGAATTGTCCCGGCTTGTATTCCTGCACCACCATGATGGCGTTGGACTTGGTATGTTTTGCCGAGGCGATGCCGAATTCGGCCAGCTCACGCTTGGACTGGTCAAATGCGGTTTCCGTCGGCACCATCCACTCAGCGATCGAATCGACATCAACATCCTGCACGAGAACGCCACCGTTGATGTCTTTAATCATTTTGCGCGGCGCGGCTTTAGCCATCGGCGCTTTGAGTTTGAGCAAGCGGATGTTTTTGCTTTTGGCTTTGAGGAATTCAAGCGCATCCGTATCGAAGTCCGGAGCAATCAGCGCTTCGATGAAGCGGCCTTTCAACCGCTCAGCCGTCGCGAGGTCAACGGTCTGTGTTACCGCAATCACGGAACCAAATGCGGAGACGGGGTCGCCGCTCCATGCCGCTTCGAACGCTTCGGCGAGCGTTTCGCCGGTCGCGTAGCCGCAGGGGTTCGTATGCTTGATCACAGAAACACCCGGCTTGCCGGAAAGATCTTTGACCGCTTCGAGGGCACCCTCGCCATCGACGTAGTTGTTGTAGCTCATCTCTTTGCCGTGGAGCACTTCCGTCTGCGCAATGCAGGCTTCGGTGGCGGCGGCATCGGTGTAGAGCCACGCTTTCTGATGAGAATTTTCGCCGTAGCGCAACTCGGTGCCGTTGGATGCGGCTTTGACAAACGGCTTGGGCGCATCGCCCGCCACTTTGTCGGCGAGGTAGTCAGCAATCGTCGCGTTGTATTCGGCGACGCGCGCGAATACTTTCTGACCGAGAGCAAAACGAAGCTCTTCGGTGGTATCGCCGCCATTGGCGTCCATGGATTCCAAAACGACCTGATAGTCGGACGGATCGGTAACGACGGTGACAAACTTCATGTTTTTGGCGGCGGAGCGGATCATGGTCGGTCCGCCGATGTCGATTTGCTCGATGGCTTCGGCGAGCGTCACATCCGGATTGGCGATGGTCGCTTCGAAGGGATAGAGATTGACGCAGACAAGGTCAATGGCTTCGAGCCCGTGCTCTTTCATGGTAGCCATGTGTTCGTCGTTGTCGCGGAGGTGAAGTAGACCGGCATGCACCTGCGGCGTAAGCGTTTTTACGCGTCCATCGAGCATTTCCGGAAATCCGGTGAACTCGGAAACATCTTTCACAGCGATGCCTGCATCGCGGATCGCTTTGGCGGTTCCGCCGGTCGAAAGCAGGTCGACCCCGCGTTCCGTCAGCGCTTTGGCAAATTCAACAATTCCGGCTTTATCTGAGACGCTCAACAGCGCCCGTGTAATTTTGCTCATCAATCTGTCCCTTCTTTTAAAATGAAGCTCGGATTTAAGCACGAAAACCTCTGCCCGAAAAATATTTTCTCTCGTTCGTTGTGATTACCTTATGCGCATATGCGCATATGCGCATAACCTGATTAATAATTTCCAAGCATTGGGAAAATCGAGTCGGAAACTTCCAATGGCTGGAAAAGCGATGCTATGCTCTTCGCCATGGATCGACCTATACACAACGAAACTCCGTTCGGCCCGCAAGAAGCGGGATGCGACCCCTTTGCTCTTTTCAAGGAGTGGTTCGCCGCGGCCATTGAGGCCGACCCGAACAATGCGGGGGTAATGACGCTCTCCACGGTGACGGACAACCGCCCCTCCGCACGGATGGTTCTATTGAAAGAACATGGATCAAAGGGGTTCGTTTTCTACACCAACACTCTGAGCCGCAAAGGGCGCGAGCTCGATGCCAACCCGCAAGCCGCCCTCACCTTCTGGTGGCCCTCCGCCGAGCGGCAGGTGCGCATTGAAGGTCGGGTCGAAAAAATCTCTCCCGAAGCCTCCGAGGCCTACTTCGCCACACGCGACCGCGACAGCCAACTCGGGGCATGGGCCTCCGCCCAGAGCGCAAAAATCGACGAAGCGGTCACGCTGGATGAGGCTCGAAGAAAATTTGGTGATGAAACCATTCCGCGTCCCTGTAGCTGGGGCGGCCTGCGGCTGATTCCGGAACGCTTTGAATTCTGGCAGGGTCGCGCCATCCGTCTGCACGACCGCATCGTTTTCGAACCCAAAGGTTCTGACTGGAAGACCTTCCGGATCGCGCCATAGCAAGAAAACCTCAAGCCTTCCGTTGTTGCCGAGGCCCACGGGGTGGACGCCGGACACTCCGCTTATTTAGATCTCGTTCAAAGAAGGTGCAGGCGGAGTTTTTAAGAGTCAGACGTTTCAAAACAGTCTAAACTCCGAGACGCTTCAGCGGAGAACGCCCTTATATAAACTCTCATATCGAAAGCGCTTTCAGCTGTTGCCCGCGACATTATAAAGGGGGCGCATATGCTGATATCAGAACAGGAACAACTGCGTGCGAATATCGAGCAACGCGTGCGGGATTTCGGAAACAACCGCAGTGCTCTGATCCCGGTGCTTCAAGAGGTTCAACTGCAACACGGTCATGTTTCGGAATATGTGATGCAAGTGATGGCCGACATCCTGAACATCCACCCGGTTGAAGTCTACGGAGTCGCCTCGTTCTACAGCTTTATCGGCCACAAGCAAAAGGGCCGCTTTATCATCCGGCTCTGCCGGACGATTTCCTGCGATATGCAAGGCAAAGACCGCGTCGCCCGCCAGCTCGAAAACGATCTCAACATTCCGTTCGGCGAGACAACGCCCGACGGGAATTTCACACTGGAATGGGCCAACTGCCTCGGCATGTGCGATCAGGGGCCCGCCCTGCTCGTCAATGAACGGATCTACACGAAGGTCACGCCGGAGAGCGTGCATGATATTCTCGAGGAGTGCCGCAAGGCATTCGGGGTCCATACGCTTCAGGAAAAGGAAACGCTATGCAAACTACCGACACCAGCCGAATGACGTTTGCCAACGTGGAATCCGGCACCGGGTTGCGCAAAGCACTGGACATGCCGCCCCGGGATATTATCGGCCTCATCACCGACTCCGGACTGAAAGGCCGCGGCGGAGCAGGCTTCCCGACCGATTTAAAATGGAAGCTGGCGGCGAATGTGGATGATGGCCTGAAATATGTTGTCTGCAATGCGGATGAGGGGGAACCGGGCACCTTTAAAGACCGCGTAATCCTCACCTACTTTGCGGACCTGATGTTTGACGGAATGACCATCGGAGGCCGCGCGATCGGCGCAACCCAAGGGATTGTTTATCTCCGCGGAGAATACACCTATCTGCGCACTTTTCTCGAAAGCAAGCTGGCCAAACGGCGCAAGGCGGGGTTGCTCGGAAAAAACGTTCTCGGCGTCGAGGGATTCCATTTCAACATTGAAATCCGCATGGGGGCCGGAGCCTATGTCTGCGGCGAAGAGACCGCTCTGATTGAGTCGCTCGAGGGCCAGCGCGGCGAGCCGCGAAATCGACCGCCCTTCCCCGTTAACACCGGTTTTATGGGTCATCCGACCATTGTCAACAATGTTGAAACCTTCACTTGGGTCCCCTGCATTGCCACGAAGGGCGCCCGGTGGTTCCACGACATCGGCACAGAAAAGTCAACCGGACTGAAACTCTTCAGCGTCTCCGGCGACTGCGGGAAGCATGGTGTATTTGAGTTCCCGATGGGCATTACCCTGAAGGAACTACTCGAAAAAGTGGACGGGGTCGGCGCGAAAGCGGTACAGGCGGGAGGAGCCTCCGGCCACTGTGTGCCGGCCAGCGAATTTGACCGCGCGATTGCCTTCGAGGATATCCCGACCGGCGGCTCCATCATTGTCATCGGGCCGGATCGCGACATGCTTCAGGTGGCGAAAAACTTTATGGAGTTTTTTGTCGATGAATCCTGCGGGCAGTGTACGCCCTGCCGCGAAGGAAACGCCAAGTTGCTCGAAGGGATCAACCTGTTGCTCGCGGGTCGCTGCCCGATGAAATATCTACGCGAACTCTGCTCGCTGGGCGAAACCATGCAGTTGGCCTCGAAGTGTGGTCTGGGCCAGTCGAGCCCGAACGCCTTCCTGTCGATTGTTACCCACTTTAAAGATGAAATTATGGGGCGCACCGAAAGCACTCTGTAGAAAGGAACCGTCATGCCGGACGCACTGCATCAAGACACCTCGCGATCGCCGCTGAGCCAGCGGATTCAGCCGGTAGGGATTCCGGGCATGGAAATCACCGATCAGAAAGTCATGATCCACATTGACGGGAGGGAAGAAACCGTTGCGGCGGGAACCACCATTCTAGAGGTCGCCCGGAAGATTGGAATCCGCATCCCCACCCTCTGCTTCCACGAAGACCTCTGTGTCGCCGGCGTCTGCCGGATCTGCGTGGTGGAAGTGGAAGGCCAGCGCACCCTGCAGACGGCCTGCTCCTATCCCATCACCGAACCGATCACCGTTCACACACACACCCGCGCCGTACGCAAAGCCCGGCGCCATATTCTCGACCTGATGCTCTCCAAACATCACGGGGAATGCTACGCCTGCTTCCGCAACAACAACTGTGAGCTGCAGGCGCTCGCCAAAGAATACGGCGTAGACTTTTTCCGCTTCGGTCATCCGGAAAAACCGCGCTTTGAAGTCGACCGCTCCAGCCACAGCTTGGTACGCGACATGGACAAATGCATCCTCTGCCGCCGCTGCGTGCGCACCTGCATCGACCTGCAGGAAGTCGGTGTGCTCGAAGTTGATAAACGGAGCGACAAATCAAAAGTGATCACCTTCGGCGACAAGCCGCTCGGAGATGTGGTCTGCATCAACTGCGGGCAATGCATCAACCGCTGCCCCACGGGAGCCCTGCGCGCCAACGACCCGACCGACGAAGTCTGGGCCGCCATCGACGACCCAACCAAACATGTCATCATCCAGACCGCGCCCAGCCCGCGCGCAGGCATCGGCGAATGTTTCGGCCTCGAACCGGGCCATCCGCTCACCTTCGAAATGAACACCGCACTGCGCGAGTGCGGCTTCGACAAAATATTCGACACCAACTTCAGTGCCGACCTCACCATCATCGAAGAGGGAACCGAGTTGCTGCTTCGCCTGCATAAAGCGCTGGTTACAAAAAAGCACGTCGCCCTGCCGCAGTTCACCAGTTGCTCTCCCGGATGGGTCAAATATCTGGAGCATTTCTACCCGGACCACATTCCCAACCTATCCACCGCAAAAAGTCCGCAGCAGATGTTCGGTGCGGTCATCAAAACCTACTACGCAAAGCTCAACAACATGGATCCGAAAGATATCGTCACCGTTGCGCTCATGCCCTGCTCCGCCAAAAAATTCGAATGCAACCGGCCCGAGATGTGCGACAGCGGATATAAAGATGTCGACTACGGCATGACCACCCGGGAACTAGCGCAGATGATCAGCGAAGCGGGAATCGATCTGCCCGCCATGCCCAAATCTGAATTCGATGATCCGTTTGGAACCGCGACTGGGTCGGGCGTTATCTTCGGGGCGACCGGTGGCGTGATGGAGGCCGCGCTACGCAGCATAATCGAACTCGTCTGCGGAATTAAAGTGGAAGATCTGTTTGAACACGCCGACATTATTCCCGTGCGCGGCTTTGAAGGCATTCGTTTTATGGAACTACCGATCACGAAGGTCGGCCCCGTACCGGATCTGTTGAAAAATCTAGTCGACGACTGGAGCTGGCTGAAAGGAGTCACCCTGAAAATCGCCGTAGCGCACGGCACGGCCAACGCCAAGCGGGTGATGGAAGATATTAAAGCGGGTGGCCGCTGCAGCGAATGCCACTTCATCGAGTTCATGGCCTGCCCCGGTGGATGCATCGGCGGCGGCGGACAGCCCATCCCGACGAGCCCGGCGATCCGCGCCGCGCGTGCGAAAGCGATCTATGATGAGGACCATTCCTACGAAATCCGGAAATCACACGAGAACCCGGCGGTCATCAAACTCTACACCGAGTTTTTCACCGACGGCCCCGGCAGTCCTCTGACTCATGATCTGCTCCATACCACCTACACGCCGAGGGGAAAATACATCGTCTAGGTCGGCAGCGCCGACGGCCCTATCGATATTGGGTGCAGGCTCAGCCTGCTTCCAAACCTGAAGAATAGCCCCGGCCCTCCATATAATCCAACCGCCGCACGAGGGCGTCTATTGACGAGAGACCGACCGCTTTTTTGCTCCAGGGAATCAACCGGCACGAGTGCTTTTGAAGCACATCGATGCGCTCGTAGTCCGCAATCAGCCATCCGGCCATATTGCGAACCGACTTCATCCGGCTCGGGTCCGACTTCAGAATGAGAACTGCCCGTTGCGGGATCCACAAGCTGGTCATGATTCCCTCATTGATCACAACCGTTTTAATGTGCTCCCGGTGGGAGGGCCATTGTTCGCCAAAAAAAGACGCCACGTCATTCAGCGCTTCGCGCACCAGATGCTCCTCATCGGCTGAGCAATACACATCAACCCCGTTCAGGGTGATCTTTTTCGCTTTTTGTGCGCAGGCTCCTTTGATGGCTTTTCGCACGACCCCACGGCCAAAAACAATTGCCATTATGGACGACAGTAACTGCATAATTTTCTACTCCTCAAACATTCTACATTTTCCAAGCATTGGAAACGGCGGGGTCGCGGCCCCCGCTCTACACTTTTCGTTTTCACCGCCTCCGGCGGGGTCGCGGCCCCCGCCCTACAAAAATTTCCGAATTGTAGCCGCGATCCTTGATCGCGGTTTAAGCATAATCAATGTGGCCAATAAATTTCCACTCATCCGCATTCACAACCAACCCTGCGCGAACCGGGTTTTCTCGCACGTAATTCCATTTTTCAGAATACGATTCATCGGAACGAAGCAAGTGATCGAAAAACTCTTTCTGCCACAAAGGAGCTTTACTATTCAAAGAAGAACACAGCTCCTTGGCACTCCACTGCTTCCAGGCCCCTATCATTTTCGACAGTGTGGTCGTTCCATCCGCATCAGTACAAAAGAAACGAACGTGATCCGGCATGATGACATACGAACCGATTGCCCATCCGTACAAATCAAGAGACTTTGCCCAGTGTGTTCTTAGAACTTCATGTGCGGCAGGAGTAGCCAACAGATTTTTTCGATCATGGACACAGGTCGTAATGAAATAACGGGGGTGATCTTCCCAGATTCCATTTAGTCGTTTCAGATGTTTTCGATCATCCATTTTTTCTTTTTAGCGGGGTCGCGGCCCTACAACTTTCGTCTTCCCCGCATCCGGCGGGGTCACGGCCCCCGCCCTACAAATTTTGTAGCCGCCCCGAAGCTTCGGGGCGGAAATCGGCTAGAAAAGCTTTTGGATGGTGATAGCGGCGGACGCGGGCGGAACGTCCGTATTGAACCGCGTTTTTCGGGCACCAATGAAAACAGGCGTAGCACTGCTCGCAGCGGCCCTTCCATTCCGGTTTTCCGTCGATCATTTCAATATCACCCACCGGGCAGACCTCGGCGCAGAGGCCGCATCCGTTGCAGTTGTTGTCGGCGCGGAAAAAGCGGTCGGCGCGATGACGCAAAAAGAAGCGGAACCCGGGATACATGATTTTACTAAATAGTTTCCAGATGCCACCCGCCACTTCGTAGTGCCCGCGCGGGAAGGATTGTAGCTCTGCGGCGATCTCCACGATTTTCTCATCGGCCTCGCCATTGATCTCCACCTGCTTTTCGGGCGCGGGGGCTGAGCCGAGCGGCGGAAAGTTTTCGGGCATCTTAACGCCCCAGGCGGCGTGGAGATCGAGTCCGCGATCCTGCAGCATCCCGCGAATCAAAAGTGGCGCACCACCCTGCGACCCAGCGAAGGTCATCACGGTGAAAATGTAGCTATCGGGCGAAGCCTTCATTTTACGAATGAAACGCGCGACGAGCGCGGGCGGGCCCCACGCATAGACGGGGCAGACAATGCCGATGACGTCCGCGGCTTCCGGTGGATTGTTCACCGCCTCCGCAATCGGAATCAGCTCCGCATCGGGAAGTTTTTCAGCAAGGGTCTTTGCGACCGCCAGCGAATTCCCCGTCCCCGAAAACCAGTAGATCTTTGCGTTCATCGGCTACCCCCTGATAAAGACGTTGATCACAAATCTCTTAGCGCGGCAAAGCCGCAACAAAAGAGTTTTACAAAATAATGGACAACAAAATCATTTTCAACAGCTGATAAAAAAGGACTCTTTATAACTTTTCTAGTGTTTGAACACCGAGCCAACCGCTTTTCACCTCGCAGAGATTCAGAGGGCGCAGAGGGGAGCTTCTTATTTGATCTGGAACGGCTCTGCGTTCTCAGCGCCTCTGCGAGAAATCATTTTTCGAACCTTGGAAACGGCGGGGTCATGGCCCCCGCCCTACAAAAATTTTAATTGTAGCCGCGATCCGTGATCGCGGAATTAAAGCTTCGAGATGAAGCGTTCGATGCGGATCATGGCTTCTTTGATGTCGTCGAGGGCGGTGGCGTAGCAGCACCGGATGGAGCCTTCTCCGCATTCACCGAAAGCGGTGCCGGGAACGACGGCGACGTCCTCTTCCTCAAGCAGCTTCATGGCGAAGTCGTAAGAGCTTAAGCCGAATTTTCCGATGTTTGGAAACATGTAGAAGGCTCCGCCGGGCAGGAAGCAGTCGATGCCCATTTCGGCGAAGGCGTTGTGCATGTAGTTACGACGCACAGCGTAACTTTCGCGCATTTCAGCGATATCCTCTTCGGGATTTTTGAGCGCTTCGAGGGCGGCTTTCTGACTGAGGATGGGAGCGCAGAGCATGGTATACTGATGGATTTTCATCATGGCTTCGGTGAGCTCGGGCGGAGCACAGGCAAACCCCATCCGGAATCCGGTCATGGCCCAGGCTTTAGAAAATCCGTGCAGATAGATGGTGCGCTCGCGCATGCCGGGCACCGAGAGGATGCTGGTGTGCGTCTCGTCATAGGAAAGCTCGCCGTAGATTTCGTCGGTGAGGACAATGAGGTCGTGCTCGATGGCAAACTCGGCAATCTCTTTGATTTCGTCGCGCGACAGGGTGGCCCCGGTCGGATTGGTCGGATAGTTGAGCATGAGGAGCTTGGTCTTTTTGCTGACCTTTTTCTCCAGCGCTTCACGGGTGAGTTTGAAGTCGTTCTCTTTGGTGGTCTCGACGGCAACGGGTACGCCGTGAGCAAAGGTGATGACGGGATTATAGGAGACGTAGCAGGGCTCGTGGTAGAGCACTTCGTCGCCGGGCTCGATCAAAGCGCGAATGGCGAGATCCATGGCCTCACTAACGCCGACGGCGATGAGGATTTCGGTCTCAGGACAATATTTGGTGCCGGTGATCTTGTTAACGTAACCGGAAATCTCTTTGCGCAGGCTGGGTAGCCCGAGGTTAGAGGTATAGCTGGTGACACCCTGCTCGAGGGCTTGGATGGCGGCTTCGCGAATGTGCCACGGCGTGACGAAGTCGGGCTCGCCGACGCCGAGGCTGATCACATCGTCGCGGGAGCTTACAATATCGAAGAAGTCGCGGATGCCGGAGCGCGGGATGTCGCGCACGTGGCTGGCGATTCGACTATGGAGAGATTTTGGGGCGTTCGTTTTCATTGGGTGTGTGCATGAGCACGTCGTTGCGTTTATAGGTTTTAAGCATGAAATGGGTACCAGTGCCAACCACCCCGCGGATGGGGGAAAGCTTTTCGCTCACAAAGCTCGCGACTTCGTTGAGGGTTTTTCCGCTGACGAAGAGGAGCAGGTCGTAGCCGCCAGACATGAGAACGGCGGAACGCACTTCGGGGAAGCGGCTGATGCGGTCGGCGATGCGGTTGAAGCCGCCTTCGCTCTCGGCAGTCAGGCGCACTTCGATGGCGGCCGTAACGGGGGGGGCGTCCAGCTTGTCTTCGTTGATGACCGCCTGATAGCCTTGGATGATGCCGTCTTTCTCGTATCCTTCGATGCGGCTGTTCACCTCATCGACGGGGACGCCGAGCAGTTTGGCCAAATTTTCCGGGCTCTCTTTCGCGTTGTTCTTTAATAGTTTAAGTAGTTCGTTCATAACGTCTCTCCTGTTGGACGTTGTTTTATAGACGGGTTTTCCAATCCTTGGAAGAAAAGTTTGCCACTCCTTTCGGTCATTGCCCCGCGTTCGCGGAGCCACTCTCGCTTCGCTCGGGTCCAACCCTTGGAAGTTTTTCGGCGCGTTTTCCAAGGGCTGGAACTTCTGCGCACCGATTTTCCAAGGGTTGGAAAGCTACCCTATCAGCTTATGCGCATATGCGCATAAGGTGTTTCATTGGCTTGAACTTCGAAATCAGAAGCTACAAGAGAGCCCAACGGACGCAACGAGGCTGACGTCGTATGCGGCATCGCTCAGGACTTCGTCATCGAGCTGGGCAATATAGGTGAGGCCGCCGCTCAGCGACCATGTGTCGCTCAGCGCATAGCCCAGACCTACGGATGCGGCTGCATCGTTGAAACCGTCGGCTCCGCTGTCGCTAACCAAGTAGCCTACGGTGACGCCAGCCGATGCGGAGAGCTTTTCGCTCAGATCGGTTTCGTAGTCGAGTGCGCCGAGGATATATAGGTCGCCCTCGATGGCACCGCCCACGCCGTAGTTAAAGCTAACGGACGAATAGAACCCATTCGTTCCAAGCTCTTTACCAAAGCTCAGCCCAATTTCCTTATCGGCGGTTCCCCCGCCGGAATAGTTGTATTCGGTGTAGCTCACGCTCACATCCAATGCGTCGATCGGCAGGCTATAGGAGAGGTAGTAGTCCACCTCAGAGAAGTCGGACCCGTCGCCGTCTTCATCATTGAGGTCGTAGTTCGCCCATATGCCGACGGCCAAAGAGCCGTACTTTTCGTCGATTGGAAAGCCGGAGATTTCCGCGCCAGGCTGGATGACAGGCCCGTTATTGAGGGTGACCCCGCGGAAGACATAGGCACTGGCAAAATCTACCGACGCACTCAAGTCTACCGCATGCGCTGCTCCGGCGGTTAACCCCGCCATGATGATCAACCATAGTGTGTTTTTCATTTTCATTTTTCCTTTTCTATTTTTGATTTCCTAAATCCAGATGCACCCGCCAGTCCCTTTCCCCGTACGAACCGCACGGGCGCATCTTTTTCTATTGATTAACCCACGGCCTCGTCGCCGCGCTCACCCGTTCGGATGCGAATGCACTCTTCCAGGGCATGGACGAATATTTTCCCGTCACCGATTTTCCCGGTGCGTGCCGCACCGATGATGGCCTCTACAGTCGGTTCGACGAACTCGCTGTTGACCGCAATCTCGAGACGAACTTTCT
>Ga0307990_1000645_pt1 | contig 30702 bp, 12 predicted proteins | sample EllFjometagen129_FD_203168 | JGI IMG/M metagenome (GOLD analysis project Ga0307990, IMG submission 203168) | Marine microbial communities from Ellis Fjord, Antarctic Ocean - #129 | ecosystem: Environmental > Aquatic > Marine > Unclassified | place: Southern Ocean | collected 2014-10-08
ACAATCCCGATAAAATCGGGATCTACAGTGCTGATATTACTTTCCCATCTCAAAAGGTTGAGAGTTGACCGCTATTCTAAATGCTGCTTTAGTTGCTTTTTCTCAACAACTTATGAAGGTGGTCTCCTAAGTTTCTTGTTTTTTGTGACAGAAGTTGAGAAAATAGCTATTAAAGTGCGAGAGTTCTAAAGTTGAAAAACGCATGCCATTCACTTTGGCACTTAGTCCTTAAAATTGTCTCTAGGACATGATCTTTGACAATAATTCATTATTCTGTCAATACTCATTTTGCCCAGACCTACGACGCAACGACACACAGCAACCACGCAACGCACCCATTTTTCTGCCCCTCTGTTTTTTTACCTCAAAAACCAGCTTCCGCACACTCAACCTGTCGATGTGTGTCTAAAACGGGAGTATTTTACCTGCAGCTCGTTTGGCGGTACAATTATTGCTGCATTAGATACCACTTGAAAATGGCAGCTCAGTTTGATATTGTACTTCAAGTTATGTACCTGCATAGCAGGATCGTTGTAAATATTGGGGGATTTTTATAGTATGCGATTTTTTACATTATGCGTCTTGATGGTGTCAGTTCTCTCTCTGAATGCGGTGGCGGCGTATAAGGAGATTCTTTATCCTGGTAAGGCCTTTGCCAAGCTGGACACCTTTGAGGGGCTGAATCTGCAGGATGCGGATAAGCTCTTTATTGATCGGGATTACAAGGGGGCCTATTCGGCATATAAAGCCTATTCTTTTGAGTTTGCTGATAGCAAGGCGCTTCCCTATGTTCTGTTACGGATGGGGCGCTGTCTACATCTACTGGATAAGCGTAATGCGGCAATCAAGTCATATCAGGATGTGGTGGATTATTTTCCGGATGATGTCATCTACGCCGCAGCGGCACTCTATCATATCGGAGAGTGTCATGGTCAGAATGGCGATGACGATAAAAAACTGGCGGTCTGGGCCCGTATGGTTAAAGATGATGAGTATGTCGGTCAGCCCAACTCCGGTACGGCGCTTAACTACCTTGGCAGTGCCATGGAGAAGCTGGGCAACTTCGATGATGCCGCTGAGTATCACTGGCGCACAGCCGTCGCATTTATGAAGAGTAATGAAACTGCGGCCAAAGCGGCACGCGCTTTGGTTATAAATCACTATATTAAGCGCAAACCCAACCATGAGAAGCTAAAGGAATTTTTCACTGCTACGAATGCCTTTGGTGATCGCCATGGCAAGGGGGAAAATCCGCAGGAGGATGCACGTTACTGGAATACTGTTCTGGATGGGGCCCTGGGCGTTTCGGATAACAGGGAGAATGCTTGTCGTTACTGGTCGGGCAAGTTCAGCAAGTTGTTCTCTGAAAATGATGCGATGCGGGTCAAATTATTCAAAATGCAGCTGGTGTACGAAAAAGATAGTGCTTCCTGGGCGGCGAGGATGAACAAGCAGTTTGCTTTGAAACCGGTTACAATTAAGCGGGTCATCGCATGGACTACTTATTTCAAACGTGATCCGAAGCTGCAACTGGATTTTGTGAGTAAGCATGGCGGACCTCTGATGGTAAGTGCTAAGCCGAGAGAACAAGCGGCTATTTTAAATGAGATGGGCCGGAAAGAGCGCAGTGACTTTTATGCCAAGCATGTCTCGGGCACCATAGCTCGTCTGAAGCGGGAGGAGAAAATTTGGCTTATGAACCGTCTGCGCCACCCATTGGGGATGCATGCGGAGGCCCAGTCGGTGATGCGTTCTGTGCGCACTCAGGGAATGACGGACGAAGAGCTGCGATCACTCGCATTATTCGCGGCCTACTATCTGACTGAAGAGGAGGTCCTGCGCTATATCGCCAAAATCAAGGATAAAACCTTCGCAACCAAGGTGCGCTTCGACTATTACTTGGCCCGCACTCATCGTAACCGCCCATTTCAGGAGAAGGCACTGGCAGAGATTCCCGCGCTGCAGAAATCCACAGATTATGCGGGTCAGAGTCTGACTTGGACCAAGGCCGATCTGCTACGCGGTCTGGGGCGCTATGATGAGGCGATCAAGGCCTACCGCGCTGCTAACAGACAGCCGCAGACCACATGGGCTGTGACCGATTGTATGGTGGCGATGAAGCAGTATGGCCAGGCAATTAAGACGGTGCAGGGACTGGAATCGGTTGATTCAACGGCATCCCAGGCTTGTCTGAAAGTTGCGGATATCTACAGGATAAGTGGCGATAAGGGTAAAGAGGTCCAGCAGCTGCGCCTGGTGCTGCGTCGATATCCTCAGAGTGCGCAGTCGAGCCAAGCGCATGACCGGCTCGAAAGCTATGGTGTGAAGGTGGTTGGCGGCGAAGCTGTAGCTGAAGAATAGCTGGCAAGGCTGATTTATGATTGCTGATTGGGGAATTTGGACGGCGTGGACAGAGTGGACCAAGTGGACAGAGTGGACTTAAACTTAAACTTAACACTTAAACTGATCATGATGATTTTTTACAGGAAGTAATTGCGACTGAAAAAGAGAGAGATAAAATGATGAAACTTATAGAAACAGTTAGTGACGATTCACGGGTTAATACGAGGGGGGCATGCAGCTTGAATGCAGGTATCGCTGGTTTATTGCGGTCCTGGTGTGGCTTGGTGGTTACCGTGGCGCTTATTGCTCTTCCCTTCCTTATCTCGGCGGCCGAGAAGGTCGAGAAGGTCGAGCGGGCCAAGCTGGATCCGAGCGTGGATCGTCGGGCTAAGCATCTTTATGACAAGGCTGTTGATTTAATGGAGTATAAGCAGTATGAGCGTGGGTTGGCGATGCTGAACACGGTTGTACGCGACAACCAGGGCACCATTTTGGCGCATCGGGCGCATATGGTGATAGGAAATCACTTTCTGGGTCAGCATAAGACAAAAGAGGCCTTGAACCACTTTCTTCTACTCTCCCGTCTGTTGGCTCCGGCTTTGGGTGAGAAGCAGACACCTGAGATGCAGGAGCTCTATCGCGAATCTCTTTTTCAGACTGGCTTCTGTTACTACCAGTCAGGTCAGTATACATCCGCATTTCCGATGTTCCGTCGTTTGACTGAGGTTGCCGGCAAGAGCAAGTGGGCCAACATGGCCTATTTCTATATTGGTATGAGTCACTACAATTTAAAGAGCTGGAACAAGGCGATTGATGCATTGGCGCTGGTGGGCACCGAGGTTGAGGATGCGACCGGTGATGAACTTGGCTGTATTGAGATCGGGCAGCGTTTCTACTCGAAGGTGACCGATGCTGATATACCGGTAATGCGCAAGCTGGGTCAGGATATAAAGGTACGGGTGACGGTTAGCAGTGGTGATTCCGAGGTGTTGATTGGAGTGCCGGTAGCTGGCAAGAAAAATGAGATGTTGACATCGGCACCAACGCAGATCGGTATTCCGAAGAAGAATGATGGAATTATTCAGCTACATGGTGGCGATACCCTGACAGTCACCTATCTGGATGACAGTACGCTGGATGGCAAGAAGGGGGTTCCGCGTTCAGGTACAGTTAGAGCGGTCAGTACTGGAACGATCGGTTTCTACCTTGGTGATTTTTCAACCCCGGCCTATCTTGCATTTCCAGGGCAGTCGCAGGCGTTGATGCTGCGTGATGCCGATCTGGATAAAACGGATGCGGCTGAGAAAGTAACGGTTGAGGTCAAATCAATGTATAAGGTTGATTCGGCGGCTGCGGCTGAGGATGAGCTGGATGACATGCTGGACATCTTTGCCGTCAAGGATGAGGAAGAGGATAAGTGGAAAGAGCGTGACAGCGTTAAGATCACGCTTGTTGAGCGGGGTCGAGAGGGTGCGGGTAATGTGATTCGCACCGGCGATTTTATCAGCAAGATTAAGCTGGCGGCACTGGAGGGAGCAACTCCTGATTTGAAAGATGGAATTTTGCATTGCGATGAACTGGATGAGCTGGTGGTCAGCTACGTTGACAATCTGCATGTGTTTGGTAATGAGCCACGTGAGAGCGTAGCGCGGGTGAAGGTGACCGGTTCGGTCAATTCCGAGGTGTCGGCTACAACGTATGAAGTATTTGAGCCGATTCTGAAGGCCCGCAAGGGTTCTGTTGAAGCGGAGGCTCTGCGGGGACTGGGTCGCATATATAAGGATATGGGGTTGGATGAACGTGCGGCACTGCGTGCTAACGAGGCATTAAAGAAGCTTGATTCGATTATTATGGATCGTAAGAAGATTCCGGGTTATCTGGTGGAAAATGCATTTAAACTTAAGTGGGAGAGTGAGCTTTTGAAGGATGACTTCGTTGCTGCTACTGCCACATGTATGGCCTTTAACCGTCTTTATCCCCAATCTGTACTGGCTGATCAGGCCTTGATGACTCTAAGCCGCAGTTTAGCGGAGAAGGGCGACTACAAAGAGGCCGTGGCGAGTTACCGGAGAGTGCTGAGTTTAGAGAATCCTATCTCAGCCGCTGAGGCTCAATACAGGATCGGAGAGGTGCTTGAGAAGGAGGCAAAAGCCAGTAATAAAGATCAGCACGACAGCCAATGGACCAGCCAGGGAATGCAGAAAACATCCTTGCAGCGTTCCATGGGTGGGGCCATAGCCGCTTATCGTAAGACCTATGAGGTCTATCCCGAGAGTGCTTTTGCCGCTGATGCACTGGGAAAAGTTGTCCGTCACTATGTTGATACCGAGGATTATGCCCAGGCCGCCAATTTGCTGGAGCAGGTCTTTGCCGATTTTCCCGATGCCGGTTTTCTGGATGAAATGCTGCTGCTATGGGCGCAGGTAGCCTACAGGATGGATGATCTTGAGATGAGCAAGCAGAAGCTGAGACAGCTGATATTTGACTACCCCTCCAGTAAGCATGTGGCCGCGGCCAAGGGTAAGCTGGCTGGCTTGGATGCGAAGTAGAGCAGGGAGAAGTTCTAAAGTTCTAAAGTACTAAAGTGCGAGAGTGCTGAATTTTGTGCGCTTCGATTTTTACGGAAGACAAGTCGTGAGGCGCAGAATAGTTGCTGGTTGGAAGTTGGTTGATTCTATCGATTCAGTCGATTCACTCGATTTGCAGTTGGTTGATTCACTTGATTCAATGCTGAACCTTGAGCCTTGAACCCAGAACCCTGAACCCAGAACCTTGAACACTGAAATTGTTGAATGAAGGAAATGAGACGAATGATTGAAACAAAAAATAGAGTTAGTAATGAGATGCGTATCAGTACGTTGTCATCTCGATTTTCCACTCTGGGGGTTTGGGCATTTATAGCTTCCTTAGTTGTCTGTATCGGGATTTCCTTTGTTGGAGCGGCTTCATTTGATGAGCAGCGCAAGGTTGTGGCGGTTGCACCGGAGAAGCAGAGCGAAGCTCTGATTCTGGCGTTGCTTAAGGCTGGGATTGAGGAGGGCAAGCCGGTTTTGGCAATAGCCGAAACCCAGAAGTGGCTGCGCCAAAATTTGCCTGAAGATGCGATGCTGCTGTATTATGCCGGACGTGCGGCGGAACTAAGTGGCGACTGGAAAGGTGCAGTCGCGCTATATCAGCAATACCTCAAGAAGGCGGATCTTAAATCCGCCACTGCCGACGAAGCGGTCTACGCGGTCTATACGCTGCTGCTTGAACGGCTCAATAATACCGCTGGCGCCTATGCGTTCAGCAAGAACGAAGGTGACCGCCTCCTGGTCTGCCCGCGGGCGCGCCAGTTCGACAAAGGGTTCATGGATGAGGCCATACGCCGGTTAGATTATGTCGCTGTTGTCAACCGTCTGCGGGCTTGTATTGAGGCCGGGCTGCCTGAGGACCTGCTGATAGCGCGTTACGACAATTACTTTCGTTGGTTGCTGGGCAGAGTGAGCGGTGGCGGCGGCTTCCGTCGCGACGCACAGGTGTCGCAGGAGCTGGTCGACGCGTGTAAGGCGGTGGCCTCTGTCATAACATTCGACGAAGAGCTGAAGCTGTATCTTGACTGGGCCGTATCGGTCCGCTTCTACGTGCAGCAAAAACTTGCCGAGAAGGATGTGGCACCGCCGATTGCCGAGGCTGAAGTACTTCTGGCCAAATACCCGAAGTATGCCATCGAGGTTCAGCTCGGCTGGGCTGGCGGCACCAAGGACAATCACTCCAATCACGGGGGTGAGACGAAACTCTATTGGGAGCATGAGCTCGATGCCAAGCTGGCCCCCGTCGTCGCAGCGGCGGCGAGACTCACGGTCACGGAGCGTGCCGATCTTTTCTCGTCATGGCAGCCGTCGGGGTACTGGCGCGAGCCGCACAGACTGAATCTCAACAAGGTCAAGGCTATCAGTGACTACCTGAAGAGCAATCCGAAGCTCGTGCAGGCATCAACGTACGCCTCGCCGCTGACTAAGGGCTGGAACAAGTATACGCCGGAAGAGGCTTTGGCAATAGCCCCGCAGATTCAGAAGAACCGTCATATTGATGCATCCCTTGTCCGCGCGATTGCAGCGGGAACGACAAAGAAGACGGTTAAGGATGGTGACAAGACACGGACAGAGTACGGCAGGGATCTTGATAAGATGATGGTGGCCCTCAGAGGCCCGGAAGCATGGCGGTTCACCGCTGGCAATTTCAATGGAAGCATGAGCGATCAGCTCTGGCACTACTGTGGACGCCCCGGTGGGAACCAGAAGCGCGATGCCGAGATCGCCAAATCGAAGGAGTTCGGCAAGCGATTGGTATCCAAGCTGGTAGCGAAGGATGCGCCGGCAAACCAGCGCATTGCGGAGTTCAGGAAGCTGTGGAACGACTACAAGGCCCCGCAGCCGAAGATTTCAGGCGTGTCCGGCAGCCTGAAGACAGTGCTCCAGTTCACGCCCGAGGTGATTCCCGAGTTGCTGAAGGACCCCAATTCCGAAGCGCAGATCCTGGCGCGCAACGCGATTGCCTCAGGAATGTCCGGCCCCGATCCGCTCTGGAAGGAGACCATCCCCCAAGTCAACGTCAACTCTTACGCGCCAATCATCAATGAGCTTGCACGCAGACATACCCGCAGCAACATTGCCAACCTGAAGACGCAGTACCCCCTGAAGTTCAAGCCTCATCCACTTGAAGCCGCGATGCGTAAGCAGTTGTCCGCCAGCCTCAAGCAGAACAAGCTCGCGGCGTGGCAGGTGATGGCATGGATCAACATGCAGTGCCCCGAAGGCAATGAGGAACAGGTGAAACTGATTCAGGCGATGCAGAAATCGTCGGCCTGGAAGACGATGCCGTTTGAGGTCAAGTTTGCCGCCCGTGAATGGTTCGAGAAGGACGCACTGACGCCGGGGCAGATCGCCTGGATCGATGCCGGTGATCCCGCCATCGTGTGCAAGGATCTTCTCTCCCTCACCAATGTGGCGGACGTGGCTACGACGGCTGCGGTGCTCAGCAAGGCGATCGACGGCGTAAAGAAGTCGCCGGTCAAGATTCACATTCAGGGGCTGGACCAGTTGGCCGCGGTAACTAACACGGTGTTTACCGATGCGGCGGTGTTCGATCAGGTTCTGGAAGTGACCGACAACCTGCGCGAATCGGTTCGGGCGGATGCGTTTGGCAGTCGCCTGCTGGCGCTGGCCCAGAAGGAACGTGACCCGGTCATGATGCACCGCACCGCCTTCTACCTCTGGCAGAGAGGGCGCACTGACCCGCGGGGCGGTTTTGGGCCCAACGCGCAGTTTGTGGAGAGCTTGCTGGACGAGTCACCGGCAACGGTGCTTACCATGGCGCGCATCGGCCTACGTCTTTTTAAAGGTTTGAGGAGTTACGGATTTGATCCGCAGAAGGCGGAGGCGAACCTGAAAGCCATCGCGGGCAAGGCGTCGATGGCACTGGGGCTGGTGACCATCCCGGTGCCACGAAACCACCCGGCCTATCCGATCTACAAGTCGCAGGCCGACTGGATGACGGCTAAGGAGGATACTGCCTGGACGATGCTTCAGGAGAACTGGGATCAACTGCTTCCTATACATCGCGAGTTATCGATTGAGTATCTTAACTGGGTCCTTCAGCGGGTGATCTACAGTCGCGATGAGGATCGTCAGGAGGAGCTGGTCAAGGCGTTGCTGGCTTGGTCTGGAGAGGTCAGCACTCCGATATCTTTGACGCAGCGAATTGAGTTGGAGATTGCATATGGCGATATTGCTTTGCAGCGTGGCATGTTACCGGAGGCCCATGCAATCTTTGTCAAGATCCAGAATAATAAAGCCTACAGCGGGCTGCCGGTTGTTCACCAAGCGACATTGCGCAGGGCGATGACCGAGCGGATTTCAAAGAACTTTGATGCGGCTCTGAATACACTCAATGAACTTGATATGCAGAGGGTGCCCGCGATGTGGGCGGCAACGCGTTATGCACGGGCTGAGGTATATTTTGATATGGAGGAGTATGATGATGCAACCGAGCAGATAGATGCGATCTTACAGCGGATGCCAAATCATGCCGAAGCGAAGCTGATGGGAGGCAAGTTGTTTATTGCCCGCAGACGCTGGATGGAGGCCTCCGAACTTGATATTGGTCCGGAGGGTGAGGAGAATACACTGGTGCCGGGAGAGATGCTGAAGGTTACTCTGAACGATCATACCCTGGCGGTCTCGGGTGCCGGCACCGAGATAGAGGTGGCGGTATGGACAACATCCGGTGACAAGGAGCGCTTTTTGCTACGTCAGTTTGGTGATGTAAAAACAAAATTCCGTGGTGAGGTTTTGACCGAACTCGGTCCACCGGCACCGGAGGACCGGATTCTGCAGCTGGTTGGTGATGATGAAATCTACTTTGCCTACTCTGAGCGATTCAGGAAGAAGATGAATAATATGGCGGAGAAGCGTGGCGGCCCCATTACGGTGGCCTCTGATGCGATGTTGATGGCTTCTGCCCGGGTGCTGCTATCTGAATCTGAGCAGCTGGTGGCTGACCGAGAACGCCTCAATGAAATACTGGAAGATAAAGATGGTATGCGCGCTGATCGTCTGGATACCAAAACTCTCGAGGCCTACAATGCTCAGATCAAGGCCGCTAACGAGCGGCGGATGATCATGACGCGAGTCAAACCGGGCAACCCCATTCATGTGCGGGTGATTGACCCTGATCGTAGTCGCACCAAGGATGTTGATCAACTCGAGGTCGGTATTGAGAGTTCGAGCGGCGACTCAATTGGGCGTGTGACTCTAAAAGAGACCGGCACCCATACCGGTTGGTTTGAAGGGAGTGTGCCTACCGCAGGTGCACAGGCAATGGCCTTTGCCAATAGCTCAGAGCCGGGGCGCAACCCCAATATGGTGATAAGTTCGACACCCGGCTATCCCGCCTGGAGACCGGTTGGCGAGAAGGGGGAAACACCCGAGTTCAAGGTTGATCTTAATGATAATGTGAAGTTGGGTGAGCTGAAGATTTCTGCCAAGGAAAATGGTTCCAAGCTGAAGAAATTTATTCTGCAGACGGGCATGAATGATAAGAGCATGGAGGTTGTTGCGGTCTATCCCGTCAACACGATGAGCTTGAAACATCCCTGGCAGCCATCGGTTACAGTGATCAACGACACAGATCACCACCATGCGCGTAACGAAAGATTGGTCTACGACCTGCGCGAGCTGGAGGAGCACCTGGCACGCGGCTGGATAACTCAGATATATGCGCAGGGAGTCGTTACAAATGTAGTGGGGGTATCCGAGGCTATGCCCGCATCGATTACAAAAGCGGTTGACTGGAAAAGACAGAATCATCACAAAATTTCACATGTGATCTACCGTTTTCGTGGATATTTCTATGAGCCATCCAACGTTACGCGTCGTTTCAAAGTGGATTTGGGTAAGTATATGATTCCCAAGAAAACGCATCCCTCTGTCAATCATCCGGCTCAATTCCTTTTGGCGGTTGATGGTCGGATCATCACGGATAAAGAGAAGATGGACAAGCTGGAAGGCGAGATTAATCTTAAGTCGGGCTTACATCGTTTTGAGATCTGGGCAACCGGTTGGAGCGGCAGTATCGGCTTTGGGCGCACAATGAAACTGCAGAGTAACCTGGATGATGATGATGGGCTTGTTGATTGTCCCGACAATTTCTTTAATCCCGAGAGTTTCCCGCAGGGAACCCTGGCACACCGCAATGCTCCGGCAGCTATCACGGCCAATGCAGATGGTAGCGAATATACGGTGAAATTCGCCCCTGACTCACGTGGCCGTCTGCTTAATCTGGTCTTCCTTGAGCAGGATGGACCGCTGCCGGCTTTGAATAAACTGACGCTTACCTCATCTGACGGGGCAAAAGTTCTGCCAGTAGAAGAGGATTACGCGAAGCTAAATAAGAATGAGACCCTTGAGATCCTGACTGGAGACAAGGTCGCAGTGCGCTACGTTGATGATCGTTTTGTGAGCAAGAGCAAACAGAAACTTGAGCGCTTTCTGCATGTCTCATTTACCTCAGCCAGAATGCAGTTTGAATTCTTTGAGATGCGTAAAAACCGGGGTGGTGAGGATGAAGAGTATTTCGAGAAGAAGCTGCGTTTTATTCATGGCAAACCGATGATCCTGACGATCAATGATGCGGATATGGATGTCTCTCCTGAACCTGATAAGGTTTTCTGTACAATTGAAAACAAGAGTGGAGATAAAAGCAGATTTGAAGCAGTTGAATCCGGTCCATCCACCGGCATATTCCGCCTTACGATTACCCCTGTAGAGGGTGCTCCTGCAAACAAGTTGCAGATTCAGGCAGCTAAAGGAGATACCTTGCAGGCCGTCTACCGGGACGAGGAGAATATGGTGCCAGGTGTGCCGATTGATCGTGTTGCAACTATCGTTCATGCCGCTTACAGCACTCCGGTACTCAATCTCGCGCATGCAACCGTGACGGCAATTGATCCGAAGGAGCTGCCAGCCGCAGATGGGTTGCAGGAGGGTTTTTACAAGATGGATCCTGAAGAGTACCACTCCATGTCATTCGCGGAACGTCACGAATGGAGTAAATCGCATGGCAACGTGCAGGCTCGCTGGTTGATCAAGAGTAAAATGCTGCCGGCTGCAACTCCGCCCACCAATGGTTTTAAGGTTGTTGATGGTCGCCACATGTATTTAGAGGTGGTTGCACCTCACCTGGCTCTGCGGAAAGGATCCAGTGTGAAAGTTTATGTGCAGACCGATGCCGGGCGTAAGCTCTTTAAATCCAATCGGGCTGGGAGTGCGTCACCGCTATTTGACATCAATGTACCCGGCACGGTTGAGCTGGGAGCGATACTGTCCATGCTTCAAACTGGACACCGGGATGACCGCTGGAGGTTGACACCACAGATTGCCACCTATCTGGAAGAGAAACCTCGCCGCGATGAAACTGCGAAAGATATGCGTTTCACATGCGAGATTCCTTTGGTTGCCGGGGTGTTGCCTGAGTATGGTGTCTTGGATAGAGCAGAGAAAAAAGAGCTGGCAAAGCTCTACCTTTTAAATACTGAGGGGCTGGTGGTTCGTGCCGGTGAGCGAGTTCATGTCGGCTTCCGCTACGAAGATGAGAAGGGTGTCGAGCAGTGGCTGACCGCCTCATCGAAAGTTAAGACTCACCCGGTGTTGGATCTGATGCAGGAGGGCTACAGAGCTGGGATGAGACAGGTTTTCGTCGGAGAAAATCTCTATCCGCGGGTGGTCGATCTAGGGGCGGATAAGACCGATCAGCCAGATAAAGTCAGAGTGCTTTTACAGGCCAAGTCGGGGGCAAAACACTTTGTGGATCTGACTGAAAGCGGTATCCATACCGGGGTGTTCAAAGCTATCTTTGCCACCACGTATGCCGATACTCCAGCTAAGAGTGGCGCATCGACGAAAGCATATGATGTCAGACGACAGGGCTTTCCGGTTGTATATGGTGATGACATCGGCGCCCGTTATACTGATGCCAGCGGGTTTAAAACTCCGGTGCCGCTAGTTAAATTAGGTAAGGGCTCAGATGGAACGGTTACTCCGTTCAGTAAAAAATATGAGGATTCGGATACGGCTATGAAGACGCAGTTTGCGTTAGCTGAGAGCTACCTGGAATTGGCCAAACGCCATCGTAAGATGGGGGAAACTATAATTGCCAAAGTTGAGTTTGAACGTGCTAAGCAGCTGCTGGCAAATGCTATCAGCCGTTTTAATGATCCTGAGACCCGTGCCAATGCTGAGTATCTGCTTGGAAACCTGACAATGGAGGAAGCTGATACAAGCAAGGATGCCGATTTGAAGAAACGTCGTTATCATGCTGCCCTGGCACGCTTTATGACGGTTACAAGCACCTATCAGGATACCCTTTATGCCTCGATGGCACAGTTCAAGATTGCGGTTACCTATGAACGGCTGAGTGAACCCGACATCGCCGCCCAGGAGTATGTGAAACTGGCCTATAAATATCCTGAGTCGCAGCATCTGGCAGTCTCAATGCTCAGACTCGGCACGCACTTTCAACGTAAGGCATACAAGTTTGAGCTGAAGGCCAATGCGCTCCTGAAAAAGATTGACGATAAGGATGCTCAGCATGAGGGCAAAGCGATGCGGATTATCTCAAATCGTGAGTATATTAAATCAGCCAATATTTTTGGACGTTTGCAACTGCGCTTCCCTGGACATGAACATGCCGGTAAGGCCGGTTTGAAAGCCGGCCAGGCATATATGCGGGCAGGTGAGACGCGGGATGCGCTCGCGACCTTCCGCCGCGTGGTGGCCAACGAGGGCTATGATGGCAAGACTGTACGCTCACAGGCAATGTACTGGATCGGAATGTGCTACCAGAAACTGAATGACCAGATGGCCGCTTTCTCAATCTACAAACGCTTGACCTATGATTTTCCAGAGAGCAAATGGGCCTCTTACGCAAATGGTCAGCTGCAGCAGGAATCACTACTGAAAATCGGAGACGAGATTGAAATGAAACAACTCGAAGCCGAAGGCGAGAGGTAGGAGAGTGCTGAGTTCAGAGTGATGAGTTTAGAGTTTAGAGTGATGAGAGCCGTTAGAATAGTTGATGGTTTGAAGTTGGTTGATTCTATCGATTTAGTCGATTAACTCGCTCAAAGCTGATTGCTGATTGATTAACCTTGAACTCAGAACCTTGAAACCAGACGATACTTTATAACGAAATGAGACGAATAATGAAAATAGAAGATAGAATAAGCAGGAGATTTAGCACCTTGGCGGATGGTTGGGTGTTTAGGGTTTGTCTGATAGGGTGTTTTGCTCTGAGCCTTTCTCTTGCGGCTACGCCTTTAGATGATCAGATGGCTGCATTTGCAAAAGATCCGGAGCGACAGTCGGAGGGCGCGCTGATCAATGTGCTTAAGAGCGGATTGAAAGAGCAGCGTTCGGCTGAGGCATATGTGGCTGCCCGCCCATGGCTGGCAAGACGTCAACCTGCCTCACAGGATGGCCTTTATCATGCCGGACTTGTGGCGGAGTATGCCGGTGAGTGGTCGGCTGCCACCGATTTTTACAAGGCACTTTTAAATAACAGCAAGCCCGATGCCCGTTTAGCCGGTATGGCCGTGACATCTATGTATCGTTTGATTTTAAACAATATGCGCGAACCGGAGGCGGCCTACTTCTTTATGCGTCAGGAGGGTCACCGTTTACGCGGTTATGGCAATGCAAAGCAGTTTGATAGCTGGTTCCTGAAAAATGCTCAGACCCGCGTTGATCTGGTCGCCGTGGCCGAACGCCTGGCCGCAATCTATAATAGCCCTGATAATCCAGCACTCTACAGTGACAGCCTGAAATGGCTTATGCAGTCGATCGAGACATTTAAGTATGGCGACAAAGCACTTGATCAAGCAATGACTAAACTCGCTTCTTCCAGGAAGGCACCCAAGGAACTCAAAGCACGCTGGAACTTTATCAAAGCGATCGTGAGTTTCAGTCCTGAAGCAGGAGAATTCATACACAACCGCAAGGAAATTCCCAAGGAGCTTTTCAACGAGCCATTAAAGGCGGCGCAGGCCCTGATTGCGGTGCAGCCTTATGAGGGTTCAATACTGGTGGCTAGTGGCTGGCTGCAGTTTAATCATGGTGACACCCCGACATTTTTTCGGTTTGCCCATGCGCAGCGTGAAATCAAAGCGGCTCTACTAATACAGGCACTCCAGCGTCTCTCGCCTGAGCAGGCAAAAAAACTCCTGAATGCCGGCTGCCAGGACCCCAGAGGAAGAAATCTGACGGTGGCCACCTTTTTGTCTCCTGCCAGGGCTCGTTCCCTGGTCCCGAAAATGTCGACTATCTTTAACTCGCTCTCAGCACCAAATGCCGAGCTGTGGGACAAAGAGATAACCATTGCCGAGGCCAAGGCTCTGGCACCGCATCTAACGCGCAATCCGCACCCCGCCGCCGCCCTGGTGCGGGCCTATGCAGTGACCGGAAAGAAAACGGTTCTCGCGATGGTGCCGGCTATGATAAAATCCGAGCGTTGGTGCTTCAATGACTCAAAAACGCTCATTGATACACTTTGGAACTCGGGCTGCGACCGCAAGGACGCAGATTACAAAAAATTGGTGAAGCAGTACAAAAAGCCGGGCGCAGACTATGATCAGCTCAAGAAGCAGATCGCGAAGGCGGCAGACATCAAGACCAGGATGGCTGCCTTCAATACGCTCTACAAGGAACTGCGTGGAACTCCATCGATGCCGTCGGTGCTGGGGCTGTGGGACAAGATGTTCAAACAGGCACCCAACGCCGACAAGTCGCAGATGCTGAAGAAACTGACTGCTGATTTCGTGTCCGCAGCACCTGCGACGAGAGAGCTCCAGACGTATCTCCTGCGGCAATCCCTGGCAAAGATTAACTTTGGCAACCCCTATTCAAAACTCTCTTTTGGTCCGGGTTTTGCCGGTGGATGGGATCGCTATGGCTACAAGAATGTAAGAAAGGGTGCACCGGAGTTGGCCGCATATCTGGCGACTCTAATTCGGCAGCAGATGCAGGCCGGTAAACTATCTGAACCCATTTTCGGCATGTGGCTCCATTGCGTGGACCCCAAGAAGAAAGAATCCGCAGCCTTTATGCAGGAACTCGTCAAATCGCCGGCCTACGCCAAGCTGGATCGCGCGTATCACAATCTGGCCGCGCACAGCTTACTTTTCGGGGCGGTAGCTATGACCGAGAAATCTGCGACCGATTCCCGTGTTGTCAGTCGCGAACTGCTGGCGCTGCCGGATGAGGCTACTCCGGCTCAGGTGGAAGCGGCGTTAAAAGCGGTCATGGTCCGCGTCAGCAAGGCATCGGAACCAGTGACGGTTATCGGCCTGCAGAAAGTTGCCGCTCTGCCGGAATTGAAAGGCGCGACCCGCACGCTGGTGCTGTCACTATTCAAAGATATGTCGCCATTGGGCAACTACCCGACTCGTCAGGGATATGACCAGCTTTCAACCCGCCTGGTGAATGAGATGCAGGAAGCAAAGTCATGGGGGGTAATTATACCGTACGCCGCCAACCTCTGGCGTTGTGCTGAATCATCAGACGATATGCGCTACCCGCATGTGGCCGATGAATTGCTCAAACTTGCGGAATCCGCTATTGAAGCAGGGGCAGCTTCGGCGGCTCTTTCGATCGCTCAGGCCGGATTAAAGAGTGGGATCAGCGCTTTGAATCCCAATGATCGCTATAATGTCACTGCCTCCAAGCTACGGTATGGCAAGGTGCGTAATGTGGCGGGCAAAGCTTCAATTGATATTGGTGTGGTGGAGATTCCGGTTGATGAGAATGATCCTGATTTTGGTGCTTACAGCGCAAATGCGGAGTTTGTTCAGGGCAATCTGGATACGGCCTGGAAGCTATATGAGCACAATGCAAACAAGATGCTGCCGATAGTTCGTAAACTTTCGATAGAATATGGATTCTGGGTTTTATCCCGGTTAATTGATAAAGAGCAGAATGTCGAAGCGGAGGCTTTGGTGAAGGAGCTCACAATCTGGTCGCGGGAAGAGGAGGGAACCTTCACGTCTACTCAGGAAGCGCAACTGAAAATCTACTTTGCGGATCTGGCTCTGTTGAAGGGGGCCTTGCCGACAGCGCGGGCATGGTACGGTAAAGTAGCAGATGCCCGCGTTAACAAGGGCACTGAAATATATGTCAAGGCCTTGCTCGGGGTGATTAGTGTTGATCGTGAAACTAAGAATTTTTCCGGGGCGCTGACCGAGCTTGATAAGTTGATGAAGGTCCGCGACCAGAGTGCCCGCATACGTGCGCATTATGCACGGGCGCAGGTATATGTTGATAAAGAAAATTATGTTGAGGCATTTAAAGATATAGCATCAGTTTTAAGGTTCGTGCCAAATCACCCTGATGCCCTTATTTTGAAGGCGCAAGCACAGATTCATATGAACAAGCTGGAAGATGCTTCCGAAATTCCAGCTGGTCCCAGGGTGGATGAAAAGATTATTGTTCCGGGTGCATCTGTCAAGGTGCGACTTAATGATCCCAGTTTGAATGTATCAGGGCTGGGTGCGGAGATAGAAGTTGTTATATGGGCCGCATCGGGTGATCGCGAGCGCGTTATGCTGCATCAGATGGGTGATAATAAAGAGATGTTCCGCGCTGAACTGAAAACTGCGCTGGGTGCTCCTTCACCGGATGATAAGACATTGCAGGTGCTGGGGCGTGATGTTGTTAAGTATGGCTTCTCCAAGAGATTCCGTGAGAAGATGAAAGATCTGCCCCCCGATCCTAAGGCGGAGATCATTGTTGCTTCGGATGCGCGACTTGATGTGACATCCGGTGCCTTCCCGGCACTGCAGGGAGAGCGTCAGTTGGACATAGAAGAGCTGGGGCTTTCCACTGCTCAACAAGCTCTGGGGATGCGCACCATCCGACCCGGAAACCCATTTTACATCCGGGTGATTGATCCTGACCAAAGCAAAACTGCCGGGTGTGATGAGATTGAGGTGTCGGTTTCAAGCAGCAGCGGTGATTCGATTGCACGTATGAAACTTAAGGAGACTGGTAACTACAGCGGTGAATTTACCGGCAGCCTGCCAACAGCATCTGCCCAGGCTATGGCAAATGCATCGGAGTCTGCTCCTGGTCGCGATGCCAATATGGTTTTGAGCTCCAAGCCCTACCCTGGCTGGGCAGGCAAGACCGGCAGTAAATCGCCGGAGGTCTACTTCACGGTAGATCTGAATGACAATGTGCCACTGGATAAGATGAGCGTCATCTGTGGCGAAGAGGATGCGATGCTACGCAACTTCTCCTTGCAGAGCTCCATGAATGGACGTGAGTGGGTCACACGGGCCCGCTACCCGGAGGATCCATCTCCATGGGATGGACATCCGCAAATCAGCTCAATCCCGACCTTTCGAAATGGAATTGCACTCTCAAGCCCGGAAGGACGCGAGCTGCCTGCGGAGTGGAAGAACGCGATGGCTCTGCTTTCCGCGCGTACTTCGGTCAGATATCTCGCGGCAGCGGTGACCAATATCTCCGTTAAAGTTTTGCCGGTGGTGGATACCGGCCATCCCGGCTATTCGGGACTTATAAAATATCGCGCTATTTTCTATCAGCCCGCAGCCGAGATGCGTCGCTTCCGCTTGACTGGATATCCAGTTATGGATGCGAAAGAGAATATTCAGACGATCTTTCTGTTGGATGGAGAGCCGGCGGCTGAGGAATCTGATGACCCCATGCATATTGAGCGCGAGTTGGCACCTGGTTTGCATGAGATTCAGATCTGGAGACACGAGGGTCGCTCTGACTTACTGAAGCGCAAGCCGGTTCTGCTCTGCAATAAGGGTGGCGATGTGGAGCTTGTGCCATGTCCCGACGATATGTTTAATCCATCAAGATTTTCGGAGGAGATCCGCAAGACAATTGATATGCCAGCTGAGATCAAGCTGTCGGAGAGCGATCCAAGCACCCTTGACATCTCTTTTGCCGATAACACGCGGGCACGGTTGGTGCGCTTGGTGATCCATAATCAGAAGGGTGTTGAGCCCGCAATTAAAAAGATCACAATGACGGACCGTGATGGGAAGGTCCGACTGCCGGTCACACTCGATTACCAGCAACTGCGTGATAATATGCAGCTTGAGGTGCTACCCGGTGATCGTGCGACTGTTCGTTTTACGGATGATAATGTGGCTACCAAGGGGCGTACCCGCCATGAGAAATCGCTATCGGTCGCATACAACACAGCCAAAATGATGATATCGTTCCTGAACTATAGATCAACGCAGGATGGTCAGGTTCTGGTACTAGAGGATATCCGTAGATTCGGCCTGGATGACAGCGTGGCCGTGATCATAACAGACCCCGATATGGACATCAGTCCAAAACGCGACCAGATCGAATTTTTGATCCGTACCAGCAATGGATCGGAGACTAAGGCAGTTGCACTAGAAACCGAAGAACATAGCGGCGAGTTTCAAGGACGCTTCTTCCCTGTTTTCAGCAAACCGGAGCGGGCCTCCGAAATTCAGGTGACCGAGGGTGCCACACTGACGGCAATTTACCATGACAAGGAGAACCTTGACCCGGGGATTCCGACTGACCGCACAGTGACGATTGAGCACGCTAAATATGTGACACCCAGGTTATCCCTGTATAGCGTGGAATCCAAACCCCTGCCGGCTGTGATCCAGAGCGTCGCCAAAGGTAAAGATCCTAAGAAAGATAAGGGACCTGAGATTGTTCAGTCGCGTAATAAGCTGAGCTACAACTATGTCGAGCAGGCTGAAATTAAAACCACAGATGTTAAGGGTGTGGTTGGTGCGAGCCTCTGTTTTGATGTGGTGGCACCACATCTGGCGATGGCAAAGAGCAGCGAAATTAGCGCTTATGTTCAGACCGATGCCGGACGCAAAGCAGCTAAATCAGCTATAACCGCTCCTTACGATCCGAGTGTGCCCGGCACCATGAAGTTGACGGCTCACCCGGATCGCTCAAAGATAGATGTTCCGACAGGTTACGAATTGGAAAAAGCACCGCACTCGCCTGTCAGTAAACCACCTTTGGATGAAGGTCGCTTCTCCTTCGCGATTCCATTGATTCTGGGTGATCCACCTCAGCGCAGCTTTGCGGTTAATACCGATTCAATTGCCTCATCAACGATCCCCGAGGGTCTGATTGTGCGTGGTGGCGAAACGGTTCATATCGGCTATGCATATAAGGATAAGCAGGATGATGTGCAGTGGTTCACCACCGATGTTAAGGTTGGCAGTCATGCCTTCATGGATGTGATGAACAGCAGCTACAGGCACTCGCTCACAAATGTATACGTTGGTGAGAAGATCTATGTGCGGGTGCTTGCACCCGGCTTGGATCAGAGTATGGATCGTGATCGTACGAGTGTGCAACTCAAGGGGGTCAGTGGAGCTGCGGCTACCTTCCAGCTACGCGAGACCGAGGTCCATTCCGGTATGTTTAAAGGTCTATTCTCGCTTAGTTATGCGGATGAGGTGATCCCGGCAGAGCTGCCTCCGGTGGAGCTCAACGGATTTCCGGTGCGTTATGGTGATAGCGTTTCAATTTCATATGCACCCGTTGAAGGAGAGCCGGCAGAGATACGTAACGTCTCCGTAAATATGGGAGCTGATGGCGGAGTTGAACCCTTTAGTAAACGTTTTACTCAGGATTCAATGGCGATTAAGACCCACTTCACTCTGGCTGAATGCTTCTTTGAGTTGGCTAAGCAGCATAAGCTGATGGAACAGGATAGTCTGGCACGACGCGAGATGGCGCATGCTCAGAAGTTGCTGGCCGAGGCGATTGCATCGCATCGTGATGATGATATGCAGGCCCATGCTGAGTATCTGCTGGGTAACCTCTCACAGGAATATGCCGCTCTGGCTAAAAACGAAGAATCTAAGATGGCTCTGTATAAAGATGCCTTATCACGCTTTTCTAAGATTCCGATCGACTATCCCAAAACCGAGTTTGCTCCTAAAGCTCAGTTCAAGACCGCTTTGGTTTATGAGAAAATGGGTGAGGTTGATATCTCGGTTGAGGAGTATGTAAAACTCGCCTATAAGTATCCTGACACCGAACTCATTCCTGAGGTAATGACAAGACTGGGTGGCTACTTCCAGGCTATGGGTAAAGCTTATAAAGATAAAGCCGAGCCTCTGAGAGAGAAAGAGGACGAGGAATCACAGGCCTCTGTCCTGCGTTTTATGATGTCGGCCAGGGTGGAGTATCATAAAGCGGCGATTATATTTTCCAAGCTTGAACAGCGCTTCCCCGATCATGAATTAGCCGCACTGGCAGGCTTGCGCTCCGCTCAGAACCATATGCGCGCTGAGGAGTATGACGATGCCATCCGCGCCTTCCAGGGCGTGGTCGCTAACGAATCTTATGATGGTAAAGATATCAGGGCTCAGGCTATGTACTGGTGCGGCCTAAGCTATGAGCGTTCCGCGGCATCGGCAGGTAAGGAAAACTGGCGGGCCAGAGGAAAAGCGACGGGGGAGGCCTATAAGATCTATCGTCGCACCACCTTCGATTTTCCTGATAGCAAATGGGCTAAACACGCCCGCGGTCGCCTGGTCGACCCAGTCTTCGCTCGAATCATTGAGGTTGAGGAACTTGATCGCGAGAGAATGATTGAGGCACTGGAGAATAGCCGCAGGTAGGCAGGGGAAATGTATAATGTAGAATGTAGAATGTAGAATGTGGAACGTAATGGCCAGTGAGCAGTTAGATTAGTTGCTGGTTAGAAGTTGGTTGATTCTATCGATTTAGTCGATTCTGTCGATTCACTCGATTCACTCGCTCAAAGCTGAAAAGCAGTGGGCTGTGAACAGTAAGTAGCAGAACCCTGAACCCTGAACCCTGAACCTTGAACATTGAACCCTTAAACTTGAAATTATGAGGCAAACGATAGCTAATTATGGTAATCTATTTGCTTCTTATAGTTAATTTTTTTAAGGGCGAAGATGAGGATTGACGATTGAACGAGATTGAAAAAGCGGTTTTAATGGAGGCCTCCGGGGGGAAGGCACCTCGTTTTTGCCAGCGCTCAAAAAGGCGCGTCGATACAGGACGCTGGTGGTGGCCGACACCATTGTGGATCTGTGTCATGCCGGATCAGCTTATTTTGCTGGCGGCATCAAGGCGTAACTATGTGGAGTGTCTGCCTCTGTCAAAGTGTCTTGAAAGTTACTACTGTCATACAACCGGTGAATTTGTTATCTCTCCGCTTGAAGGTGTCGAATTTGACCATATTGCTCTATCACTTGCAAATGCTCTGCTTGTCCTGGATGCAATCGGAGTTCCGAGAGAGAAGTGATGATTGGATTTTGGATTTTGGATTGCTGATTGATGATTTTGGTGCGCTTCGCAGAGGTCAGAGGGCAGTTAGAATAGTTGATGGTTTGTGGTTGATTCTATCGATTTAGTCGATTCACTCGATTCACTCGCTCAAAGCTGCAAAGCGGAATGCTGAATGCTGAGTTATGCGCGATGAGTGCTGAGTTATGAGTGATGAACGCTGAGTGATGAACCTTGAATCCTGAACCTTGAAATTTATGAATTAAAATGATTGATTACTTAACAACAAAGAGGGAGATAAATAATGCTGGAACATATTCTTAAGGGCGGACCATTGATGTATCCGTTGGCGGTTTGCAGTCTTGTGAGTTTAGCTGTTGTATATGAGCGCTGGGTAGCATTCCGGGCGAATCGCAGTGTTGATACCCATTCATTAAGATCGAAGGTCTTGAATCTTTTGCGTGCCAACGACCCAGTTGGAGCCATTGCTGAGTGTGTATCTACCGGTGGTCCAGTTGCCTCGGTGATGCTGGTTGGGCTTAGATCCTATGTTCAGCTTCAGGTAAAGAAGGAGAGCTCTGAGGTTATGCGCATGGTGGTTGGCCAGGTGATGGAAGATTATAGTGTACAGGCAATGGGCGTTGTTAATAAGCGTCTTGATATTCTGACCACAATCGGTACGGCTGCCCCTCTGCTGGGTATGACTGGTACGGTTACCGGTATGATTGTGTCATTTAAAGCTATGGCCGATATCGGCGGCGGCGCGGATGTGGCGGTAGGTATCTCGGAAGCCTTGGTGACAACCGCTGTCGGCCTTATTATTGCACTCTCAGCTGTTATTCCTCAAAGTGTCTTCAATCGCTGGAGTGATGAAATTGAACTGGAAATTGAAGAGGCTACTGCCGATCTGTTTGAGTTTATTCTGACCCACCATTAAATAGAGTTATGAGTGCTGAATGCTGAGTGCTGAGTTATGAGTGATGAGGTCAGAGAGCAGTTAGAATCGTTGATGGTTTGTAGTTGGTTGATTCTATCGATTTAGTCGATTCTGTCGATTCTATCGATTCACTCAATCAAAGCTCAAAGCAGAAGAGCAGAAAAGCAGAGAACCCAGAACCCAGAACCTTTGAACCCCTGAACCTTGAACCCTTGAACACTGTGAAACTAGACGAGAGATAAGCATATGATTAAGAGGAGCAGAAAACAGATAAAGAAACATCGTGATGGAGATATTCCTACAGGATCATTCTCTGATATCGCGTTTCTTCTTATCATTTATTTTCTGGTTGCGACCAGCCTTGTTAAGGTTAAAACGATAACCGCTGATCTGCCTGCAGGTGAGAAGCAGAGTCAGCCACAGCAGAAGAAGACCGATATTGTCAATCTGCGAGGGACGGAGATATTTTTTAATGACAAAGCGGTCTCGATTTCTGAGTTGAATGATCGTCTGGCGGCATTGGATTTGCTTGATCAGGAAGATAGCTCAAAACGTGTGATAATGCTGGAATCAACCAAAATGACCTCATATGAGATATATTTTCAAGCTCTGGCGGCTATAAGTTCCAATGGCGGCGTAGTGGCTATCGTGGATGGAGAGAAGTAGCGATGAAGAAATTAAGGAAGAAGAAACGGCGGAAAGTTCCGGTGCCGATTGCCAGTATGGGTGACATTGCCTTTCTGTTGATTATATTTTTTATGTTGTGCAGCGAGGTCTCCAAGGATAAGAATGATCTTAGGGTGACTTTACCTGAGTCGACCCACGTTGAAAAACCGGAGATACCGATTGTGGCACGTGTTTCGATCGATGAAGATGGCGTCATCTATTTTGAAGGAAAGCAGGTTGAGAGCCACAAGGATGTAGAGTGGGGTGTGCGGGCTATGTTAGCCAATACCCTCTCAGATGATCAGCGTCATGTACAGTTTAAGTGCGATGTCAATTTGACGAAAGAGACCTTTGAACCCGTTTTGAAGGCTATAGCTGAAGCGGGCGGAATAATTGAGGCCGTTGGAGAAGAGTTTAAGGACTGAAATTGAGGAGAAATTTATGAGAAATGAAGAGATTAAATCTGTAGAGTTGGACGATGTGACACCTGAATCACTTATGGATAAGTTCAAGGGTCCGGGACTTATGAAAATGATCATAGTAACTGTGGTGTTTCATCTGGTGGTAATGGTTGGCTTCAGCATCAATTATATTCTGAAAATTGGTCAGGATAACAGCCAGCTTAGCAAGGAGGATCGGATCGAAAAGGCTGTTGCGGATGCTACTACTGTGCTACGTGAAATTGCCGATGAATATGAGTTGAGTCCGCAGGATATCAGTGATAATTTTTCTAAGGGGGGCTCGCGCACTATTAAAAAGGCAGTGAACACCAAGGGCCCAAAGAGTGCTATGGATAAAGAGCTTGATGATAAGAAGATTGACGCTGATGCAACCCCGCCGGCGGTTGATGGGGATGATGGGACGGTTGAAAAGCCTAAATCAGCTCTTGAGAAGCAGATTAAGAAGGCGGTTGATGGACCCGACATGCCGGGAATCGATGAGGAAGAAGACATTTTTTGAGTGCGGCAGCTGATAAATCAGGTGCTAAGTAAAGAATTTCAAAATAGTGATAAATGGCTGAAAAACGATATAAAAAAATACCGGAGGAGGGAATCCATGAGATTCCTGTTCAGGCCTCTGTCAGCAAAGCGAGGGTGGTCAGTCTTGCGGCGATAATGCTGGCTGGCCTTGGTGCCGGGGCTGCGTTGTTATGTCCGCTTGCATTGAAAATATTCTTTGACCGTAACTTCATGGTCGCTGAACTGCTGAATGAGAGCGGATTCAACTTTGCCATATTGAGCTGTTTTAACATAATGGGTTCTCTCGGCGCGGTTTGTGCCGTAATCGGTCTGCTGAGCTTCATCCGCAACCGTGTTACATATCGTTTGTTGCGGGGATCGCTGCTGGTGGTCTATCCTGTTCTGGCAGCCTATTCGGTCTTGGTCTGGAAAGCGGTATTTATGATACTGGCTGCAGAACTTAAAATTGGTGGAGATGAACAGGACCATTCCACCATATTGCTGTTGTGGTGGAGGCTCTGCTGGCCGGCGCTGGCGGTGATGCTCTATACCGCATGGCTGCACCTGATGTTGTTCAGCCGTTCGGTTTATGCCGCATTTGTCGGTGAAGAAGGCGGTGTGCTTAAAGGCGATATTGTTCTGGAAAATATTCGTACTCACGGAAATGATCCGCGTGTTCGTCGCTCGCTCTATGCCAGTGTCATGACTCACATTTTGGTCATAATAATAATTCCGTCTCTGATGCAGATCGGTGGTTGTGTTGAGGGTTACAAAGTGCCAAAGGGCTCCGGTGATCCGGTGGTTGCGATGGTTAAGATGGTTAAACCTAAGAAGAAAAAGAAGAAATCAATGATCCTGCGTGCGAACTCAGCGATTATTCATGAGATACCTGATCTGGACGATACAATTGTCGATCAGAAGATGGAAGATATGAGCCAGGTGCAGTATAAGGCCCTTGCAAATGCAAAGGCAGGAAATAACTTGGGCTCAGGCGGCAAGGGACCCGGCGGCTGGCCTGAAGGTATGGAAAAATACAAGATTCGCTTTATCCGTTTAGACCATGGCGGCGGTGGCTGGGATGACGGTATGCACGACTCCGGTGCCGATGTAAACTTCCTGCGGGCATTTGCAAAGAGTACACCCTTTAAAAAGATTGCCTCTGGTGGCGAGTCTCACTCTATCAGGCTTCTCTCAAAATATAAAGCCGATGAATTTCCTCCATTTGTATATCTGACAGGTAACCGGCATATGGGACGTGTCACCGATAGCGACAGGGAGATTCTGCGCAACTACTGTCTGAATGGAGGTATGCTTATTGCGGATGCCGGCAGTGCCGAGTTTCACCGCTCGTTTATGGATTTCATGAAGAAGGTCTTTAAGGACAAACAGTATAAAGATATTCCCGATGATGATATTATCTACAAGCAGCCATATGGTTTTCCTGAAGGAGCACCCGCATTCTGGCATCATGGCGGACGACGGCCTCTGGGTTGGAAACATGAGGGACGCTGGATGGTCTTCTACCATCCGGGCGATATGAATGATGCCTGGAAATCACCAGGCTATACCGATGTCAAACCTGAGATGCGCGATGCTGCTATGCAGCTCGGTATTAACATCGTCTACTACTCTTTCTGTCAGTGGAATGATGCCGTTGCCAAGATAAAGAAATAATCGGATAATAACGTATGAATTGGAATTATTTTGACATAACCGGCTACATAAGTGTACTGCTTTGGGTTTGCGTACCGCTTTTGTGGCTCATCCATTTCTGCCGTCGGCCACGGCAGTGGCTCTGCCATCTGGCCCTTGCGGTTGCTTTGCTGGCATTTGTTTTTGCTAAGATCAACTCGCTTCATTATGTGAATAAGATCCAGCCTGACCGAAGCGAAGAGATGGCGGCCTGGGAGGCGCAGCAGGATGTAAAGCGTAAGGCCATGGAGGATAGCCGGGGCGATGATGTTGCTCAGATCCGTTTTGCGGAGGATGCAAGTGGAGATTTTCTTGATGTAGCCGGTATGGATGAGTCAGATCGGAAATATATGGAGAAGGTCAATCAACCATCGGTACCGAAATGGATGAAGGAGAAGAAAAACCGTTCCAAAGATAGAAAGTCAGATGACAGCGTTGAGGGAAAGATAGGGGCTAGCGTTGCGAGAGAGGGGATCGACATTGATTCAGTGGATGCTGTCGCAGAGAGCGCTCCGGTGATGATGGTTGCGGCCGAGCTGAAAATGGCTAACCAACTTGACGGTATCAATTTGAAGGTGATCCGGATCATGATTTTAATAGCTGTCGGATTGATTATATCTGATTATTTCCGCCGCATAAATGTGTATCAAGAGGCCTATTGTCCGCTGCCGTTACCGAGCTATTTAGTCAATGGTTTGACCCCGCTCAAACCTGTCATGGAACGACCTGAACCAGCACGTCGCGGAATTGTTGAAGATCTGCTCTGGATTATAAAGCGCGGTGACTCATTTTTGTATCTGGGTTCTGATCAGTATGTCATTAATAAGATTCCTAAGTCGGCTACCCGTTTTGCAGGTATCTTTAAACCGGTGGATATCATACGTGTCAGCGCTGAGGAGAACGGAGTCAATGATGATTTTGTTTTTGAGTCGCTATGGTATCGACGCGGTTCGTTTGTGGTTGATTCAGCTGCCCGTGCTGAACAACTGATGGAGCGTTTTCTGGAGTTGATGCGCAAGCGTAAAGCAACGCGTGCAAAGGTCAGGCAAAGTGTGCATATTCTATGGGATCTTGATACACCTATAGATGAGGCAATGCTGCGTGAGTTTGTCAAACTAGGCGGAGCCACCGGTATATCACTGGTGTTAAGTAATTTGAACAGAAGGTGACGAAGGAAACGAAAGGTGCGGGACTTAAAGAAACTTGATCACCAGTCGTTAATTATCTAAAGGGAAAATCATGAAATTTATTTTAAATCATAAACATTTATTTATTTATTTATTTGCATTTGCAATACTGCCGTCATTTGCAGCATCAACCCGTGATGTAGAGGCGGCGAAGAAGGCGGCCCTGGGTGAGAGTGCTGATATGCATCCACCGCAAAGGCCAGCCAGAATGTCGGATTTGACCAAGGGTGAGAAATTGCCTCCACCCGGGAAAGATGGACCTGTCACCTGGAGTATGGGCCCGGCGGGGATCATCGGTATCCAGAACGGAGGTGAACAGGGGGACCAGGTGCAGGTGATTTCGGTGATGCCTGGATCGCCAGCCGAGGGCAAGGTGCTTGCTGGTGATGTGGTGTTGGGAGCGGGTGGAAATAATTTTGTGGTTGGTGGTCATATCGGAATTGCAACCGGTAATGCAATTATCAAGGCTGAGGAGGAGGCCGGTAAGGGACTTTTTCAGATCCATATCTGGCGCGATCTTAATTGGACTAAGCGCAATGCTGCCAAAGATATATTCGGTGTCGATATCGACAAGCTATTTAAGGAAGCGGCGCAGGGGGCCGATCTCTACGATTGGAAGGATAAAGAGGAGAAAACGGTCGCAGTTGAACAAGTTGGCTTTGATGAATTTCCAATCGACGGTGTGTACAGCAATGTGACTATTCAACTTGAGGTCATGGGTACCTATAGCGATACATCACCGTGGGACTGTCCTGTCATCAAAAAGGTCCGTGCAAATGCCTGGAAGGTGATTGCCAACAAGTTTAAAAACCCGGATAAGCGTGGCCGTGTTCGTGGCAGCTGGCCGGATGTCCTGGCGCTGGTGGCATCGGGTAAACCTGAGTACATTAAGTTGGCTACGCAGTGGGTCCACAATCAGAAGAAACTCTGCCAGGATATGGAATTGGAACCCTCTCTTGATGCTATGCCGTATAAGGGCATGCAATCCTGGCATCACGGGTTTGAGGCACTTGAACTGGCCATATACTACGATGCGACCGGCGACAAGTTTGTCTTTCCTGAACTGCGCAAACGGGCAATTCTGGTAGCCCTGGGGCAGAATGGCGGCGGCTCCTGGGGGCATACTTTCTCGTTTCCGGCAAGTAATGGCGGACTGTATCACCGGAATAATCCCGGCTACGGTGCCATGAATAACGCCGGTACACGTTGCTTCTTTCTTCTTACTCTGGCAAAGAAAGCCGGCATCCGACATCCTGAGATTAATGTAGCTATCGCCAAGGCCGCTCGCTTCTTCGGTACCTATGTGGATAAGGGCTGCGTCCCATACGGCTATCATCCGCCGTGGCCATCAGACGACAGCAACGGCAAAAATTATGGTGCCACCTATGCCTTCTACGTGCTGGGTAAGAAATATGAGTCAAAGTACTTCTCAATGCACTCCGCCCATGCCTCTTTCACCCGCCGCGGTGGACATGGCAGTCCGACGCTTTGGTACTACACGCCATTGAGTGCCAATGTCGCTGGTCCCAGAGGGGTTCAGGCCTCCATGCGCAATATGCGCTGGTTTTACACGCTCTCGCGTAACTACGATGGATCTTTCATCTTTCTTGGCGATCAGGCACCGGGAATCGGGGGTAAAGGGATGCGGAATCCGACAGCTACCGTTGCGCTGCATTACTCCGACCCGCTCAAACAGCTGATTATCACAGGTAAGGATGCTGACGAAAATTTTTGGATGACCGACGAGGAGTACAACGAACTTATGGTCAGCGCACGCGGCTCTAGAACACGCGGGCAGATCAATGATCCGGTGCTGCTGGAACAAACTGGCAAACCCTGGAACGAACGCGAAACAGATGATTTGCTCGATTTGCTCGATCATTTCTTCCCGAACATGCGGCGCAAGTTGGCCCATGAGCTGGGCAAGCGCTATGCCGCCGGGGAGAAGGATATTGTTGATAAAGTCCTGCCCCTGCTGCAGAGCGATGAGCCGCGTATGCGCGATGGTGCCTGTCTGGCGCTCTCAGCCTGCGGAACCGATGCTGTCCTCGCTCAGCTCTCTAAGGTCGTTGCTTTGCTGAAGGATGATGCCGAATTTGTGCGCATGACGGCGGCAACTACAATCGGCAAAGCAACCGAACCCGGTGATCGCGAACGCGAACTTCTGATGCTTAACTCTGTCGCCGAAGATTATACACCGATGTCGATGGATAACGGTAATGTCAGAAGTGCAATCCGAAATGTCCTCTTTCCCGGTGGTAGAAACGGGAGCAAAGAATCTGCATCCAAGCTGACCACCGAGCCATTTCAAGCCGGATTTGATGAAGAGCTGGTGCGCAATGCACTCGAGAAGATTGTCACTATGGATCCGGGCGGAATGGTTCCCAGCGCATGGAACAAAGAGACCTTGCTGAAACTTGCCGGACCGATTACATTCTCAGCTGAGATCAGGCAGGTTAACGATGCCATGTTTGGCGGAGCCCGCAAACAGCAGGCTCAGGCGCTATTGAATAAGTATGGCTATCGTGAAGCGATGGAGGGCGATGCAGCCAACCTGCGTCAACGCAACACCCTTGAACGTGATATGCGTATGCGGGTTAGCTTCAAAGACCCCAATATTACGCCGATAATCGTTAAGAAGGCACCGGGGATCTACCGCGACTCACTCGACTATTTGAATCAGTGGCAGCAGGATAATCCCATCATGGTGCTTTACGAGAAACGGGGGAAAGGCATACCGCCGATCCTGACTCCGATTGATGAGCTGATTGAAATAATAGAGGCAGATAAAACAAGTCAGGCTGGCCCATCGGTTCGTAGCGATGTCTACCAGCAGTTTGCTGACGAACTTAAAAATGCCGGTGGCAAGGCGGATCAGATCAAGCTCTGCCGTAGTGAACTTGCGGATCCGCAACGTAGGAACTACTTCCGTCAGATGGCATCCTTATCCAAGTTGGTGGAGCTGCTGGGCACCAAAGAGGCGATCGGTGACCTGCTTCCATACTTCGGCCATGAACATTGGCGGGTACGCAAATACATCCATGGTCTCGGACTCGAAATCATTCAGGCCGGTCATGCCAATGAGCTGATCGCTGCACTGAAAAATGCCGATGGTGAAAATGCCGCCGCTATTTTGGATATCTTGCGCGATGGCAAAGTCAAAGCCGCACAGAAATCGGCAAAGATGGCCTTGACCCACAAAGATCCCATTGTGCGTAGAGCGGCAATTCAGACGGTGCTGGCCTTAGATGGCGATAAAGCCCTGCCTGAAATCTTCAACTTTATGCTAAAAACCGACGATCCTGATGATCTCTGGGGTTGCGAGCTGGTGCTGCTCTCCCATCGTGATGATCCTGCCTTCGCAAAGCAGGTAAGTGAAAAATCGATTGCACTGCTTCCTAAGGCCACTCTGCCGCAACGACGCTCGCTGGCCTGGGTGCTGGCTCAGCTGGGTGGACCCGAGAGTCTGGCGATCCTCCAGAGAGCGGCCGAGGATACCGAAGATGATGGGGACCTGAAAGAAATTGTTCTGGCACTCGCATTTTCTCCCGACCGCGCGGCTGATAAGATTTTGCTGACACTTGCCAAGATAGATAAGAAGCGACTCTCTTTCGTGGCTGCCAAGAGTGTGCATCGCATGGTGGGACGTAACGGTGTTGGAGATGTAACCGATACCCAGCGACTCGACTTCGCGATTCCGATGCTGAATATGAATCCAGATAGACGTTTGATCACCTACCTCGGTAAGGTTCATACGGCCCGCTCAATCACCACCTTGTTGGATGTGATGAAAAAGGGTAGCACTTTGGTTGCCGCCCCGAGCATTATCGCCTGCGCCGAAGGGATGGAAAACCTGCCTGACACCGATGCTGAAATTGCGGCCGATGTGCTGACCGAAGTGATCGAATTTATCGAGGTCACTCAACTGCGCGGTGGTGTCGCAGGTAAAGACTGGAGAGTCTATCCGATGTGGAAACAATATCAGGCCCGGGCCGGTAAGGCTCTGCTGAGAATTTACCAACCTGAAAAAGCCCCCATCGGTGGCTTTGATGATATGGATCTGGACCTGTAAGAGGTAA
>Ga0307990_1000646_pt1 | contig 30672 bp, 30 predicted proteins | sample EllFjometagen129_FD_203168 | JGI IMG/M metagenome (GOLD analysis project Ga0307990, IMG submission 203168) | Marine microbial communities from Ellis Fjord, Antarctic Ocean - #129 | ecosystem: Environmental > Aquatic > Marine > Unclassified | place: Southern Ocean | collected 2014-10-08
GCCGCAGTCCGATCTTGCGCAGCAAGCCTTCAAAGATGTACGGATCTTTAAAGGCTTGCTGCGCAAGATCGGACTGCGGCGCGGGAAGGTGGGCCTCAAAATTGGTAACGGTCATTCCCCGTCGTTCATGGGCCTTGTTTTTGATCATTGTCTGAAGAACATCGCGGCTCCATCCGTCTTCAATGGTTGCTTGCATATACCAAAGGCGATGTGGCAGATCCTTGACCTTTTCAATCAAGAGAAAATTTTGTCCCCAGGGTATTTTTGTTACAAGCTTTTGCAGATTTTCTGAAACCGACAAATAGGATGCCGGTGCCACAGCCTGTGGCACTTTTCCATTTGCTGCCCGCTCCGGCAATTGTGCCACGGCTTGTGGCACTTTTTCGACAAGCCAGGGATACTCACGATAAAAACGAACCATCCGCTTGAGATTCCGCTCCGAAAACCCCTTCATCTCAGGCAGGTCATTGCGGATATCTCTGGACAACCGCGGGATAACCGCCGCCCCCCAACCTTCGGTCTGTTGCCGACTTTCAATCATTCGGCCAATATCCCAATGCAACAGGATCAACTCGGCATTTGCAGAGAACACCGCTTTATGTTGCGCTTGGCGAATGCGGAGCTTGATATCAGTCAGCAAATCGCTATACCGAGTCAGCTCACTTCTCATAGCCCAGCGCCTCCAGGTTCTTCCTGATCGTAGTTTCCAGCTCGTCAGCCTTTGCGAATTGCTCATACAATGTAGCGGAGAGGTCAGTCATCTTTTTTTCAAAGGGGATACCGTCGTCTTCTACTGCTTCGGTGCCGACATATCGGCCGGGGGTGAGGACGTAGCCGTGATTTTGAATTTCTCCCATTTCGACCGACTTACAGAAACCGGGGATGTCTTTGTACCCCTCACCCCCGCCCTCTCCCACAAAGGTAGAGGGAGTTATCGGTTCGACTCGCCAGGCATGGTAGGCCATTGCGATTTTGTTGATATCTTCGTCGGAGAGGTCTCGGTGGACTCGGTCTATGAGGGTTCCCATTTTGCGTGCATCGATGAAAAGCGTATGGCCGCTCCGATTTCGGAACTTGCCGTTCTTTTTGTTCCGCGTCACGAACCAGAGGCACACCGGGATTTGTGTCGTGTAAAAAAGCTGCCCAGGCATTGCAATCATGCAGTCCACCAGATCGGCCTCAATCATTGCTTTTCGGATTTCACCTTCACTCGATGTGTTTGTGGACATGGACCCATTGGCCATGACAAACCCGGCAATGCCGGTCGGCGACAGGTGATGGATGAAATGCTGAATCCATCCGTAGTTGGCGTTGTTCACCGGTGGAATGCCGTACTTCCAGCGGGCGTCTTCCCTGAGCCGCTCGCCGCCCCAGTCGCTCATATTGAAGGGCGGATTGGCCAGGATGAAATCGGCCCTGAGGTCTCTATGCAGATCATTATTGAAACTGTCTGCCTGCTGCCTCCCTAGATTGGCATCGATGCCCCGGATGGCGAGGTTCATCATTGCCATACGCCAGGTGGTATAGTTGGATTCCTGCCCGTAGATAGCAATATCGCCCCGTCTGCCCTCATGTTCTTCGACAAATTTTTCGCTCTGCACAAACATGCCGCCGGAACCGCAGCAGGGGTCATAGACACGGCCTTTGTAAGGTTCGATCATGCGGACAAGGAGTTTGACGATACACTGAGGGGTGTAAAACTCGCCGCCTCCTTTCCCCTCGGCAGCGGCGAACTTCCCCAGAAAGTATTCATAGACACGCCCCAATATATCCTTGGAACGGTCGGCATCGTCACCCAGGCCGATTTTTCCAATAATGTCGATCAGTTCTCCGAGACGGTATTTGTCGAGAGAGGGACGAGCGTAATCTTTCGTTAAGACACCCTTGAGGGAGGGGTTTTCCATTTCGATGACAATCATGGCATCATCGATGAGTTTGCCGATAGTGGGTTGTTTGGCCCCGGCCTGAAGCGCTTCCCAGCGAGCCTCTTTGGGCACCCAAAAGACATTGGAGGCTGCATATTCATCGCGATCTTCGGGATCGGTGTATTCGGTTTCCCTGGTTGCTTCCAACTTTTTGTACTTGGCCTGGAAGGTATCGGATATATATTTCAGAAAGATCAATCCGAGGACAACATACTTGTAATCCGAGGCATCCATATGCCCCCGAAGCTTGTCCGCCGCCGCCCATAGTTGATTTTCAAACCCGAGATTGGCGCCGTTGTTTTTGTTCATATATGCCATCGATAAAATCCCTCTCTATGATATGGGCATAGTCGTTTTCTTTTCATGCCCATTTTAATCCACACTTATAACACGGACTCTCTCATGTCGATTTCATCGACATATAACATTTATGTGACGAATTATAAAATATACCTCTTTGTTTTTACACGGACATTGCAAAAAGCAATCAACCCATTACCGCAGATTCATTTTTACTCCCTGTGATAAATATTTTTTGTTCCCAGATTATTCAATTTACAAAATAGTCACGTTTTCCCATACTGCTGATAAATTCTTTAGGCGTCTTGACATGAGATTACGCGACAACTTACTTGTCATAGAACCGCCTCAAGATAGGGACGCATCACACTTTCTACACGACATACTTTCGCATATTTTACCAGTTCACCCACCCTGAGTTGTTTTTGTTCACGATAGAGTCTGAGTGCTTCTACAGCGGTATCGAGGCCTATTTTATTACGGTACTTAAAACAATCAGCCAGTGTTTTTTCGATCGTGTAGACACGAAGTTCGATCCCATCAATATTTTGTATTTCAATGCCTGCGCTGAATGCCTGTCCAGAAAACCAGAAATATCGGGTCGGTGGATATTCCAGACGTGGCGGCTCTGCGCCTCGTTCCAGAGCAAGATACACTTCGTGTGGAATCTGTGTCGTCATATCATGCAGCGACAAAGCAGATATGAGACAGATAACTCCTTTCGGTACTTTCAGGGCAACAGAAACAAGATCGGGACTCATGAGGGCCGGAAGATCGGCCAGTCGATAGAGCCCACGGCCAATCCTTTCCAAGACTCCAGAGTTTCGCATTCCATAAAGGGTTCGACGATGAATACCTGCATGCATGGCTTCAGTCATCCTGAGCATACCACCACGTAGTTGAAATATTTGTCTTGCCTTTTTAAAGCCCTCTTTTTCCTTTTCCATGATAACGATTGGTCCTTAATACCAGCATTAATTGATATGTGCTGGTATTTTGTACCAATAGCGTCGCTATGTCAAGAGACAATTAGTGAATGGGGAATGCAAACCGTACTCACGGTATTCAGTCATTTTGGCAATGCTGCAATTTTTACTAAATACCCGATTCCATTACCACATTGGTATCTTTCTCAAGCTATTTGGCGGAAATGGCAACATTGCCAAATCCGCCAAATACCGTAATCCCTATTCGTTATGGTTTGCCTATTATTACTCCGGCAATTAAACATATCAACTATCATACCGGGCTTGATCCGGTATCCAAGCCACTTCTGGATTCCCGCTTCCGCGGGAATGACGGGGTTGACATACTTGTCGGCATTGGAAATCGCAATCGGATTTTGCACCGATTCGTTTATCATTGTTTGCACCCTTTGTTGTTCGGACTCACAATTGTGATTCCAACAACTCACATATCCTTGAAAATTTACAACTCCCTGATCGCCTTCCTCTCGTATTCCTCTATCAATCCCTCATCGGCGAAACTGTAGAAGCGGTCGTCGCCGATGATGATATGGTCAAAGAAACTGATGCCGGCGGCCTTAGCGGCCATCATGAGGCTTCTGGTGAATGCCATGTCGTCGTTGCTCGGTTTTATGGAACCCGATGGGTGGTTGTGTGCCACGATGATGGAGGGGGCGTTTTTTCTTATAGCCTTCTGGAGTATTTCTCGTATATAGGGATTTGCCCGGTCCACAGTGCCGAAGTCTATATCGATAACTTCGGTAACGGCGTTTCGCCTGTCGAGAAGGAGGAGAACGAATCGTTCCTTTTTCAGGTCTCGCATGAGGGGAAACAAATAGTTTGCCACGTCGGCAGAATTGGTTATGGGTTTATCGAGGGCCTTATCCTCGCTCATCATGCGGTTAGCCAGTTCCAGGGCGGCCTTTATCTGGGCAATTTTGGCATCCTTCAGACCGGGGATTTCCCGGAATTCCGATGTATCGATTCCACTCATGACTCTCAGAGTTTTAAATTTGTGCAGGAGTTCTCTCCCTATATCGACGGCGCTCCTGCCATGCATGCCCGTTCGTATAAGGATGGCGAGGAGTTCGGCTTTGCTTAAGCTATGTTCGCCGTACTTGAGGAGCTTTTCCCTGGGACGATCTTCCTCCGACCACTCCCGGATGGGGAGGGGATATGGTGCCGTGGGCTTTTTCATTGTTCTGCCTCTTGAAATAAAAAACCCCGCCTCTTTTTTTAGAGAAACGGGGTTTTCAGTTCCTGTGACATTGTTCTTTCCTTTTATTTAAAAAAGCTTGGGTTTATGCAACCAGTAAAGAAGCACGAGACTCACGCCCGCCCGGTAATGACACGTCACTTAATCACGGGGGAATGACGCGTTGCCTGAACCTGCGATTGTGAATCGCTCTGTGATACTACGCTGATGGTTTCACAATGTCAAAATTTTTTATTCCGGGCGGATTGTATCCTTCGATCGCATGCCCCGCTAGAGTATGAATTTCGTGTAATTTCCCTTGTGTATGACTGTAAATCGGGCGCCGGGATAGCGTGCCACCCATTCCGCCGGAGGCTCCATATTTATGCATTCCCACCGCATGTCATAGCCCTCCAGTTTTCCATCTTTTTCTTCGACAAGGTCTATCTCTTCTTTGTCGCTTGTTATCCAAAAATAGGCCGGACACTTCTGTGAGAGGTACTCCTGTCTTTTAAAGCGTTCTCCTATTATATAGTTCTCCCAGAGTTGCTTTATATCGTTCCTCTTTTCCAGGGGGGCAAAGTTTCCGATAACGGCGTTTCTGATTCCGTTGTCGTAGAAATAGTATCGCCTGTCTGTTGCCATCTCTTTCGGTGAATTTCTCTTTAAACCCTTCAGACTGTATATAAAAAAGAGCTTTTCAAAGAGGTCCAGATAGTGTTCCACCCTGTCTTTTTTAATCTCCAGTTCCCTGGCCAGGTCACGAATGCTGATCTCGGTCCCTATCCGAAGGGCAAGATATGTGAGGAGGTGCTCCAGCTTATTTTTATAGATGAGATTCTCCATCTTGACGATATCGCGATAGAGAAAGGATTTTCCGTATTCTCGAAGGTATTCTTCCCTGAGAAATCTATTGGACGTGAGGATCACTTCCGGGTAGGCTCCATAGATAAGGCGCGCCTCAAGACTATTGCCATTCTCTTCCAACTCTTCCGCTTTTGTAATTTCCATCTCGGCTGAGGGGTACTGTTTGAGAAAGATCTTTCTTCCTGAGAGGGCTTCTTGCTCATCTTTTGCAATATCAAAGGAGTGAGACCCCGATAGGATAACCCTTAATTCGCTGACTTCATCCATGATAATCTTCAGCTTCAGGCCCAGTTGATCGATTTCCTGTGCTTCATCGATGATGAGCAGTGAATAATTTTGCAAAATATCGATAAGTTTGACGAGCGATCCTCTGTCCAGCAGTTGCCCTTCCTCCTCATCTTCTGCGTTGATATAGAGGATTGCCATGTCCTTCTCTGAATCTATTAATTTCTTCAGGAGTGTCGTTTTACCGGTTCTGCGGGGACCATAGATGATGATGATTGTGCCCGGTTCCATTTGCCTTTTTATATTTTCAATCTGTTTTTGCGGGATGTAGCACATAGTTGCACTTTCTCTGTTGTCGGGTTGGCAATGTAGCTTTTTATATTGTCCGCCTCTTAGCCCCCATAATGGGGATAAGCCCCACTAAAGGGGATAAGCGCATTCACGGATTCGCTTCCTTTCGGGAAGCAAATCCTAATTTGCTAATCCCGCTAAAGGGGATAAGTGCGGTAACGAAATTACTTTCTGATGAAACCAATTTCTACCTTACTAATATCCCAGATCTTCATTGACGAGTATGACGGTGAATGAGTCAATATCCCCGGGCTTTTTGAGAAGAATCAGGAGCGCCGCGCATATCCTCGCAGGCGAATCGCAGTCGATGCAAACGCCTGTTTCCGCGCAGGGTGTCTTCAGACTTTTACGTACTGCGTTTATGGGGGCCACCTTGTTTCGTGTCCGCGATATGGCATCATCCGTGGTTTTGACCAGTTTGTTAACTCCGGCTACGAGTATAACTCTCTTCGGCCCCGAGCATGTACTGGCTACCCTGTTTCCGCCTCCATCGAGATTTACTATAACACCATCTTCAGTAATGGCATTGGCGCTGGTTAAAAAGACGTCCACCCCCCGGTGCTTCCGCTTGAGTTCTATCCTTTTTTCGTAATTTCCTTCGTCTTCCCAGTGGTCGACGACGGTATTGCCCTTATTCCGTAATGCTTTCACAAGTCCCAGATCTTCTCGAAGCGTCACTGACCCACCGGTACCGACAAGCTCATCCGCCTTGATCTGGTCAATTATGAACTGCTTTGCCTCTTCAGCAGTCTCGAAAAACAATGACTCGTACCTTTTCTTTTTCAACGCGTCAAGAATCTTGGGCACCTGTTTCCGGTAATAGTCGCGTTCCGCTTCTCTCATACTACTCTCCTCTCCTAGCGCTTCCGTCAGGAAATTTTCACTCTTTTAATAGGTCATAATATCGCTGTGTGTCAAGAGAGTATTGCGAACTTCGAAATATAAAAAGCCCGGCTTCATTGCGCAAACCTGGCTTTTCTTTTCCGTGCAGAACGTCGATTGCTTTTGCTCTGCGGGTTTTTATGTGGATCACTATTCGAGTTTATTTACTTTATGTATCCCTTTTCCTTGTAGTATTTCTCCGCACCGGGATGCAGGTAAACTCAAAGATACATTCATAGAGAAGGGTCATACCATTTCAACTTCAGTTCAGTAATAATAAATATCATCGGGCTCTCGTCGCCCTCTTCTTATCCAGGTTACAGGCAATCGATGGAGTATCCGTCTCTCACGGACTGGTGGTCTTCACGGTCCTTTTTTACGGCAAGGGGGAGGTAGTCGAGTATGTCCTGGGCCGTCATCCCGTCTTCTCCTTTTTCACGGGACGCCAGGTCTCCTGAAAAGCCGTGGATGAATACTCCCTTTCTGACAGCGTCCTCGATGGACAGGCCGAGACCATACATGGCGGCGATTGCCCCCGTCAGGACATCACCCGAGCCGGCTGTGGCCATACCCGAATTTCCGCTCAGATTTATGCAGACCCTTTCGTCGGGATAGCCGATTATGGAATGTGCGCCCTTGAGAACTATTATGGCCCCCAGTTCCCTCGCAGTCTCTTGAAGGTGGGCAATTTTATACTTTTCGATTTCCCCTATGGTCTTCCCTGTAATCCTGGACATCTCCCCCATATGTGGCGTCAGGATCGTCGCATCCCTTCTCCCCCTTATAATATCCAGATCTTCACAGAGGGCAGTTATACCGTCGCCGTCGATGATAAGCGGTTTTTCTATCTTTTCCGCCAGTGTCTGCACCAGCTTTCGAGTCTCTTGGGCCAGAGAAATTCCCGGACCGAGAACAACTATATCCATCTTATCTGAAAGTTCCAGGAGTGCGTCACAGTTTTTGTATGCAATACTCCCCTCTCCCGTTTCCTCTTGGGGGATGAATACGATTTCACTCCCCTTATTCGCTATAAAGGGCGTCATCGAACGGGGAGCGGCAAGACGCGCGTAGCCCCCACCGGCCTTCATGAATGAGAGTGCCGCAAAATAGGGCGCGCCGAAGTAGCTTGACGCCCCGGCGATAAAAAGGGCCTCTCCAAAATCTCCCTTGTGGCCCGCGCTTGGGCGGGGGGGAAGTTCAGGCGCTTCGTTGATCTCCACCTTTGTTGCATCGCTGTCATAGAGCGCGGGGGGAAATGATATGTGGGTCACGTACAGCGTTCCACAGAAATTATAGCCCGGATAGAGTATGTTCCCAATCTTGGGGAGTCCAAAGGTAACGGTACAATCGGCCTCCACGGCAGTTCCCATGACCTCGCCCGTATCGCCATTGATACCCGATGGGATATCGAGGCTGAAGACTATTTTCCCGCTTTCATTTATCATTTCTATACAATCTCGGTACAGACCCTCGACGTCGCGCGTGAGACCGGTTCCAAATATTGCGTCTATTGCTACATCGCTGTGGGCTACTGCCATGCGTGCCGATTCCGTCGATTCGAACTGCTCAATATCGAGGTGCAGTTTTGTGACTATGTCCACGTTGAGACGTGCCACGCTTTTGAATCTTTCCCTGTCGCCCAGTATAAATATCTTTACGCTCCCTCCGGCGGAATGAATCTTTCTCGCGACGACCAAGCCGTCACCACCGTTGTTTCCGACGCCGCAGAATATAACAAACCGCTTGCCCGCAATTCCCACCTCTTTTTGTATTGCCATGTATAAGGCGTGCCCGGCATTTTCCATCAACAGCTCTTCGGCTATGCCGTACTCGGCAACAGCCGCCCTGTCCATCCCTCTCATCTCCTGAACACTGCTTATCTTCATCGGCACTCTCCCTTCGTCCCTCTCGACGTAAAATTATAGTGAAAGTAGCATGCTCTGTCAACAACAACAGGCATTCATGAAATATTCTATGGCAAATATGTGAGGAATATGCAATATTTTCTTCATGGATACTGAGATTAAAGGACTCAGGCAGGCATTAATTGAAGCGAAAAGCGTGGCAGTACTCACGGGCGCCGGCATTTCGGCAGAAAGTGGAGTCCCCACATTTCGCGGTGCAGGGGGTCTGTGGCGAAAATACCGTTCCCAGGAACTGGCCACACCTGAAGCCTTTGCGACAAATCCGGAACTCGTATGGGAATTTTACAACTGGCGTCGCACTCTGATTAAGGATGTTGAATACAATCCCGCCCACAGGGCACTGGTAGACCTCGAGGCAAAGGTCCCCCACTTCACACTCATTTCACAGAATGTCGATGGCCTCCATCTGCGAGCGGGAACGAAGAATCTCCTCGAAATCCACGGAAACATCTGGAAGGTTCGCTGCACCGAGTGCGGAAAGATAACCGTCGATTTCACACCCGACCTGGGCACATCACCCCGGTGCGATGAGTGCTCAGGACTCCTCCGGCCACATGTTGTATGGTTCGGCGAAAATCTCGATTACGATATCCTGCAGAGGGCCTTCGATGCGTCCACGACGTGCGACGTCATGCTCGTCATCGGCACATCGGCGGTGGTACAACCATCGGCATCCTTCCCTTTCGAGGCAAAAGCAAAGGGCGCGCTTGTCGCCGAGATCAACATTGAATCTACACCACTCTCCGACCTGGCGGACATAACACTCCTGGGAAAGGCCGGAGAGATCATCCCCCGGCTGGTCGAGAACTGGCCCTGATTATCCCCTATATATAAATTACCGAGTCGTCCTGATGCATTCATTGATCTTCCATCTCTTTCAACTGACAAATCTGATATGGGCCCCGCGATAGAAAGAACTGCATAGAAAACTGTTATTTGCCTTCAATAAATTTGCATCAAACAGACCTCTCTTGTTTCTCTAATCACACTGTTAACCCTCCTCGACATATAAAATAGAAATTATTTCCATAATGACCCAAAACAATGACATTTTTTACTTGACTATCGGTCATATATAATATTATAGTCTCTGTACGTTTCTTTTCACAAGAGGCTTGGGTTTGCTCTTTTAAAGTATTTACTTTTCAAGAGATGAGACAAAATTTCCACTTAACTCTTAGTTTTATTCATTTTCTCAGGGGGATTAGTTTTGGCTAAAGGAACAGTTAAATGGTTTAACGAGAAGAAGGGCTTCGGATTTATTAACCAGGAAGATGGTGATGACCTTTTTGTCCATTATTCTTCCATAGACATGGCTGGATTCAAGAATCTCGTCGAAGGGGATGAGGTTACCTTCGACGTCGAACAGACGGACCGAGGATTCCAGGCAAAAAATGTTAAAAGGACTTAATAGACGAAAGAGTCTATTCATCCTTACGGACGATGGCCCTGTTCTTTATTGATTTCAGAAGTGTGTCACGTCCCAGTTCATTTGTTAGCTGATTAAGATATTAAAAAGGTGAAGAGCTTCCAGGAAGGCAGAATCCTTCCGGCATGCCCCAACCTTGACGTTCTTAATCGCATACTATTGTTTCCCCGTACGTCAGGACGAGGGAATACGTTGTAGTTTGTTTTCAAAGGGGCGTTCCTCGGTCTTTTGTGAGGTTCGTCCAGAGGCGTGGGGGTGTATACTCGGATGCTCCTGTGCTGCGTTTCGGATTTCCCTCAATATTCCCAATCTCCTGCTCATAGTATCTGCCTTACCAATTCGCAAACCATTCACTTCAATTCTTCAGCATTTCATTTGAATCAGCGAATCCTTGAACCCTCCTGCCCACGTGGAGACAATCCCGTTATTGTGTCTTAATTGCAACCGATCGAGATGATGATCCGAATAAATAGATTATTTCCTCTTTTGTTGTTGACTGTTTCCGGTTTTTCTGTTTTTTAGAGTCTATTCCAAAGTTACACCGTTAGGAAGAGGAAAAACAAAAATGAAAATTGTAGATTTGAGAAGTGATACGGTGACGCTCCCGACACCGGCCATGCGGGATGCCATACATACTGCCGATTTAGGAGATGACGTATTCGGTGAAGACCCCCTTACCAATGATCTTGAAGAGAAGGGTGCCCGCTTGATGGGAAAGGAAGCGGCACTTCTCCTTTCCAGTGGAACGATGGGAAACCTTGTATCTCTCCTCACACACTGCAATCGGGGAGACGAGGTCATATTGGGAGATCAGGCACACATCTTTTACTATGAAGCGGGCGGCATGTCGGCGCTGGGGGGTATTCTCCCGTATACAGTTATCAATCAACCCGATGGCACCATCGATATCGATGACATAAAAAGCGCCATCCGCGATGATAACATCCACTTTCCACGAACCCGTCTCATCTGCCTCGAAAACACGCACAACCGGTGCAATGGTGTTCCACTGACACCCGAATATACCGCTTCAGTCATAAAGCTTGCCCGAGATTACGGGCTGAAAACACATCTCGACGGCGCCAGGATATTCAATGCAGCAGTCGCCCTCGATGTACCAGTCACTGAGTTGACGAGAGGATTCGATTCGGTAAGTTTCTGTCTTTCAAAGGGTTTGGCCGCACCCATAGGCTCTCTCATCTGCGGGTCACGCGATTTTATCAGAGAGGCACGGAGGATGCGCAAGACATTGGGAGGCGGCATGCTCCAGACCGGCATTATCGCGGCGGCTGGCATTGTCGCTATCGAAGAAATGACAACGAGGCTTTCCGAAGACCACGAAAACGCACGCCTTCTTGCCAATGGCATCGCATTAATTCCCGGATTATCAATAAACCCGGAGTCAGTGCGTACCAATATTGTCTTTTTTGATCTTGTCAGTGATACAGTGCAGGATGACTACCTCGACGCCGAGCTTGAAAGGCGTCGCATCAGACTGCTCAGGCTTGGTCCCTCCCACTTTCGAGCGGTGACTCACTATGGAATCAGTGCCGAAGATATTGAAACAACAATTCACACACTCGGGAATATTATGTCTTAGAGGCCCTTTACCTTGCTATCACGCGTGGAGAAAAGTGTTAACGTATGAGCCAACTCTATCTCTTAAAAGTTGGCGAACCACGTTTTAACATCTTCCCTGCTCGGAATCCTTCCCACGCATTTTACTTCATCATTGATGATAACGGCCGGCGTTCCAAAGATACAATAACCGACAATTTCCATTGTGTCCCTGATTTTTTCTATCTCCGCCTTAACTCCCGCCTTTAATGCTGCTTCCTTAACCATTTTTTCCGTTTCCGTGCACCTGCTGGCTTCAGTACCCAATACCTTAATATGAACCGTATCCATCGTCTATACCCCTTTTTTTACCCCATCGTTACCCATATATTCCCCTAAATATATGGGATATACCCGTCGTTCTCAGAACATTGACGGGTCCCCTTGTTTCCACTTCACTTCATGCAATCACTATGTCCGGCAGTTCATGATAGCAACTGTCTGATTACCAATGATGAAAAACTGTAGATTGAGATAATGTTTCATGCAGGCCAGGCAAAACACTGCCAGTCGTTATGATGAGCTTGGATTTTCTATAATGATATAAGATGTTCAGATAGTCAGATAGTCAGATCCTTGATTTTACGGATGATGTAATCTCGTCAACTTTATGAAAGAACTCTTTTATGACCGTCCACATGAAGGTGATAATAAACAGCCACCTTCTTTGTTAATCTATGACCGTCACGCGGTACAATTTTACCACGCTAGTCCATTTTTGAAAAGGTTTTCTTTAATTCATCGACGGTGGGAACCTTTCCCGAAGATATAATCTTTCCGTCGACAATTACCGCCGGCGTCAGCATGACACCCATTTTTGCAAATTCCTTCACATCGGTGATATGCAGGATGTCTGCCGCCACGTCGAGTTGTGCACAGGCGTCGATAACATTTTTTTCCATTGTCCGGCATCTCACACATCCCGGCCCTAATACCTTAATTTCCATGTTTTTATCTCCTCTTAAAAGTTTTATTCTCTTATCCGGCAAAAGTGCCGTATATCAATCCCGCTATAGTCGACATCACAACAATAATACCGCAGAAGGTGGCAGTTTTTTTAAAACCCATGACACTGCCTATGACCAACATGTTCGGCAATGACAGGGCCGGACCCGCCAGAAGCAGCGCCAGTGCGGGTCCCTTCCCCATACCCGAACCCAGAAGCCCCTGCAAAATCGGGATTTCAGTCAGTGTCGCAAAATACATGAGCGCCCCCGCCACAGAGGCAAAGAGGTTGGCCCATAGTGAATTTCCTCCCACCAGTTGTTGAATATACTGCTCAGGAATGAGGGCCGAATGCCCCGGTCGGCCGAGAAAAAATCCGGCAACGAGGACTCCTGCTGCCAGTAATGGGACTATCTTCTTCATAAAATCCCACGTCGACTCGACCCACATGACCCGCTCATCTTTTGTAAACCACCATTTCAGCATCAAGGCCAGCACCGCCAGAAGAGAGACGGTAATATACCATTTTACCGCAAAGATCCGTGACCAGAGACCGACAGTCCCCTCTTCCGGTCTTGCAAAGGCGGCAAATATAAGAATCAACACCATTGTCAGCATATAAAGCGCATCCTGTGTGAGTGTGCGCCCCTTTTCTTCACCCTCGGGTATGTACAGTTCTCCCTGATCTTTCTCGTCTTTCCTGAAGATAAAGGCCATAAGAAGACCGGTAATTACGGCGAAGAGGATGGCCCCGATTGCCCGTGCCAGGCCGAGCTGCCAGCCAAGGATTCTCGCCGTCATTGTTATGGCCAGCACATTTATGGCCGGACCGGAATAGAGGAATGCCGTGGCGGGCCCTATGCCCGCACCGCGCGTATAGATCCCGGCAAACAAGGGGAGCACCGTACAGGAGCAGACCGCCAGTATCGTCCCCGAAATGGATGCCACAGAATATGACAGCACCTTTTTTGCCTGTGAACCAAAGTATTTCAGCACGGCCGCCTGTGAAACAAAGACCGAGATTGCACCTGCTATAAAAAAAGCGGGTATGAGACAGGTCAGCACGTGCTCCCTCGCATATTCCTGAAGCATCATAAATGCTTCCAGCCCCGATTTCCGCATGGTGACGTGGTCCCAGGGTATGTAATAGCTCGCAATAAATACTACAATAATGAGCAGTAATTTATATCGTTCCTTCATATCTCTTAAATTCCTTAACCCTTCCCTTCTCCAAAATATATCTCTATTCGGCTATATGCATTACCATTATCTGCTGCATATGTCTTCTCTGCTGACTGAGTCGATTTGCTTCAGCAGTGCTTTGATTTCATCTGTATCCTCAAGCCAGTGTCTCAAAGTTCCCAGCAATGTGGCTACATAGGGGCTTCCCCTCCCCTCGGAAAGACGATAGTTTACCCAGAGTCCCTCCTTTTTCGATAGAACAATTCCGGCATCTTCAAGTACCTTCAGGTGCTTTGATACCGTGGGCTGGGCTATTCCGAGGAGAGCCCTCATCTCGCAGACGCAGAACTCCTTATGCTGAAGCATCTTTACAATCTTCACCCTGTTGGGATCTGACAGGGCCTTCATGACACATGTAAATTCCTTCATACCTCACTCCAACTATATTGCTATATAGTAATATAGTACATGAGTGGATTGCTGTCAATAAGAATTATTTCCCATTGATAACGCGCTGTGAAAAGGCGCGGAGACCGGGAAGATTGGTGAGAAAGACACCCGCAAGCACCAACAGTCCACCCTCTATCTGGATGATTGTCAGTGTTTCCCCCAGAAGTATCCAGGCAGCCAGTGTCGTCACTACGGGTATGCCGTTCAGGAATACTGCCACCCGCACGGCGGGCATCTGTGTAAGGGCATAATTGTAGCACAGAAAGGCGATGACTGTGGCGCAGATACTGAGAAATATGAGCGCCCCGGCAGACTGCATCGTTATGGCCGACCACTCTATTCGTGGAAGTTCCCACAGAAAGGCCGGCGCATAGAAGATTGTCCCGTACAATATCTGCACCGTGGTAATCTTCAGGGCCGAATACTTTTTACCAAGGTCGCGAACGATAACAGTATAGAAGGAGGCGGAGATCACCGCTCCAAAAATGAGAAGATCGCCGATGAGGGGACCATCAAATCCGAGGCTGAATTGTGGATCACCCATTACCAGAAGTCCTATCCCGAATAAGGACAGCACAATCCCCACCATGCTCAAGAGCCCCGTGCGCTCACCTATCATGAAAAATGAGATAATGAGCACCACAACGGGGACGGTGGCGATAATCAAGGAAGCCTTGGGCGCCGCCGTGTACTGCAGGCCAAAGGTTTCACAGAGGAAATATAACCCCGGCTCAAAGAGGGCGATGAGGAATATCTTTATGTGATCCCTTCTTGTAAAAGATGGAAATTTTCTTTTCACCGTCAGGATCAGAAAAATAATGGAGGCGATGGCAAACCGTATAAAGATAAGCGTAAATACGGATATACTCACGAGGGCAATTTTTGTTGCAACAAAGGAGAGTCCCCAGAAGAATACGGCTATACAAATGATTGCATATATGTTGACAGTGGTGTCTTTTTGCACGTGAATAATTCCTTACTATTATTGTGACAGTGTGATTGTTTATGCGACGGCAGGATCTACTGTCGTTTTTCTTCCACCTCGTGGCAAACGACACAGGCCCCCGAGTCGAGGAGATTGGAAACAAGAAAGATACTTATAATTCAGAAGCTTTTCCCGGTCAAGGTATAAAAACAGACCGTCACATTACCTTCTTTTTGCGGCAGGCAACGATATATGGTCTTTTGCTGTTGCACTCGAGAGACATTACAAAATTTCACAATGCAAAGGCCCGGGGTATGGTCATTTTACGCACAGGAGGTCAAAAAAAGAGGGACAATCCCTTGTTCATTAACTTTCTACTTGCTAATTACTGAAATGTAATTAGAATAGGTGATATTATAGTACAAAGAATCACCCTAGGGAAGGAACAGAGAAATCAAGTGGTAATGTCTCTCAACGAGCTAAAATCAAATGAAAAGGGTGTCGTTCAGAAAATCAATGGCGGAACATCTCTCATAAATCGCCTCAATGCCCTCGGTATCAGACCGGGAAAAGAAATTGCAAAGATAAGCTCGACGTTTATGAGAGGACCAGTCACCATTCAGATCGACAGATCGCAGGTCGCCATCGGGTTCGGCATGGCGAAAAAGATATTCATCAGTACAGACAGGAAGGAAGAATGAAGCTTCTCCTCATGGGAAACCCTAATGTGGGAAAGAGTGTCATCTTTTCCCGCCTGACGGGTATCCGTGTTATATCATCAAATTATCCGGGCACCACGGTAAACTACACCAGCGGCTTCATGAAAACGGGCGACAGGGAAGCCGAAATCATCGATGTTCCCGGCACCTATACCCTGGAACCCACCTCCGAGGCTGAAGAAATAGCCAGTAAAATGATGAAAACGGGTGACATAGTAATCAATGTCGTCAGTGCAATAAATCTTGAAAGAAATCTTTACCTGACACTGCAATTACTGGAACAGAACATACCCGTCGTCGTAGCATGCAATATGTGGGACGACACTGTGCACTGCGGCATTAACATCGATCTGAATAAATTGAGAGACCTTCTCGGTGTCCCTGTTGTCGCCACATCGGGACTCACCGGCCAGGGGATCAAAGAACTGGTCGAAAATATTTCACAGGCAGTTTCCCCTTCCCGGCCGCAACTGAGCCGTGATGAACGCTGGTCGCTTGTGGGTAAAATCATCGATCAGGTGCAGCGGATAGAGCACAAACACCACCGGTGGTTCGAACGTCTGGAAGACGCCAGCGTCAAACCCATAAAGGGGAGTATCATCGCCGTTATGGTCCTCGTATTATCCTTTATAGTCATACGCTTTATCGGTGAGAATCTGATTTCCAGGGTTTTTGACCCTCTTTTTGATAATCTGTGGCTGCCAATTCTCCATAAAGTGAGTACAGCAATGGGTGGCGGAGGTTTCCTTCACGACATTTTCATAGGGAAGCTGATCGCCGGTGAAATTCACTTCGTAGAATCCTTCGGACTCTTGAGCAGCGGCTTCTATATCCCCTTTGCCATGGTTCTCCCCTACATTATCTCCTTCTACCTCGTCCTCAGTATCCTTGAAGATACGGGCTATCTCCCCCGCCTTGCAGTTCTTCTCGACACTACACTTCACCACCTGGGAATGCACGGATTTGCCATTATCCCCACCATGCTCGGTTTTGGTTGCAATGTTCCGGCAATCATGGCGACTCGTGTCCTTGAAAGTAAGAGGGAACGATTCATAGCAGCCACACTTGTGTCCATCGCCATACCCTGCGCATCGGCACAGGCAATGATATTCGGCCTCGTCGGCAAAGAGGGTGGTCAGTATGTCGCTATCGTTTACGGAACACTCTTTATCGTATGGATCGCTCTCGGGCTGATCCTGAATCGCATTATGAAGGGGAGGAGCCCCGAGCTTTTGATGGAAATCCCCCCCTACAGGCTCCCCGCTTTGAAAATTGTCGTCCATAAACTCTGGCAGCGCAGCCAGGGATTTCTAAAAGAGGCCCTGCCCGTTATTCTGTCCGCTGTCCTTGTAATAAATATCCTCTTCGTTCTGGGAGTTTTCGATCACATAGCGCGCTTTACAGCACCTGTGGTGACGGGGGTGCTCGGACTCCCCGAGGAATCGGTAACGGCCATAGTGGTGGGATTTCTTCGAAAGGATGCGGCCCTGGGAATGCTCGCATTATTGCCATTGACGGCAAAACAACTCGTTGTGGGGAGTGTCGTCCTTACCATGTTCTTCCCCTGCATTGCAGCATTCATTGTACTCTACAGGGAACTGGGGCTGGCGGATCTTTGTAAATCAATGTTGATAATGGTTATAGCCGCACTCACGGTAGGGGGAATCCTGAATATCGTTCTGTAGAGTTTTGTCCTTTCCATTTCTCGACCAAACAAGGACCACGATATTTTAATCCATTACATTGTGGTGTTTTTCTCTGTACCGGAATATTCTCTTATGGTGTGCTGTCGACGATCTCCTCGACCGGTTCCTTTTCAGCCATCTCGGCATCTGCGTCTGGAACACCCGCTTTTAGATTAGCCTTCTGCTGCTTCGCCAGCAGGCGCTTTGAAGCCTTCTCCATTTGTTTCTGCTGCCTTGCTCTTTCTTTCGTCTGCTTGGCAAAGTTGAACATGGACCTTCCCATTTTTACGCTCCTATTTTTTGTTACGACGTTACAGAGTATGCTGAAAATGGCGAAGCGCTCCAAGATAATAACTCTTATTGGAGCGCCTCTTTCTTTACACACAGTTTAATTACGTGAGTTTCACGTTTTCCGCTGCAGGGCCTTTATTGCCCTGAACAACATCGAAGCTCACAGACTGTCCCTCAGCTAAGGTTTTGAAGCCGGTGGCCTCAATGGCGCTGTAATGGACGAAAACATCCCCACCATCATTCTGCTCGATAAACCCAAAGCCTTTACTCTCGTTGAACCATTTTACTGTACCTTCTGCCATAATTAGTCTCCTCCTTTTTTAAAATTTACCAAAAGCCGAATTACCAATATGACAGAAATAAAAAAAGCCACCAAGACTCTAAAGAGCATGATAGCCGCCTTTGCACTTCAAATTGTTATAACCCAACTTTAACTGTACCGCACGGACCTAAGACCATAATGAGGTACATGATATTGTGGAATACATACGTTACTGCTTACGCAAAGTCAAGGTATATTTCACTATATTTCAATAATTTATTCACGAGGGGATGGAATCGGATTTGTCACAATGAACCATACAAGACTATTTCTTTTTACGCGTAACAGCCCTCTTTGATACCACGATGTTCTTCTGCTCTTCCTTTGATTTGACATCCTTTTCGACGTATATTTTCTTTTTTGTAAAGGGGTCTATTTCGGTGTAATACATCAACGTGGAATATGTCGACGGCGTGGGTGTAAAAATCTGAACCTGTTCGGGATTGATCTTCAAATTGCGCGAAACAAAGGATTTGAGTCTTTTCATATCCTCTGTGCTACACCCAGGATGGGCCGCCATGAAATAATAGGTCAGATATTGCTCTTTCCCCGCCACTTTTGTGAACCTGTTGAAGAGGTCGACGAATTGAGCAAGCGGTTTTGTCCCCGTTTTTCCCATTTTTTGCAGGACCTTTTCTTCCGTATGTTCCGGCGCTATTTTAAGCTGGCCCGAGACGTGATGGAGCACAATCTCTTTTAAATATTTTTCTCCCCAGGCTTTATCGGACAGCAGAAGATCATACCTGATTCCCGAGGATATAAATATTTTCTTTATTCCCTTTATGTTCCGTAACTTCGCAAGCAGTGATATCTGCCTACCGTGATTCGGTTTTAACTGGGGGCAGACTGTGGGATTGATGCAGCGTTTATCAATGCAGCGTCCGCAGGAGAGCTTTTTTTCACATTCAAATCCGTACATGTTTGCCGTAGGACCGCCAACATCGAGTATATATCCCTTAAAATCCTTATGGGCTGCGAGGTCTTTTGCCTCCCTGATGATCGATGCTTCGCTTCGCCAGCTTACGGTTGTTCCCTCATGAACCGATATGGCGCAAAAATTACACTCTCCATAGCATCCCCGGTGCGTCGCAATGGAAAATCGTATTGTTTCAAGGGCCCTGACGGGACCCTCTTTCTTGTGAAAAGGGTGAAGATCCCTTTCAAAATCCATGTCATAAATTTCGTCGAGTTCCTCTGTCGAAAGAGAGGGTGCCGGAGGATTGTGAATAAGATACCTGCTGTCATGCTTCAGGCACAAGCCCTTCGCCGTAAGAGGATCATTGTTCCTGTAAAAGGTGTTGAACATCTCAATAAATGCCCATTTGTCTTTCAGCAGAACCTCATAGGAAGGAAGTTCCAGATAGTCTTCCGGTATTTCTTTCCCGGCGTAACAGATACCGGGAAGATCCGTCGCCGTGATCCCCCTTTGTAATCTCTCGGCAAGCTCGACCACTGTCTTCTCACCCATGCCATATACGATATAATCCGCTTTTGCATCGAACAATATCGATCTGCGGAGACTGTTCGACGGGAAATCATAGTGGGGAATTCTTCTGAGGCTTGCCTCCATCCCTCCCAATACGAGGGGCCTTGTGTTCTTAAAATATCTTCTTATGAGATTTGAGTATACTATGACTGCGCGGTCGGGGCGGCGGGTATTGTGGCCTCCTGCTGTGTAATCGTCTTGTTTCCTTCTCTTCTTCGAGGCGGTATAATTTGCAACCATCGAATCGATGCACCCGCCTGTGATGCCCCAGAAGAGTTCCGGCTCACCAAGCCTGCAGATATCGATATCCGAATCGATAGCCGGCTGCCCGATGATGCCTGTCCGGAATCCCTCTCTGATAAGCATCTTTCCTATGACCGATACTCCGACAAAAGGGCTGTCGATGTAGCTGTCTCCCGTTACCAGGATAACATCGAGACAATCCCAGCCCAGTTTTTTGACTTCCTCTTTTGTTGTCGGAATAAACATGTAAATTAAGTTCCTCGTTTCAGTTTTTCAAAACAGTGTTTACTGTTCCACTGATATTTCATCATAACTGCTTTTCATATTATAATCAATAATATTGGATAGATATCAGAAATTGTGGACAAAAGGGTGGATCTGTGTTTGGCATGTCTCTACCCATACCACATTTTTCATATAAAAAAATGTTTGATATTCCCCCTCGATCAGACGATACTAAGGTCTCATAGAAGGCAACAGTGAGGAGGAAGAATGCACAAGTACAAGATTACCCTGGAATACGATGGGACGGGATACCGAGGATGGCAGGCCCAGAAGAATGCCAGGAGCGTCCAGGAAGCCCTGATAAAGGCGGCGGCTCAGCTTACCGGCGCCGGCGTCGATATCCAGGGGGCAGGACGAACCGACGCCGGTGTCCATGCCCTGGCCCAGGTGGACCATCTTGAAACAAAGAAGAAGATGGAACCCCGTAAGGTTGTGGCAGGACTCAACGACATCCTCCCTTCCGGTATCAATATCATCAAGGTAGAAAGGGTCTCATCGCGGTTCCATGCCCGTCACAATGCCCTGGCGAGAAGTTACGTCTACCTGATTTCCAAGCACCGAACAGCCTTCGGGAAACGCTACGTCTGGTGGATCAACGATCACCTCGACGGCAGAGCAATGGCAGAGACGGGACAGCTCTTTTCGGGCTTTCACGATTTTGCCTCCTTCGCCGACAAACGAAGGGGCAAGGCGATGTCGACACTGGTCAAGATAGACATGGTGGAACTCCTGGAAAGGAAGGACCTCATCGTCTTCAGGATCTCCGGTTCCCATTTCCTGTGGAAGATGGTCCGCCGTATCGTAGGGGTTCTCGTCGAAGTGGGAAAGGGGAACCTGCCGTCTCAGGACGTGGAAGACATGCTTCACAACCCATCCGATATACCGGCCCGGCTTACCGCACCCCCTGCGGGACTCTTTCTAGAACAGGTCCTTTACGAAGGGGACATCATGCAGTCGGCGGGCGCACTGCCCGTACTGCCCGTCCCCGGATTGTGGACACCCGACGACCGAATAGATCGATAACCCTGGGCGGCTCGTCAGGCTGTCTTCGCAGCGTCGTCTGCCTCCAGACCAATTTTCTTGATGCTTTGCTCACGCATAACAAATTTCTGAATCTTGCCGGCCACAGTCATGGGGAATGCGTCTACAAATTTGAAATAGCGCGGTATCTTGAGCTGTGATGTATTATCATAAAATGATCTCATAGATTTCTCAACCTTTTTCAGTGGTTTACCCCTAATGTTTTGCAAGATCTCTTCACGACGGCTTTCGGGAACACCGGATTGCTGTTCCCGACAGAGACCTGATCCCTTCACCTTCGACCTTCACTGTGCCGCTTCCATTATATGCATGGCGGCCTGTATGCCGTCGGCGCCGCTCGATATGATTCCCCCGGCCCAGCCGCTCCCCTCTCCCACGACATAGAGATTTTCAAAGCCATCGCAGAGTCCGGTCTTGTCCCGCATGACCTGAATGGGTGACGAGGTCTTGGTCTCAAGCCCCATGATCGTGCCTGTTTCAAATCCCTTTATTTTACGGCTGAAGTCCTTGAGACCCTCGCGAAGGGCGTTGCTCACGCGCAGGGGGAGCAGTTCCCAGAGGGGCGCCGGCTTCAACCCCAGCGGATAACTCGATTCGGAGATTGCGAAAGACTCCTTCCTCTCGATGAAATTGCCTATGGGACAGGAAGGCGCCGCGTACCCCTCGGCGTACCGGTAGAATCGTTCTTCCAGGGCTTCCAGCCAGTCGAGGGCCTCGGCGGCGTTCGTCTCTCTACCCCTCAGGCCCTCGGGGCTCACCGCCGCCACGCAGGCCGCATTGGCAAATGTCTCGTTACGCCTGTACCTGCTCATCCCGTTGACGATGTTGGTATGTGCGTAGGCGGTGGCGGGGACGATCATGCCGCCGGGACACATGCAGAAGGTATAAACGGGGAGATCTCCATTCCCCCGCGAGGTCAGACGGTATTCGGCTGCCTTTACCCCCGGCAGCTCTTCCCTTCCCCATTGGGCGAAATTGATAAACTCCTGGTGGTGCTCCACCCGTGATCCCAGGGCGAAGGGCTTGGTGCGGAATGCAACACCCCTTCTGATCAACATGCGGTATGTTTCGTAGGCGGAATTGCCGGGAGCAATAAGGTAGTAATCGGCTTCAATCCCGCCGGAGTCTGTTACCGCTTCGACAACCCTTCCCCCTTCGACTTTGATATTTTCCAGCAGTGTCTCAAAGAGGACCCTTCCGCCCAGATCGAGATATTCTTTTCTCAGATTCACCACGATTTTCTTCAGGCTGTCGCTCCCCAGGTGGGGGTGCGCCATGTATCCTATCTCTTCGGGTGCCCCCGCCCGGATATAGCTCTCTATGATGAAGCCTTTTTCTTTCGCAATGTGTTTCGATCGAGACGTAAGTTTTCCATCGGAAAAGGTCCCGGCACCCCCTTCGCCGAAGGCATAGTTGCTCATAGGATCGAAGAGGCCCGTCTCTTCAAAGGACTTGATTCCCCGGGCCCGCTTTTTTACCTCCCTACCCCGTTCTATAATGGTCGTCTGAAAACCCGCCTTCTGAAGCACAAGGGCCGCAAAGAACCCCGCAGGACCGCTCCCGACGACAAGGGCCCGTTCATTCCGTGCACGTGATTGAACGGTGAGCCCCGGTGAAAGGACGGGCTCTCCCCCCATGAGTTCTTCCGACAGTACAGAGACCCGTACCAGCCAGTGGATGTTGCTTTTCTTGCGGGCATCAAGACTTTTATTCCCTATCTGGTAGGAAAATGTTCCTATACCCAATTTCTGTGCGATCGCCCCTCGCAGATCCCCTTCCTGATAGTCAGGAGGCAGTTTGAATGATAATTCCCGGTATCCCATCTTCTTGCACCACAGTCCTTGTAAATTGACGAGGATAGCCCCCATCTTGCTGGTGGCAAACTGAATAATGACCCACTCGGCATTGTTGGAAGACCAGATACCGACTCGATCACCCCTTTTCACACCCGTCGCCAAAAGACCCCGGTCTATTTAGTCATCAGACAGTTATCCAAGTATCTCTATTTCATCTTCTTTGTTAGGCACAACACAAATAAACTCAAAGCCATCTTTTCCCGCTTTGTATGAATGCGGAACGTTACCTGGAATGTAAAGAGAATCACCGGCAGAAACCTCGAAAGTGTCATCGCCTATCTCTATGGTCGCAAAACCTTTCAGGACATATTGTTCATGTTCTACAAGATTCGTGTGTTTAGGCATGCCCCCGTAAGGCTCCATGACAAATTTTCTAAAAGCGAAGTTCGGTGCCTCCTCGGAACTGATTAGAACCTGCATGGAAGTACCTTGACCTGCAGCCACTTCTAAAGATTCACGAGAACCACTTTTTCTAACATATTCAGTCATAGTTCACTCCCTTAAAAAATAGTTTTCCGACGCTAACCCCGGCGGCACGCACCGGCAAAGCTGTTGAGTTTCGTGTGCAGCGAAAGGCTAAACAACGGTTTGTGTATTAGTTGTAAATATCGCGAATAAGAGACCTCAAGGTTAATGAATTCCTGAGATAAAAGTCAAGAAATTAATCGATAGTAAATTTTTCCCATGCTGGCACATTATTTGAATGTTAATTAAGCGGTAGTGAATATTTTCCTCAGAAAGGTCGTTATGGAAATTGTCAGTGGAGTAAACATGCGGTCGACTGGCTGTGAAGAAAAATGTCCGGTGAAAGAGACTCCTCACAGCTTACGCTTCGATACGATCCTTGATGATGCTACAAATACTTTACAGAAAGAAAATCCCTCGACTCTTGGGAAAAACATAATTCGGACCCTGGTCAGGATTATTGAACAGCAAATGTATGGCCATTGTATCCGTTCTTTATCAACAAACTCCAGCGGGTCGGGCCATCCGGGATTATTGACAGGGAGTTTACAGTATTTGTGCGGTTTAGAAACGTCGACAAATCAACAACAGCCGGAACAAAAACACGATAATAAGACGCCATCAGATATCACGAATCGCATTATTGATTCTTCTTCTGAGAAGCATGGAATTGATGCCAATTTAATAAAGGCGGTCATAAAGGCTGAAAGTAATTTTGATAGTAATGCCACGTCGTCCAAGGGAGCAATGGGACTAATGCAGCTCATGCCTGAAACAGCGAAGGAATTAGGCGTCAAATATCCCTATGATCCTGTTGAAAATGTTATGATGGGAACACAATATTTAAAGATGCTCCTGGATCGGTACGAGGGTGACAGGAATGTCGCGCTTTCTGCCTACAACTGGGGAATGGGAAATGTAGAAAGAAATCCCGATAAGTTGCCTGAGGAAACGAAAACCTATGTAGCCCGGGTAAACAAATATCTCGATCAGGCAATAACCTAATATAATATCCTTAAGGATGCACGTTATATGCCGTCATTATTTTGACTCCCCACAACGATTTCCGTGCTGCAAAGAGTGACGATTTAATTGAGGATTCAACACCTGCCTTTTACTGCCTTTTAGTAAGTTAGCAATTATTCTCTTCGATTTGGGAGGCCCTCATCATTGACTCAAGTTCACCAAAGGAGCAGTTATTTATCCCTTTTTGTAAAATGGCTATTGCATTATTAGGAAAATATGGCTATTTAACGCACGTAGTAAAAATCATCACTGTTATATAGGATTAAATGGAATGTCAAAATCACAAGATACTAAAAAGAGCGAAAAGAAGGCCCCCCAGAAAACAGCAAAAGAAAAGAAACAGGCAAAGCGAGACAAAAAGAGCAAATAATTTACCGTCAGTACAATGCCTAATGGGCCAAACCCTGACCAGCCTTACCCACTAGGAAAAATCGCAGCTTGTTTTTTACGCTCCAGTCTGTCATACATTGCGAGTATAGTGTGATAGTCACTATGAAGTGTTGTATCTACCAGGTACTCTTCACCCTTTACTATAGACAAGGCCTTTTCGACGCTTTCTCGTCCAAAGATGTTAAAGAGTGCATCTTCATACTCTTCCCACAGCAACTTTTCCTCGTCCATTCGGATCAATTCCGCGACGATATGTCCCAGCTTATCAGTCCCGCATTCCAAACATTCCAGGGCCTCATCTCTGTTACCAAGAATGAGATGCATGTGCGCTTTAAATTCAAGCATGGTGAAACCGTTCTCGAAAATAACACCGATATAGTTTTCCACATTGATTGAATCATCGAGAGAGTCAATAGCCTCCAGAATCTCCTCGGGCTCATAGTCCTCACAATGCAACACCATGTTTCGGATCCATTTGCCGCTGTTTCTATTATTGTAGATCAGGTCCTCTATCGGGTAGACTTCGGAAACACCGGGAACGATCATCTGGCACGAATAGAATCCAAGATAGTTGTATTCCCGCAAAAAGATCTCTTTGCCCATGTTGTCAAGAATATCAGTCAGGTAGCTGTATTCTGCTTCGCGTCCCTCGCCCTGATAGCCCCACGATGCATATTCAAAACTTTTCACAGAACTCAAAAATCCAAATCCCAATTTTCCATTAGAGTCAACAAAATGGGCCTCAATATTAGAACTGTCGGAGACGATGCGCATGTCAAAGGTCGGGACTTCAAAGGCATCCATATTTTCCAATTCACGGCCTTGCATCAATTCCGCCATCGTCCGCTCAAGCGAAACCTCTAAAATTGGATGCGCCCCAAAGGAGACAAAGAGAGAAGAGTTATCCCGATTGATCAAAGAGATGGCGGTGACGGGGTATTTCCCCCCTAATGAGGCATCAAGAACCTCTACGATGTATCCTAATTCCCGCAAAGCCAAAATATCACTATGCAATCCATCAAAGGATTGAACAATTTCATCGGGGTATTTCGGAAGGGCATAACCATTTTTGATGATCTCTATTTTTGCATAACGTTCGAAAATCTCACTGAGCACCTGCACCTGTGCTTCTTCCGGCGTATTCCCCGTTGCCAGACCGTTACTGACGTAGAGATTGCTCAAAATATTAACGGGAATATATACAGTATCTCCATCCGATCCTTTCGTAAAAGGGAGTGCGACTATCTTATCCTCATAATCACTATTGTAATCAACAAGGTCTTCATCCGTAAGTTCTCCATCGGCATCATAGACCAGGCGCAGATCATCGTTTAGATATGCTCCGCCAAAGTCAAAGGCGACCTCGTCAGGATAGTGTTTTCGATGTGGCAGGTAGAAGTCAATAAAAAAGGTATTGGTCTGGAGTCGTTCGATGTACTCACCTAATGCACTCGCTATCGATGCCTCCGATACAATTCCCTTTCCGTTGGAATAGATATGACCTGGTGCTTCAAGGGAAAGGAGATTGACAGAGTAACAATGCTCCAGCGGATGTTTTTCATGCGAAAAAGTAGTTTCGCATCCAACGTCTGCTAAAAGAGCCTTCATTTTTGCTATTGACTCTTCCAGCGGGGCATTTTTGGATAAAGGGTTCATTTTGTTCGCTTTCTTTTTGTTTAATAGATAAGTATGACGAATCGGCAAAAAGTCGAATTTCCGTTGTCTGTCATTCCCGGCTTGATCGAGAATCCAGTCTTTACAGGTACTTATAGACTCCCACCTCCGCGGGAGTGACTCGATATTTTACTACCGGACCATCAAGTATAGCAAAACCATACTCAATCGGTGGTAATTTCTTCTATTGTATCTTCTGAAAATCCCCTCTGCTGACGCAGATCGGCGATCTGTCTCAATGGTCGTTCCAACTGGTTTCGGCGGGTTGATGTGAGATGATTATATTCTCTCTGTACTTCTTCGATCTTCTTTCCCATCTTATCAAAGGAATTGACAAAGAAACTCCACTGTTTGTTGAATGTTGCCAGGAGTGACATTATCTGCGAGGCCGTTTTTTCGAGATTGAAATTGTCCACGGCCTGCCTGATGACCGCCAGTATCGCATAGAGAGTTATGGGAGAACTGAGGATGACCTTATTCCTCAGGGCCTCATCGAGGATTGTGCTGTCGTGTTCATTGATAAAGGCATAGACCTGCTCGTTGGGAATGAAGACGATCACATAATCCACCGTGTTTTCTTCGGGATTTATATATTCCCTGGTTACGACCTCTTTTATTCTGTTTTTCACATCCCTCAGGAATTGGGCCTGGTAACGCTCTCTGTCTGCATTCCCCTCGGCTTCGAGATATCGCAGGTAGTTATCGAGAGGGAATTTTACATCCATGTTGACGATAAGATCCTGGGGCAGCAGGAAGGTGTAATCGGGACGGGAACCGACCGTTTCAAGTGTCCTTTGCCTACGGTAATTCACCCCCTCAATAAATCCGGCAAGACGCAACACATCCTCGGCCATTCTCTCTCCCCACTGTCCCCGTGCCTTCGTACTCGACAGGGCCATGTGGAGCTTTCCCGTTGTCTCCCTCAGTTTCATGGTCTGTTCCGTCGTTGACCGTAACTGATTTGTAAGCTCGCCGAATTTCTGTTCCCTGTCCTTTTCCAGATTGATGACGAGCGTTTCTATCCCTCCAAGATCTTCCTTCATCGCCTCCAGTGTCTGATCAATGAGCTTCTTCTTGCCCTCCAGTTCCTTTTCACCGGACTGCGTCTGTTTTGCCATGGTCTCGTTCGCAAGTTTCAGGAAATCCCCCGTATTTCGAGAGAGGGCCTCCAGTGAGAGGGCACCGAAGGATTCTTTAATGTTGCCGATAATCGCTTCCAGATCGTGAACCCTCTGTGATTCAGTCTGCGACAGTGCCTCCTGTGCTATCTTCTTCGCGTCCCGAGCACGAAGCAGGTTTATCAGAAGGATGATTGCCGCACCGAGCACCAGGCCGGCCGCAAAACTCGCTATATATTCCACAGTCAAAAGATGTTGCACCTATCGAAACTCCCATTGATTGCCATTATTGTAAAACTATTCAGCAGCCGCGAAAAATCCGATTAAAACAAGAATGATAATCAGAAGACCGAAGCCGAAATAGGCCACCGTATTAAATGTTGATCCTATCATGAATCCTTCGTTTGCCAGGAAGCCCCAGTAGAATGTAAAAACATAATTGATGAGAAGGGCCAGTTTCACCCTTCCGAAAAGCAGTGCCAGCGTGCTGATTAGTAACAGCAATGCAACCTGGAAAATCGGTATTGTGATCTCTACAGAATAAAATAGCTCCATCCCATACCTCCTCTTTTTTTATAAGATTAGTCGTTAACGGCTTCATCATAAGTCATACATCCCCTCCCCTTAATCCCATCCCGCAGTAGGGGAATACCACTTTTTCAGAATATTTAATAGCTGTCGGTTTCGTAAAAAGTCGAGTTTCGGTCGTCTTGTCATTCCCGGCTTGATCGGGAATCCAGTTCTTTCAAGTACTTGTGGACTCCCGCCTCCACTGGAGTGACTCATTTCTTTTGACTTTTTTAAAGTCCATTACACTTAGGACGCGGTCTTTTTCTCTTTCTCCTCGGGCTCCATTTTTTCCTTCATCTGCCTTCATGATATTTTCCCTAAATGATTTTATAGGCTATTATGAAAATATAAAAAAGTTTCTTGATATATTGTTTAGGATCAGGAGGGAACATTTAGACTTTTAATGTCGCCATCATCCACCTAAATCATAGCAACATAGAAAATTATCTTTGCCAACTGAAATATCTTAAACTCAATACATCATCATTTGACGAATTTGGCAATACTGTCATTTTCGTCAAATGCTTATAAATCAAATAATTAGCTCCTATGACGATCCATCAATAAATCGCCATTTAGCGGATTTGGCAATGCTGCCATTTCCACTAAATACATTTTTCAGAATTCCTGTTTAACACGACATGCAGTGGATTACTTCCTGCTATCCCATCACTGCTTCAAGACTATCACGTACCGGCTGGTCACACCCAGTATCCTCTTCTTCTGCATTGCCGATACAATGCCTGCGTTGAAGCGCTGTGTCAAAAGGGGGGCCTGGATGATATGAGTGCGTTGCCAGCCTGTCTTGTTCAGAATCCCGAGGTAATCATCTATCATGATCGATCCATCATGTGACTCTTCAGCGGCTGGGGTATGCTGAAAGTCTCGCCAATCGGCATTGATGAAGGCGAGCAGTGTCGTCTTCTTGCTCTGTTCTTTCATGAAGGCGAAAAGGCCCTCAAGGAATGCGAGATATTCCTGCCGGGGCAGTACGGATATACTGTTTTGGTCATAGTCCGCGGCCTTTTTGTCGAAGTAGGGGGGATCGAAGATGATGAGGTCGGGCTTCTGCTTGGCAGTGAAAAATCCGGGAGACTCACTGTCATTATTGAAATTGCCCTTTGTATCCCACAGATAGGGCTCTATCTCGGGCCTTGTCGCGGGCCGGTCTATCATATCCAGACTCCAGCACCGGCGGTTGAATGCCAGGCAGACATCTGACGTCACACCGCCGCCGCCCATGGGATCGAAGACCAGATCGTTCTGTTTTGAAAAGTAGTAGAGGATGTGCGCTATCATTTGCCCGGGGATGCGACCGGGCCATTCATAGCCGAAGCGCCGGTCGCAGTCATTCCAGTCCCACAGGTCCCATGTCCGCAGTCCCCAGTTAAGTGCTACAAATCGTTGGAGATCATCTTTCCCTTCTAGGGCCAGTGACCAAACCATCGGCTCTGTCCAGCCGTGTTTTTGGGCCACCTGGGCGACGGTGAAGCCCCTCGATAAATCGGCATTTGACGAAATAGGCAGTATTGCCATTTTCGTCAAATGCTTATAAATCAAATCAGAAGCTTCTATAATGATTCATAATACAGTGCCATTTGGCCGATTTGGCGACACTGCCATTTTGGCCCAATGCGTAATACTTTTTTCGCCGGCACACCTGATGTATTGCAATAATAACTATTTAGGGGTTTTGCTACTTCTGGCATTACCCCCAAATGTATTTGCAGGATTCTAATTTAACACGACATACAGTGAATTGCTTCCTGAAAGAGTTATTTTTCTTCATCGACAACCTATCGCAGAGTACAAACGGTAATCCTTTATGTTTATCTATTGTTTGCAATTTAAAAAATTGCACTGCTGTTATGAGATGCGATACATATATGGAGAGAGAAGGTGGTTACCTATTAGAGAATTATTTTATTTATTTATTTTTTTAAGGACGTCCCCCATCTCCCCACGGAAAGAGGTAGGAACGGACGATTTTATTCCCTGCATTCTCGAACCGCAGGGGAATTCAAAGACCTTCTGGAAAAGCTGGGCGCGATTGATACAAAAGATCGGAGCCTGTCCCGGCGTAGGCCGGGATAGTTGACCCCTTGGTCTGCCCAAAGTGTCGGGGGATCATGCGGATCATCAGCGTTATCGAAGATCCGTCGGTGATTCGGGCAATCCTCAGCCACTTGGAATTGTGGCTGGCCAGAGCAAGGCCACCGCCGAAAATCCATGATCCGCCTGTCTGTGCGCACAGCACAGGCGGGCCGATAGACCCAGTTGTCATGGATGATGTCTCTCAACTCCCCATCAATGACGAT
>Ga0307990_1000647_pt1 | contig 30671 bp, 27 predicted proteins | sample EllFjometagen129_FD_203168 | JGI IMG/M metagenome (GOLD analysis project Ga0307990, IMG submission 203168) | Marine microbial communities from Ellis Fjord, Antarctic Ocean - #129 | ecosystem: Environmental > Aquatic > Marine > Unclassified | place: Southern Ocean | collected 2014-10-08
ATGTCTTTCAGTCTTTGGTACATTGGCTTATCTTTTTTTCTAAGCGGCATTTTTTTACTCCTTTAATCTTAATATTAAAGATCCAGGCCCAGAGGATCAAGCTTTGTTTATCCATTTAGGGTTTTTCCAATACCTCATTACTTCAATACTCCAATAGGCATCCTTCATGACAAGCCAAAAGCAGTTTACCCCGCGACACGCGGGATTGATTTTTTGTTTTGGCAGTGAAACTTGAAACTTGTCGGAGCGGAGCGAAGATCCCGCCAGGCGGGGAAACTTGAAATTTGAAATTTGGAAAAACAGAAGCATATAAACCTATTCTCGGGCAGGCTCCTCTTCTTTTTCTTCAGTTTTTTTATTAATGCCCCTAAAAATTTTCAAGATAAAACTAATAAAAAGGGTGGCTCCAATAAGAATAATTAAATTTGAGGAAAAAAATGTCATTATAAATTTAAATGGATCGTTAACCTGGTATGCCATATACAGAAGATTTACCCCAAAAAGTATAAAAAAAAGGGCAACCAATGCCAATACAATCTGAATTACCCACCATGGAATAAGCTTTTCCATTATTTTACATTTGCTTTTAATTTCGCTGAGATAATCTTATCACAGGCCGAGTACGGATCGGTTTTTTTATCTATAATTGATTTAATTGCGTCCTCAAATTCACCTGAATCTATTATATCACCCAATATTTCTTTTACTATCTTGTCTTTTATCATTTCAGAAAGATCACTTTTGACCTTTTCGTATCTCAGTGTTGATAGCATTTCTTTATTTGATGACAAATGGAGGCGGTGCTTCTCAATTTCATCTAAAAGCTCCTTTATTCCACTGTCAAACACGGCCTGAGCAGTTAAAATTGACGGCTTCCAGCCATTCTTATATCTTTTTTCGCCCATTTCAATCATCAATCTTATATCGCTTACTGTTTTATCTACTCCATCTCTGTCGGCCTTATTTATTACAAAAATATCACCTACCTCTAAAATACCTGCCTTTAAGGCCTGAATGTCATCACCCATACCAGGTACAAGTACAATAATGGTTGTATCTGAGCTGCGAACTATGTCTACCTCATCCTGTCCTACCCCTACTGTTTCAACAATAACATAATCTTTACCCATGGCATCTAATACATCTATGGAGCTTCTCGTTGACTGCGTTAGGCCACCAAAAGAGCCCCTTGTTGCCATGGAGCGAATAAATACTCCCTCATCCATGCTGTGCCGTTGCATTCGAATACGATCACCTAATATGGCGCCCCCGCTAAAAGGGCTGGTAGGATCAACAGCAAGCACCCCAACTGTCTTCCCGGCCTTTCTCAGATGATTTACCATCTGGTCTACCAAGGTACTCTTGCCAACACCAGGCGCTCCTGTTATTCCAATTACATATGCATTTCCAGTTGAGCTATAAAGATCCTTAAGGACTTCTCTGGCGTCTAAGATATTATCATCTATATCTCTTATAAGCCTTGCAACAGACCTTATATCCCCTGTCTTGATTTTTTCAGCTATCCCCATTGTAAATTTTCCTAAAGTTAAAAAGCACTAAAAGATTAATTAGCGCAACACTTCTCCCTACTCCTTGTTTTATAGTCTCAATCAGCCTCTGGGGCTGACATTTTTCCTAACCCAATCTACGATTTCCGTAAGAGGAGTGCCAGGCGTGAATACTTCCTTAATTCCTGCGTCTTTTAATTTTGGTATGTCTTCTTGCGGAAATATTCCTCCACCGCACACAACAATGTCATCAGCATTTTTTTCCCTTAGCAACTCCACTACTCGTGGCAAAAGATACAAATGGGCGCCTGCCAAGCTGGACAATCCTATCATATCTACATCTTCCTGTATAGCAGCTTGAACTACCTCCTCAGGTGTCTGATGAAGCCCAGAGTAAACAACCTCAAATCCTGCATCTCTATATGTCCTGGCAATAATCCTCGCCCCCCTGTCATGACCATCCAGGCCTGGCTTTGCCACCAGAATTCTAACTCTCCTCTCCTTGTTCATATTATCTCCTCAATATACGCCAGGGTCTCGATAAATTCCAAAGACATCTCTGAAAATATCTGTAATTTCCTGCTCAGTGGCATATTCTTTTACTGTCTCTATAATTACCGGCATCAGATTATCATCTCCCTGGCATGCCTCACCCAGTTTTTCTAAGGCCTCTTTCACCCTATTATTATCCCTTTTATTTTTGACCTCATTTGTCCATTTTATCTGTTTCTCTTCTAATTCCTCATCAATTTGAAGAACCTCAACAGGAATATCCTCTTCACTTATGTATTTGTTTACCCCAACTACGGTCTTTTCTTGGCTATCTATCTGTAATTGATACTTGTAAGCAGCATCTGCTATTTCCATTTGTGGATAATTGCGCTCTATAGCCGCCACCATTCCTCCCATATCATCAATTTTTTTGATATATTCAAAGGCCTCCTCCTCCATGTCTCTGGTAAGGCGCTCCACAAAAAAGGAGCCTCCAAGCGGGTCAATGGTATTTGCAACTCCTGACTCTTCAGCTATTATTTGCTGCGTTCTCAGGGCAATGGTAGCCGCCTCTTCAGTCGGTATAGCAAGAACTTCGTCCAGGGAGTTGGTATGTAGCGACTGTGTTCCACCAAGCACAGCGGCAAGGGCTTGAAGTGAGGTCCTTATGACGTTGTTGTAGGGCTGCTGTGCTGTAAGAGAGCAGCCTGCAGTTTGGGTATGAAACCTGAGCCACAGCGATCGTTCATCCTTTGCCTTAAATCTTTCCTTCATTATACGGGCCCACATCCTCCTGGCTGCCCTGAATTTTGCAATCTCCTCAAAAAAATCAAGGTGTGAATTAAAGAAAAACGATAGCCGAGGGGCAAATGCATCAATATCAAGGCCTCGTTCAAGGGCAGCATCAACATAGGCTATGCCGTCGGCCAGGGTAAAGGCAAGCTCTTGAACGGCTGTAGAGCCGGCTTCCCTTATGTGGTAACCGCTGATACTTATAGTATTCCATCGGGGAACCTCGTTGGTTCCGAATTCAACGGTATCTGTTATAAGTCTCATAGAGGGTTTCGGCGGACACATAAATGTTTTTTGCGCAATAAATTCTTTCAGCATATCATTCTGGATAGTTCCCCCAATAATTCGCCTGTTAATACCTCGCTTTTCCGCCATTGCAATATACATTGCCCACAAAATAGAGGCAGCCGGGTTTATAGTCATAGAAGTAGTTATTTTATCAATAGGAAGGCCGTCGAACAATATTTCCATATCCTTCAACGAGTCAATGGCGACTCCGCATTTTCCGCATTCCCCTCTTGAACGTGGTGAATCAGTATCATAGCCCATAAGGGTCGGCATATCAAAGGCCGTAGACAAGCCGGTCTGCCCTTCATTTACAAGAAGGTGGAATCTTTCATTTGTATCCTTAGCAGATCCCAGGCCCGCAAACATCCTCATGGTCCATAGCTTGCCACGGTACATTGTTGGTTGAACGCCGCGGGTAAATGGGTACTCCCCTGGAAAGGCTATCTCTTTCGGATAATCCAGATCTTCTACATCCAATGGTGTATAAATATTTTTAATGGCCTTATCAGAAACAGTGGAAAATCTCTTCAGTCTTTCAGGGGCCTTTAAGGTATAGTCCTTAAAAAGCTTCTGCCATTGTTTTTCTTCTGTTGCTACATCCTCTAAACTTTTCTTGTTAAACATCAAAGCCCTCTCTTAAAATTTTCCAAGCAATGAACTGGCAATGGTATTTTTCTGTATCTCCCTTGTCCCCTCGTATATTTCCATTATCTTTGCATCTCTGTAAAAACGCTCAACCTCATATTCAAGCATATATCCATAGCCTCCGAGCATTTGTATCGCCTCATCGGCAACCTCAACCGCTACCCTTGCTGCATACATTTTGGCAATAGAGGTTAATTTTGGGTCTATTTTTCCCTGATCAAAATTCCATGCCGCTTTATATACAATAAGCCTTGCAGTTTCAATCTTAGTGGCCATATCCGCCAGCTTATGCTGTGTTATCTGAAAATGGGCCAATTTTTTTCCAAACTGGCTCCGCTCCTTCACATAAGCAAGCGCCCTGTCAAAGGCCCCTTGGGCAATTCCAAGGGCCTGTGCTGCTATTTCTACCCTGCTTTCATCGAAGAATTCAAGGACCTGGTAAAAACCCTTATTTTCCTCGCCGACAAGGCTGGAAACAGGAACCCTTACGTTATTGAAGGATAATTCTCCAGTTGAGGTCATCTTAATGCCCATTTTATCACCAACATCGGATGAAGTATATCCTGGAACATCCTTTTCTACAATTATTACAGACTGACCGCGATAAGAAGGTTTTACCTCAGAATCCGTCTGACAAAGGGCCATAACAAAATCACCTATTGTGCCATTTGTAATAAATGTCTTCACCCCGTTTATCACATACTCATTACCATCTTTTACAGCATTTGTATCCATCATGGTAATATCGCTTCCATGGTCAGGTTCAGTAAATCCACCACATGAAAGGGCCTTTCCTTCAGCAACAGGAATCAGGTATTTCTCTCTTTGCTCATCATTTCCGCACCTAAGAATTATCTCCGATGCAAAATCCGATAGGCTAAGGGCAACTCCAAAGCCTGAATCCTGTCTGCAAAACGCCTCAACTACAAGGGCATTTTCAAAAACGCCATAATCCTGACCGCCATATTCTTCTGGAAAATGAATACCTATAAAACCAAGTTCAGCGGCCTTTTTCCATATATCTGTTGGAAATGTATGCCCCCGCTCACATTCAAGGGCTATCTCCTTATCAAATTCTCCCTTTGCAAATTCCTCTGCTGCCTTTTGAATTGCCTCTTGTTCCTTGTTTAATTTGAAATCCATGCCTACCTCGCATCTAAAGAAGTTCTCCTTTAAATTCAGCCTTTCTCTTTTCTAAAAAAGCACCCATCCCTTCCCTTGCATCCGGGCTTGCCATACATATGCCAAAGGCATCAGATTCTATATAGCAACCAGTCCTCAAATCCTGGTCATATCCCCTTTCAATTGCCTCTTTCGCGGCACGTATGGACACCTTACCCTTAGCGGCCAATAATTTTGCTGTTTTCATGGTCTCATCCCATAAAGAATCCTTTGGGAACACCTTGTTTACAAGCCCTATATCCTTGGCCTCCTGTGCGCCTATCATCGCCCCTGTCATACAAAGTTCCTTGGCCATTGATTTTCCTACCAAACGGGACAATCTCTGTGTCCCCCCAAACCCAGGGATAATTCCGAGATTTATCTCAGGCTGGCCAAACATTGCCGAATCTGCAGCGTATATAAAATCACAGGCCATAGATATTTCCGTGCCTCCTCCAAGGGCAAATCCATTCACAGAGGCAATTACAGGAATGGGCAGTGTCTCAAGTTGAAATAACAATTCCTGGCCCTGACGGGAAAAAAATTTCCCCTCCAATGGTGTATAATCCCTCATGGCGGCTATATCAGCCCCTGCTATAAAGGCTTTATCCCCCTCCCCCGTCAGTATAAGCACCTTTATAGATTTATCATCGGCTACGCTTTTCAGGGCCGCCTTTGTTTCAGCTACCACTGTTGGATTAATAGCATTAAGGACCTTTGGTCTGTTAAATTTAATTATTGCAATATTATTATCTACTTCATAAATGATAGTTTCATAGGCCATAAAATAACTCCCTTTTAAATTTTTGATTTTCAATTGAATATTGATGATTGATTTTTTTCAATTGTCAATCGTCAATTTTCAATTGTCAATTCACTAAACCCTCTCAAGGGCCATTGCCATTCCCTGACCTCCCCCGATACATAAAGTGGCAAGCCCTAATTCAACATCATTTCTTACCATCTCATTCATCAGGGTCAATACAATTCTGGCGCCGGTACAGCCAACAGGGTGACCGATAGATATACCACTTCCCAACAGGTTGGTTTTATCCAAATCAAACCCTAACTCCCTTATACATGCTATGGCCTGAGATGCGAATGCCTCATTGAGTTCAACCTCGCCAAAATCACTTACACTTAAACCTGTGCTTTTTAATACCTTTTTTACCGCAGGAATCGGACCTAATCCCATATAAGCAGGATCAATTGCCCCTGATGCGTAGGCCTTAATTTTTACAATAGGCTTTAGACCTAAATCCTTGGCCTTTTCAGGGGACATCAAAAGAAGCGCTGCAGCAGCATCATTAATTCCGGATGCATTACCCGCTGTAACGGTTCCTTCCTTTATAAAAGCAGGGCGCAGCTTTGCCATCTTTTCCACACTTGTATCCATGGGTCTTTCGTCTGTATCAAATACAAGGGGTTCTCCCTTTCTTTGAGGTATAATTACCGGGGCGATCTCCTGTTTAAAAATCCCATCTGCTATCGCCTTCATTGCCCGTGCATGGCTTAAGGCTCCAAGCTCATCTTGCTCCTGCCTGGATATATTGTACTTTTCAGCAATATTTTCGGCTGTTATACCCATATGATAGCCATAAAAGATTTCCCACAGTCCGTCAAAGACCATTAAATCAGTTAATTCAGCATTGTTCATCCTTGCTCCCCAACGAGCCGCATTCATCCCATATGGCACCATGCTCATATTTTCCATACCACCGGCAAGAATAGTGTCCTGTTCACCTTCTCTGATAGAAAGTGCGGCAAGGGCTAAAGCCTTCATTCCTGATGCACACACCTTATTAAGGGTAAAGGCATTAACCTCCTTCGGGATACCGGCATGGATCAGTGACTGCCTGGCAACATTTTGCCCTTGTCCTGCGCCTATAACATTACCCATGATTACCTCATCTATATTTATCGGCTGGAGGGAATCAGCGTAGTCGTAATCCTTTTTCTCAAGTTCAATCATCCCGTTTCCTTTAAGGGCATCAGGCTCAAAGCCTTTAAGGTTATCACTTACTGAAGGCCTAAGCCCAAGTTTTTTCAAGGTCTCTTTTAAGACCAATGAACCAAGGGTAACCACTGGCGTGTTCTTTAATGTTCCCCCAAAGGAACCTACAGGTGTTCTAATACCGCCTACAATTACAACATCTCCCATATACATATCTCCTTATTTTATAATTTATTAATCTTGACAATCTCGTAAAAAGTCCCAAAATACCGTTTTCCGTCATTCCGGCCTGTCTGCGTGCGACGCACAGGCAGGCGAAAGCCGGAATCCAGTCTTTTCAAGCAGTTGCAGACCATCTGGACTCCGGTTTTCACCGGAGTGACGACTTTTTACGGGACCATCAATCTTGTTGTTTAGTGAAAAGTTCTTTCTCTCCCTCATAATGCCCATTTTGGCCAAAATCCCTCGAAAAGAACTTTGTATGCGTTTTTCAAGTAGGCACTGCTACTTTTATATATTCCTTTCTCGGCCTCTAAGTCAAGTCAAAATAACCATGCAAATGTTAAAAAATACAGACCTCGTGACTATCATATAAGCTATGCAGCCTCTTTAGCCCTAATATCAACGGATTTAGAGCTTTGTGGAGAAAAACTGGACACTCTTTGCTCAACCACTATATATAACTTTATGAAATTGTTAATAGTGGTATAAAAAAATCGATAAAAACCACTTAATCGCATGAGAAAATGTCCAAAAAAAACATCAAGAATCAATCAAGAATCACGAGGTCTGAAAATAAGGCATTCTAATTGTAATTTTTTTATTGACAATATAATTTACGTTCAATATAAACAAACTAATGTAGTTACATTATAGCTAAATTATAGCCATTTTACTATTGATTTTTTATTGTTGGATACTACTTTTTATATAGTTATAAGAATATTTTATATAGTTTTTACTAATAATTTTTATTTTTTTATCATAGATGAATACTGAAATAAAAAATCATAACCATAAAGAAAAAAAATTAAAGAAGGTTAAATTTGAAATTTATGGTGAGGAGATGCTCCAAAAAGAGGTTAAATTAAGTGGAAACAGTGGCCGCGTATACCTTCCACCGGATTGGGTTGGTAAAAATGTTAAGATAATAAGAACAGATTAGTCATTAAGTTGTTAGAGGGATTTAGGTTTGAAAAATCTTATTATAAGAAGATTAAAGGAAAGCGATGCTGATGAAATTTCCAGAATCCTAAAGGAAATTACAAAGGAACCCGGCACATTGGATTACAAATCGGTCATTAAAGAAGAGGTAGGAAAAAAGGACGGGATTAGTTTTGTGGCAGAAGTTGATGGTAAGGTTGCAGGTTATATGATTACCTATGTTCTTTACGGCGGCTTTGGTTTGGAAAAAAATGCATGGATAAGACTTTTCGGCGTTGATCCAAAATATATGGGCGAGGGCATTGGAAAAAAAATGGCTGGAGAAGTTTTCAAGGCTTTCGAAAAAATTAACGTAAGACATATATTTACATCTGTTAAGTGGGATTCAACGGACCTGCTGTCTTTTTTTAAATCTCTTGGATTTGATAAATCGAAGTTTGTTAATCTTGTTAAAATTCTTGATTAAGGCAGTAAGCCAAAATAACTTACACATCTTACTTGCCTTTTATTCCGTCTTCTACGTTACTCATCGTTTACATAATTTATTATGTGCACTCCTCGTGCCTTGAAGACGAAATAAAATTCCGTGTAATCTGTACAAGTTATTTTAACTCACTACCTTAACAACTACTTAGGAGAAAAGAATGAGGTACGCAGAGACAGGGTTTAATTTGGAAATTGATCTATCCCGAGGAAACATTGAGAGGGTAGAAACCGACCCAAGATTAACCGAACTTCATCTCGGGGGTTTAGGTACTAACGCCAAGATATTATGGGATAGGGTTCCACCTGAGGTTGAACCCTTTTCTCCTGATAATCTGCTAATATTCGGCACCGGTCTTTTATGTGGCACACCTGCTCCAGGTGCTAATCGCACCATTGTTACTACCTATTCTCCTCAGACTTTGTTAATGGCATATTCAATGATGGGGGGTTTTTGGGCGCCGGAATTAAAGTATGCCGGTTATGACAAAGTAATCATTCGCGGCAAGTCCCCCAAGCTGGTTTATTTGTGGATAAAAAATGACAAAGTAGAAATACGTGATGCATCTCATTTGCAGGGTAAAGGCGCTGGTGAAACGGCAAAACTCATTCTACAGGAGTTGGAGGAGCCGAAAGCCCAGGTGGCTGCTATTGGCCTGGCCGGTGAAAACAGGGTCTATATGGCTTCCATTGAGCAGGGCAGGTCCAGTGCCAGCCGACAAGGAATAGGCGCCGTTATGGGAGACAAAGGATTGAAGGCGATTGCTGTTCGTGGAACAAAGGACATCAATATTGCCCGACCGGATAAATTTTTCGAGCTTTGCAACGATGTGCTGAAATACATACAAGTCCGCGCAAAAAATCCAATTAAGGGAGTGCCGCCCATTATAGCCGGGATTGGGTCACCCCAAGAGATGGCAATCCATGATGAGCAGTGGCACACCACTAATTTCGCATGGGGAAATGCCCGCACCCGAAGAAAAGATTTTTGGACCAAGGAAACCGAAGAGAAATGGACGAAGAGTCAGGAAAAAGCGGTGGAGCGGTTAATAAGTTGCTATAACTGTCCGATGAAATGCGGGGCAACCATTAATTCCCCGGAATTTCCAACATATATGATGAAATGCTACTCGAAACTTACTTATACAATGGCGTCCATGACAGATCTGGATTTTGGTTTTAAAATCGCTCAGCGTGCTACGGAGTATGGGGTAGATGCATTTTCAACCCCGCAAACCATGGCCTTCGCCCTTGAGCTTTATGAGGCCGGCATTTTGACTGACCAGGACATGCCGGGGATGCCGTCCGATAGCGAGGGGAGATTCTACTGGTTGCTTGACAGAATTGTTCGGCGAGAAGGGATTGGAGATGTTCTGGCCAATGGTACTTATTGGGCGGCCCAACAGATTGGTAAGGGCGCAGAGGCATATGCCCATAATAACATTAAAAAACATGAGCAGTTGCCTCTCAAGCTTGGAATGCTGAATCCCGTTTATTTCCTTATGTATTCTACCGGCGAGAAGATAAACATTACCCAGATTGAAGGGCAATTTCCCCAGGCGCCTTTCCCTAAAAGAGAGCAGAGAGAAGAGTTTGTAAAGGATTGGATCCAGGTTCCTGATGAAAAGTTTAAGCAATATTTTTTAGACTGGGATCCACGCGGAGAAAAATCAAATCCATATTACCCAACGGTTGAAATGTCCTGCGATATTGTTGACTGGCAAGAGAGGATGCACTACATTGATGACGCCATCGGGGTATGTGCCGGTTTATCATCATTCCCTCTGAAACCTCCATATCATATGCACAATTACCCGTCTTTTATCTCCTCAGGAGCCGGGATTGATATGGATGAAGCCGGGCTAACGAAAGCAGCCAGGAGGAACCGAACTTTAGTTAGAGCCGTTAATATAAGAAGAGGGCTGAGGAGAAGTGATGAGAAGCCTCCAGAGGACCATTGGAAGAAAAGATTTCCCGAGCTTGAAGCTAAGCTCTTAGATGAATATTACAAATTTAGGGGGTGGAATAATCAGGGTATTCCTACGAGAGAGTCTTTACATGAATTGGCTTTGGATTACGTTGCAGAAGACTTTGTACAGAGGGGGATCTTGAAGGATGATGAAGGTACTCCTTCTAAAGAGACTTCGGCGGAAAAAGAGAAGAAATAGGGTGGAGGGAGTGAACCGTGAAGGGTGAGAAAATAAAGAAAATTGTTAAAACAATAAAAGTTGATGTTGATAAATGCAATGGGTGCCGGGCATGTGAGGCAGTCTGCTCCGCATTTCACTCTGTACCGAAATACAGCAGTAATAATCCGGAGAGATCTCGCATTCGGGTAATTCGTGATCCGCTTAGAGACGTATATGTTCCTGTATTAGCGGGTGAGTATACTCCAGCCGAATGTATGGGCAGAGATAAATATGTTATTGACGGAAAGGAATACGACGAGTGTGCCTTCTGCAGGGCTTCCTGCCCATCCAGGGATCTTTTCAAAGAACCCGATTCCGGTCTCCCTCTAAAATGCGATATGTGTGAAAGCGATCCGCCCTTAGAAGAGCCTATGTGTGTTCAGTGGTGCTTATCAGACGCACTGACTTACGAAGAAAGGGAAGAGGAAGTTGAAGAAGAAGAGGAGAAAATGGAGGACTTGGAGATAGGATTGGAATCATTGGCAAACACATATGGATTGGACAAGATAATGGATGCCGTTGCCCGAATGTCAATGGCAAAAAAGGGCTAAATCATTAAGAAACAAGAGGATTAAGAAAAACCGTGGAGAATTTAGCCGATTACAAAGAGATTATTGATGTCATAAAAGCGAGCGGTGGAGAAGCCTTCAAAAGATGCTATCAATGCGGATTATGCGATACTGTTTGTCCGTGGAATAAGGTTATAGACTTTAGTATTCGCAAGATAGTCCGACAGGCTGCGTTCGGTTTGACAGAGATAGAAAGTGAAGATATATGGCGTTGTACTACATGCGGAAAATGCGTTCAGCAGTGTCCCAGGGACGTACAACAGATAGAATCCGGGGTATCCCTGCGCAGAATTGCCACGGAATACGGGGTCTTTCCTACTTCCGTCAAGCCTATCCGCGCCGTAAGTGCAAGTCTAACTGCTGAAGGTAACCCCATTGGTGAAAAACGAAAAGATAGAGCAGGTTGGGCTGAAGGTCTCTCTGTAAAAACGTTCACCGAGGGAATGGATATTTTATATTTCCCTGGCTGCTACCCCAGTTATGACCCGAGATCAAAAAAGATAGCAATAGCCACAGCCAATATCCTCAACCGGGCAGGGGTAGATTTCGGGATACTGGGCCCCAAAGAGAATTGCTGTGGAGAAAGCATCCGCAAGACCGGCGATGAGGAATTATTCAAACGCCTGGCCAGGGAAAATATCAGGACTTTTATTGATAATGGGGTGAAGAAAATCCTTGTTTCCTCCCCTCATTGCTACCATACCTTCAAAAACGAGTATCCCGAATTTATGGTAAATTTTGAGGTGGTGCATATCACCCAATATTTATTCGAGCTTATAGATGCTGGGAGGCTTGAGCTGAAAAAAGGGTACGGCAAAAAAATTACGTATCATGACCCGTGTTATCTCGGTAGACATAATGACATATATGATGAGCCCCGGGAGGCCTTAAAGAAGATACCTGGTTTAGAGATGGAAGAGATGGCTGATTCTCGGGAAAATAGTCTCTGTTGCGGAGGGGGAGGAGGCAGGATTTGGATGGAAACTCCAAAGGGTGAAAGATTCTCCGACCTCAGATTAGAACAAGCTATCGATGTCGGGGCTGAGGTGCTGGTTACTGCCTGCCCATATTGCATCACCAATTTTGAGGATAGCAGGTTAACCCTGGAGGATAGTGAAACCACAGAAATTAAGGACATCCCGGAAATTAAGGACATCACGGAAATTATCCAGGAAGTGATTTAGGGAACCGAAAAAATCTGATAAGGACATAGAGAAGTGGAAAAAGAATTAGTTGCAGAACAGCTTTTTAAAATTCCCACAGACAGCAATTTTGGAGATGTGATGGTTATCGGTGGAGGCATCAGTGGTGTTCAATCCTCTCTTGATCTTGCCAGTGCTGGGTTCAGGGTTTATCTTGTTGAGAAATCACCTTCCATTGGAGGTCATATGGCCCAGCTTGACAAGACCTTTCCCACCAATGAATGCTCCACTTGAATACTTGCGCCTAAACTGGTCGAGGTCGGCCGGCATCCCAATATAGAGGTCCTGACCTATACTGAAGTTGACGGTGTGGAAGGGGAAGCGGGAGATTTTAAGGTAACCCTGATCAAAAAGCCCAGATACATTAAGGAGGATATATGCACGGGTTGTGCTACCTGTGTGGAATACTGCCCGGTCACGGTACCTGATCCATATAATCAAGACTTATCTTCGAATAAAGCTATTCATATATACTTCGATCAAGCGGTTCCCCTTGTCACTTATATAGACCCTGAGGCATGTCTTTACCTTAAAGAGAAGAAATGTCTTATTTGCGAAGGAGTCTGTGAAAATAATGCCATAGACTTTAGTCAAAAGCCGAAGAAGGTAGAGATAAACGTAGGGGCGATAGTTCTGGCTTCGGGCCTTGAGCCGTTTGATCCTCAGGTAAGGGGTGACTATGGCTACGGAACGATAGAGAACGTGATAACGAGTCTTGATTTTGAACGGTTATTATCTTCCACCGGGCCATACGGAGGAGACATATTGCGCCCTTCCGATTCGAAGCATCCGAAAAAGATAGCCTGGATTCAGTGCGTCGGTTCCAGGCAGGTCATTCCGGGCGGTAACAGCTATTGTTCAGCCGTATGCTGCACCTATACCCAGAAACAGGTGATTTTAACAAAAGTTCATGACGCAGATGCAGAGTGTACGATATTCCATAACGATATTCGTTCCTATGGCAAGGATTTTGAGACATACTACCAGAGAGCAGCAGATCTTCCCGGTGTTCGATTTATAAGGAGCTACGTATCAATAGGAAAGGAGATCCCGGAGAGCAAAAATGTAACTATAAGATACTCTACTACCAAGGACGGAGTAAAGGAAGAAGAATTCGAACTGGTAATATTATCCGTTGGATTGAACCCTCCTGCTGATGCAAAGGGCATGGCAAATAAGTTCGGCATTGAGCTCAATTCTCACGGATTCTGTAAAACCAATTCTGTTAATCCTATCGAGACCTCTCACCCTGGAATTTTTGTAAGCGGAGCCTTCCAGGGCCCTATGGATATCCCAGAGTCGGTTTTTACCGCCAGCGGGGCCGGCGCCCTTACTGGTGAGCTCCTTCACAAGAGGCAAGGGAAGTTGGCCATAGAAAAGATATATCCGCCGGAAAGGGATGTCTCTGGAGAAGAGACCAGGATAGGTGTTTTTGTGTGTCATTGTGGCGCCAATATCGCAAGCGTGGTAGATGTTCCTTCCGTCGTTGAATATGTCTTAACCTTAGCCAATGTTGTCTATGCTCAGGAGCAGCTATTTTCATGTGCTACTAATTCTGCTGAAGAAATAACAGACATGATAAAGGAAAAAGGGCTCAATCGAGTGGTTATCGCTGCCTGCTCCCCCTTGACCCTTGAACCGTTATTCCAGGAAACCCTTCGAGAGGCGGGAATTAATCAATATTTTTTAGAAATGGCTAATATTAGGGAGCATGACTCCTGGGTTCACTCTCGAGAAAAGGAAGAAGCCACCCAAAAGGCAAAAGATATCGTCCGGATGTCGGTAGCACGAGCTGCCCTTTTGGAGCCATTACAGGAAATTGAGCTGCCGGTCAATAAAACAGCTTTAGTGGTTGGTGGAGGTGTAGCCGGCATGACTTGTGCTCTCTCCACAGCCAAACAGGGACATGAGGTTTACCTGCTGGAAAAGGATACAGATCTGGGTGGAATGGCTCGGAGGATTTTTTCCACCCTGGAAGGACTGGATGTCCAGGCCTATTTGAGTGATATAATACGCAAGGTTTATCAGCACCCATTAATACATGTATATACTGATGCCATCATCACAGAGGCTACCGGTTATATTGGGAATTTTGTAACCAGGGTGACCTCTGAAGGAAGGGGCAAGGAAATACACCATGGTGCAACCATCATAGCCATTGGCGCTGATGAATATAAACCCACGGAATATCTTTACGGGAAAGATGACAGGGTATTGACTTATCTGGAGCTGGAAGAGCAAATCGCCAAAGGAGAAGAAAGGCTGATCAACTCTCAGACCCTGGTCATGATCCAATGCGTAGGTTGCAGAAATGAAGACAGAAATTACTGCAGCCGGGTATGTTGTAGCCAGGCTATAAAGAACGCCTTGAAACTAAAAGAGATAAAGCCCGAGATTGATATTTATATTCTCTTTAGGGATATGAGAACTTATGGGTTCAGAGAGGATTATTACCGGGAAGCGTCCGATAAAGATGTTAAGTTTATCCGCTATGAGCCGGATGATAAACCCCAGGTAGAAGTCGTTGAGGAAGGTGGTCAAAAAATTTTAAGGGTAACCGTATCCGATCCTATCTTAGATCAGAGGCTTGTTATAGACACCGATACACTCGCTTTGGCCGCCGCCGTTATCCCCTCAGAAAAAAGTCAGGAAATAGCCAAACTATTCAAGGTCTCTTTGGGGCCGGATGGCTTTTTCAAAGAAGCCCATGTAAAATTAAGACCTGTTGACTTTGCCACGGATGGCGTTTTTCTATGCGGGACAGCTCACTATCCTAAGCATATACCTGAAGCAATTAGCCAGGCTTATGGAGCTGCTGGTCGGGTCGCAGTTCTTCTCTCACATGATATAGTCACAGTCTCCGGCGCTGTTTGCGAGGTGGCTGAGAGGAAGTGTATTGGGTGTGGGGCATGTATTGATGCCTGTACGTATGGCGCCATTGAGTTTCATGATACACGACAAGGCAAGAAAGCCGTGGTTAATCCTGTTTTATGTAAAGGATGCGGTCTATGTAATGCATTATGCCCAACAGGAGCGATTTCTCTAAAGCATTTTACTAATGAAGAGGTGTTTAGTGAAATTGACGCAGCGGTTGCAGAGTTGTAGAAGCCCACTGATGAACAAAAAGGAGTGATATAGAAATGGGTACAGGATTTGGATTTAAACCAAGAATTGTAGGTTTTTTATGCCATTGGTGAGGATACGCCGCTGCTGACCTGGCTGGAGTTTCCAGACTACAATATCCCCCGGAAATTAGGATTATCCGCCTCATGTGCGGCGGTAGAATTGATATGTCATTTATACTCCGAGCTTTCTCAAATGGGGCAGACGGGGTTATTATCTGCAGTTGTTGGCCTGGTGAATGCCATTTCGTCCCTGAAGGAAATTACAATGCTGTCAGCATGATGAACTTGACCAGGAAATTGCTGGGACACATAGGGATAAATCCCGAAAGATTAAGGCTTCAATGGGTAACCGCTTCTGAAGGGATCCAGTTCGCTGAAACTGTAACTGACTTTACCACAAAGCTGAAGGAGTTAGGGCCTCTTGGCATAAGCGAAGGAGTAAATGAAAATGAATTAAAATCCAAACTTCAAGAGGTTACGAAGCTAATCCCCTACATTAAGATCGTAAAAAGGGAGAAGCTGGCGTTACATCTTGATAACGTAGAAGAGTATAACGAACTTTATACCAGTGACGAGATAGAAAAATTATTTAGTGAAGTTGTCTCCTACTATATTGATCCGGAAAAATGTCAGGCCTGCATGATTTGTCTTAAGAGATGTCCCGTAGAGGCTATTATAGGCGGCAAAAACCAAATCCATGTAATTGACCAAGAGAAATGTATAAAATGCGGAACTTGTTTTGAAGCTTGCCCCCCACGTTTTGGTGCGGTGAAAAAAATTTCCGGAGAGCCTGTTCCGCCTCCTATTCCTGAAGAAGAAAGATCTATAGTCAGAAAGAGTAAAAAAAACTGAAGCCCTAACGTCTTTTTCACCTTCTTTCGAACCCTCGTCAGAGGAGCAGTAAATTAAAAAGCCTGGCCCAATGACCAGGCTTTTTAATTAAAAAATAGATATTTCTACCTTCCTGTCGTCTTTTCAATAAATACATGTAACCGTTCACGGGTTCAAGGTTTCCCGCTGAAAGCGGGATTCAGGGTTAAGGACAAAGAAGGCATTAAAGGCCAGAAGTTATAGTCAAATATGCACATTTTCCTAAATAATTGCCAATTTATCTCCAAATTTTGGATTAGGCCTGACAAAGCTGACGTTTTTCTCGTAAATACGCATCTCCAATTCAGTCTGGTGACGAAGATGGAACCTTTGAACCCCTGAACCTTTGAACCGTGAACGGTTACAAATACATTTTCTCTGCCGTTAGAGGTTGACTTTTCAGGCCTGCTGTGTAAGATTTTAGGTGATATAATCTTCAGTAAAAAGAATAGACTTGAATTTACAACTACAGGCTAAAAAACTTTTTATACCTTAAAAACTATGTTTAACTTAATACTCATACTGACAATACTTATCTTCTCCGTTATGATCCATGAAATTTCCCATGGTTTAGTAGCCTTATTATTTGGTGATGATACCGCTAAAAGAGAAGGCAGATTATCTCTAAACATAATAAGACATATAGATCTGACCGGCACCATTATTGTACCCCTTGTCTTGCTTGTGTTTTACTTTATAACCGGTGCAGGCATTTTTTTTGGGTGGGCAAAACCTGTGCCCGTCAATATATACAACCTAAGAAATCCTGCGAGAGACTATACCTTTGTATCTCTTGCCGGGCCATTATCCAATATAATTCTTGCCTTTATCTTTGCCTTAATGTTGCCTTTATCAAAGGTAGTTCTTAAAGATCTAAGCACATTCTTACCTGTCATACTATTTGTTTGCTTTATTGGCATCAAGATAAATATTGTTTTGGCAATGTTTAACCTTTTGCCTATACCGCCTTTGGATGGTTCACATGTGCTGTCTTATCTGCTTCCATACCCTCTTTCCGTCAAGTATAATCAGATGGGTAAATACGGCATGCTCATAATCCTTGCATTAATAATTACAGATACCATAAGGTATCCATTTCTGTTTGCCGATTATTTGTCTCGAAAAATATTAGTTATATTTTTACATTTGGGCTGGTTTATTTGATAAGCAAAAAAATTAACATAATAACATGATAATCTTTAGTAAACGAGGTAAACGAGGTTGGGTTTTCTGAAGCGACTGATGTGAGGGCTGGTCTTTTTTAAGTGACTTATGGTTATTTGGGGTGGGTGATGGGACTTGAACCCACGGCCACTGAGGCCACAACCCAGTGCTCTGCCAGCTGAGCTACACCCACCGTAATAACTTAATAAATTTAAATTAGCATACTATTTACCGCTTGACAAGCAAATATTTCCATGAATATAAACATCAGAAACACAAAGACAACTTTATTTCCACTGCATTGTTATTTTCGGAGTACTGGAGAACTAGAGCATCGGAGTAGTGAGATTTATCGCGTTGAGAGTGTTCTTTGCATTACTCCAATACTGATGGTCCCGTAAAAAATCGTCACTCCGGTGAAAACCGGAGTCCAGATGGTCTGCAACTGCTTGAAAAGACTGGATTCCGGCTTTCGCCTGCCTGTGCGTCGCACGCAGACAGGCCGGAATGACGGAAAATGGAGTTATTATGAAGGTTAATAAAAATTTGATCTTTAGACAAATACCATCTGTAGATTATCTTTTGGGGTGTTCTGCTATTAAAAGTATCTTATCGACTAATCCAAGAGGCCTTGTCTTGAGGGGGATACAACAAGCACTAAGTGAAATAAGGGAAGAAATAGAAAACGCCGAAGCAGATGATAAACTATCGGATGTAGATGTTAATGATATTGTTGATCTTATAGTAAATAAAATCTCAACTCTATCCCAGCATAGCCTAAGGCATGTAATCAATGCAACCGGCATCATTATCCACACAAATTTAGGCAGATCTCTCCTCCCAAAAAAGGCCATTGAGAAAATTAGCTCCCTATCAGGCTCTTACAGCAATTTAGAATATGACCTCAAGACAGGTCGGAGGGGCAGCAGGTATGTGCATGTTGAAGAAATACTTAAAGAGCTTACCGGAGCGGAAGCTGCCATGGTTGTCAATAATAATGCTGCAGCAGTCCTAATTGCATTGGACACTATTGCAAACGGAAAAGAGGCTATAATTTCAAGGGGCCAATTGATTGAGATCGGCGGATCCTTCAGGATACCTGAGGTCATGAAAAAAAGTGGCGCAAAGATGATTGAGGTTGGCACCACCAATAAAACAACCATTAAAGATTATGAGTCTGCCATAGGGCCGGACACCGCCCTTTTGCTTAAAGTACATACAAGCAACTTCCAGATAATAGGATTTACCGAGGAAGTAGGGTTAGAGGAGCTTGTTGCATTAGGAAGGGAAAACAATCTTTATATAATGGAAGACCTTGGTAGCGGTTGCCTGATAGACTTTTCCGATTTTGGGTTAAGAAGGGAACCTACAGTTCAAGAATCCGTATCAAAAGGGACTGACATAATAACCTTTAGCGGTGATAAAATGTTAGGTGGACCACAATGTGGAATAATCCTTGGGAAAAAAGACATAATTTCGGAGATAAAGGCCAATCAGCTAAACAGGGCGCTTAGAATAGATAAGTTGACTCTCATAGCGCTGCAAGAGACACTTTATCTTTATAGAGATAAACCCACTGCATTGCGAAATATACCCTCACTCAGGATAATACGGCAGACTTATAAGGCCCTTTGCCGCAAGGCAAAGAGATTATTGGACTTGATTGGAAATATTGATAGAGATAATTTTATTGCGGATCTTTGCGATGGATTCTCGCAAATTGGTGGTGGCGCCATGCCATTAGAAAAATTACGAAGTAGACTTCTCTGCATAACTCCTGCGAATTTCTCTGCCTCCTATATAGCAAGGTATTTAAGGTCCTACAATCCCCCGATTATTGCAAGGCTTGAAAAAAATAAGGTTTTAATCGATCTAAGAACTATCCAGGAAAAGGAGTTGCCTGTCGTATCAGATGCCCTGAATGCCCTGTCAAAAAAAACAGAGAAAATAAATTAGAAAAATTGCACCACCACCGTTTTAATTATATATAAATCATGCTACAGAATCTTTTAATTCTTTACCTGGCCTAAATCTGACAATCTTACTCGCTTTAATCTGGATTGGCTCACCAGTCTGTGGATTCCTGCCTGTCCTTGCTTTCCTGTCTACGACGACGAACGTACCAAAACCTGCCAACGGAAGCCTGCCATCATTTTTAATCGTTGTTTTCGCCACGTCAAGAAAAGCGTTTAATGCCCTTTCTGAATCTGCCTTAGTCAATCCAGTACTTTTTGCCATCTCTGTAATCATTTCACCTTTTTTCATCTTCCCCCTCCTTTTTATAATTAACGTTAGCGTTTAAATACTTAAAATGTTTTCTCTTACTCCTGAAAACCCCCTTTCCAGAATAATTTTACTGTTACAAATCATCTGAATTTTAAGGTTTCGCAACTTTAAAATTTCAACCATAAATTACGCTCACAAACGGTAGCTCATCAGAAATAAAGGCATCTACCAAACAAACTCCCGCTAATTCAGGTTAACTGCGGGTTTTAATAGCATGTTAATTTATAGATTTCAATAAAAAAATTATTAAAATTTAAAAAATATTTTTATTGATTTATATAGATATTAATTGTTTTCTATTATTTCTATTATTTTCAGTATAATACATCATAATGCTAAATCAATAGTTTATCCTAAACTATTTTTTGTTTTAATCGCCTTTTGGTGAAAAATCCAGGATTGACAAATATATATGTAGGTTATAAACTTAGATTATGCACTTAATGAATAATAAATCATGAACAAATCAATGGAAAACCTGATAGCTGAGATAGTTGCAGATAGCTATAGGGTAAAAAATGAATTTATAAAACAAAACACTAAAAGTTTGATACAACTTGCCCGGCATATCTCTAATGCATTCAAGAATAAAAGGAAACTGATGTTATGCGGCAATGGAGGAAGCGCTGCCGATGCCCAACATATTTCTGCAGAGTTTGTCAACAGGTTTCAACTTGAACGCCAACCCTTACCTGCCCTTGCGCTCACTACCGACACATCTATTATCACGAGTATTGCTAATGACTATGGATATGAGAAAATCTATTCAAAGCAAATTTCGGCACTTGGCGCTGAAGGAGATATACTTCTCTCCATCTCAACGAGCGGAAACTCACCAAATATTATATCCGGTATAATGACGGCAAAGAAAATGGGTATCTACACTGTTGGTTTAGGTGGAAGAGATGGTGGGAAAATGACTAAGTTAGTAGATTTATCAATGGTTGTCGGAAGTAATAGCACACCACGGATCCAGGAAGCACACATATTAACCGGTCATTTAATATGTGAGTTAGTAGATTATATCCTTTTCAAATGATGTATTTATTGTGCAACTATTAATTGCAGGGCAGGCATGATGGGCAGACCCGAAAAATATAAACAACAGACATCGTAAATAGAGCCACGGCATGCAACCAATATCCTTAAAAAACATAAAGACATATCCTTTAAGCAAAAGGCTGAGCAAGGTATCAATAAATAATTTTGCATCAAGGTGTAAACCGGGCTCTACGATTAACCAATGGTTAGAGGGCCTGCCGGACATTCTTGCAGCGGATGATTTAAAAAAATTAGTAAACAGACTTACAATCGCGGCAAGGAATAAGAGACCCGTTATTATAGCCATGGGCGCTCATACTATCAAGGTTGGGCTAAATCCCGTACTCTTGGATTTGATGGAGAGGGGTATAATTACAGGCTTAGCCATGAACGGCGCAGGAATTATACATGACACGGAAATAGCCATGGTTGGTGCAACATCAGAGGATGTAGAAAGCGAACTCAATGAAGGTAAATTTGGTATGGCCAGGGAGACCGGAGAATTTTTAAACAACGCAATTAAAAAAGGAGCAAAAAGAGGAGATGGCTTAGGATATTCAGTGGGTAAGAGTATCCTCAGTTCCTCCTTCCCATACAACAAGTATAGTTTATTGGCCGGCGCAGCAAGGATGAATATTCCTGTTACTGTTCACGTAGCTATCGGCACGGATATCATACATTTTCATCCCGATGTAGACGGTTCCGCCATTGGAAAAACATCTCACCTCGACTTTCTGATATTTGCCAACATGATTTCGCAACTTGAGGGCGGTGTGTACATAAATCTTGGTTCTGCCGTTATTCTACCGGAGATATTCTTAAAGGCAATTACCCTTGTGAGAAATTTAGGATTCAATGTAAAAAAATTTACAGCAGTAGACATGGACTTCATAAAACATTACAGACCATTAACTAATGTAGTTAAAAGGCCGACCCTTGAAGGAGGAGAGGGGTTATCCCTTACAGGTCATAATGAAATAATGTTTCCACTTCTTGCAGCGGCGCTGATAGAAAAATTAGAGATGGGGTCCAAAAAACAGCAATGGAAGAAATAAATATGAGGGTTGGGTTCGGCTATGACGTTCATAAGTTGATATATGGAAAACCTCTAATATTGGGTGGTATTAAGATTCCTTACTCTAAGGGTCTATCAGGTCACTCTGATGCCGATGTATTAACACATGCCGTTATTGACGCCATCCTTGGGGGACTCGGAGAGGGTGATATCGGCAGACATTTCCCGGACTCCGACCCTGCATACAAAGGGATAGACAGCCTTTTGCTATTAAAAGAGGTGATGTCCATAGCGGACTTAAAAAATTATAAGATAAATAATCTTGATGCCACTATTGTTGCACAAAATCCAAGGTTAGCTTCTTATTTGAAACATATGGAGAAAAGGCTTTCAGGGGTTTTGAGGACCAGCATAGAAAATGTAAACATAAAGGCAACCACCACCGAGGGATTAGGATTTTGCGGCAGGGGTGAGGGTATTGCGTCATATGCAGCAGTAACCCTGATAAAGATCTGATAAAAATGAACTTAAAGGACAATTTTAATAACACAAGGGAAAACAATGACACTTAAATTATATAATTCTGCGAGTCGAAAAAAAGAGCCCTTTAAACCTTTAAAAAATGATCGCGTAGGCATCTATGTCTGCGGTGTTACCGTCTATGACCTTTGCCACATCGGACATGCCCGATCAGCTATAGTTTTTGATATGCTTATCCGATATCTCAGGGCCAGGGGCATGAAGGTCACTTACGTAAGAAACTTTACGGATGTGGATGATAAAATCATCGAACGGGCTAATGAAATGGGTGAGGAAACAAGCACACTGGCGGATAGATATATACAAACCTTTTACGAAGATATGCATGCCTTAGATGTTCTTGATGCAGATATTGAACCCAGGGCCACGGAACATATTGATGATATGATCAGCATGATTAACGTACTTATAGAAAAGGGCTTTGCCTATGCAGTTGACAGTACGGTTTATTTTTCTGTTGAAAAATTTAATACCTATGGTGCGCTCTCAGGCCGAAAGTTGGAGGACATGATAGCAGGCGCAAGAATAACCGTTGACGAGAACAAAAAATATCCTATGGATTTTGTTCTCTGGAAAGGTTCAAAGCCTGGTGAACCTCAATGGGATAGCCCTTGGGGAAAAGGGAGACCTGGCTGGCATATAGAGTGTTCTGCTATGAGCTGCAAATATTTAGGGAATAATTTCGACATACACGGTGGCGGTAGAGACCTTATATTCCCTCATCATGAAAACGAACGGGCCCAGTCAATGGCGGCCAATGGGGTTAATTTTGCAAACTACTGGGTGCATAATGGGTTTTTAACCGTAGAATCGGAAAAGATGTCGAAATCCCTGGGAAATTTTATTACAATAAGGGATGCGCTTAGGCTCTATCACCCCCAGGTTTTAAGACTTTTCTTGTTGTCTAAACATTATAGAAGCCCATTGGATTTTTCAAAGGCCTTATTATCAGAGGCTAAATCCGGACTTATAAAGATATACAGGACCCTTCAGAGATTAGAGGAAACAATCGGACCCCATGATGCCGATTTCAAAATGACAATCCCTCCATTCAAAGAAGAGATGAACGGAAAGGATTTCAAATCCAATTTCTTGAGAGTGATGGATGATGATCTGAACACTGCCGCTGGATTAGGATTAATCTTTGATAAGGTAAAGGGCATTAATAGACTCTTAGATTCATCATCTAACATGAATGACATTAAACTTGAATTGTCTAAAGAAAGAGATGATCTTCTGTCCTGCGCTAAAATATTTGGTCTTCTTGAAGAAAAGCCATCCAAATTCCTAAAAGATATCATAAAAGGCAACCCTGAGATTAACAAAGATGCAATAGAAAAAATGATCCGTCAGAGGGAGGAGGCTCGAAAAATAAAAAACTGGGCTGAGGCAGATTCAATAAGGGATAATTTATTGAATATGGGCATCATCCTTGAAGACAAACCTCATAGCACTGTCTGGAGATTTAAAATTCAGACCTCGTAATTTATAGCGTATAATGGTGTAATATTTTGGACAATAACCTCCTTTTCCAGCCCAGGAGTTGGGTTAAAAGGTTTCCCGCTTTCAGCGGGATTCATAGGTTCAGAGATTGGGCTCTCGTGGTATTAACCCAATGGAATCAATGGCAAAGGGGAAAAGCGCGAAGCGGTTAACCCTGAACCCTGAACCTGTGAACGGTTACGAAATATTTTAGCATAAATGCTGCTTGCACAATAATATTGCGATCTTATGGAAAAAAAACATTGGACAATTCTTCAGCGTTTCAGCTCATATCCCCATACGAACCTAAAGGCGATCAAAGACACGCCATTGATTCCCTCACTAAAGGTGTAAATGAGAATATCAAACACCAGGTATTGCTTGGTGTAACAGGATCTGGAAAAACCTTTACCATTGCGCAGGTGATAGCGAAGGTCCAAAGGCCCGCCCTTATTATAGCCCCTAATAAGACTTTAGCTGCCCAGCTTTATGGAGAATTCAAGAATCTTTTTCCAAACAATGCAGTAGAATACTTTGTAAGCTATTACGACTATTACCAGCCAGAGGCATATGTTCCTCAAAGTGATACATATATACAGAAAGATGCCTCTATTAATGAGCAGATAGATAAGCTTAGGCATTCCGCCACAAGATCCCTTTTTGATAGAGACGACGTTATTATTGTCGCCAGTGTATCCTGCATTTATGGCCTTGGGTCTCCTGAGGCATATCACGGCATGCTTCTGTACATTCAAGAAGGAGACAGCATATCCCGTGAAGATGTTTTGAAAAAACTGGTTGAAATACACTACGAAAGGAACGATGTGGACTTTCATCGTTCTTCTTTTAGGGTAAGGGGTGATGTTGTTGACATATACCCTGCATATGAAGACCATTCCTCTGTAAGGTTAATCTTCTTTGGAGACTACATTGAGCTTATCCAGGAAATTGATCCACTTACCGGCAAGGTTATTCAAAGGCTTAGCCGAACAGCAATCTATCCGGCGAGCCATTATGTGACTACATCAGTCAAGAGAGAAAATGCAAAATATAATATTAAAAATGAATTAGTTGACAGAATAGATTATTTTAGAAAAATCAAAAAACATATAGAGTCTCAAAGGATTGAAGAAAGGACCCTATACGACTTAGAAATGATAGAAGAAATGGGTTATTGTCATGGAATAGAAAATTATTCCAGGCATCTTACAGGAAGAAAAGCCGGGGAACCTCCCCCAACACTCCTTGATTATTTTCCTGATAACTCGCTTTTTATCATTGACGAGAGCCATATTACATGCCCACAGTTAATGGGCATGTATAAGGGCGATAGATCAAGAAAAGAGACATTAGTGGAATTTGGATTTCGTCTTCCCTCTGCCCTTGATAATAGGCCATTAAGATTTGAGGAATTCGAGTCAAGGGTTAGACAGATTATATATGTTTCCGCCACACCGGGTCCATATGAGCTTGGCAAGGCCAGTCATATAATAGAGCAGGTTATAAGGCCGACAGGTCTTATTGATCCTGAAATATTTGTTAGGCCGGCGGGAAACCAGGTAGATGATCTTTTGGGGTCCATCAGAAAAGTTGTAAGCGCAGGTCAACGTGTGTTGGTTACAACCTTAACCAAATCCATGTCAGAAAATTTAACCGAGTATTACGCAGATTTGGGAGTCAAGGTCAGATATCTCCATTCCGATATAACCACCATTGAACGAACTGAGATAATCAGAGACCTTAGACTCGGAGTCTTTGATGTCCTTATAGGTATAAATTTGCTTCGAGAGGGTTTAGATCTCCCGGAGGTATCTCTGATTGCTATCCTGGATGCAGATAAGGAAGGTTTTTTACGTTCTGAGAGGTCTTTAGTCCAGACCTGTGGTAGGGCGGCTCGAAATATAGATGGCAAGGTCATTTTTTATGCCGATGAAATTACGCCATCTATGAAAAAGGCAATTAATGAGACTACAAGAAGGAGGGATTTGCAAAAAAGACATAATGAAATCCATTCCATCACCCCTGAATCAATAAAAAAGGACATTTCTGATATACTCAGCTCTGTCTATGAATCAGATTATGCAGAAATTCCAGTTATTTCAGAGTCTGAAGAGGAGTACATCCCTTTAAAAGATATACCCGTCATAATAAAATCGTTAAATAAAGAGATGAAAACCGCAGCAAAAAAATTAGACTTTGAAAAGGCGGCTCTCTTGCGAGACCGAATCATTGAGATGGAAAGAAAGGAATTATCTTACAAAGACTCAAAAGTTATTTGAATGCATTATATCCAGGTATATCGCCACAAAGCCTGCCCTGGTGCGACATTATTGGGATATTGTATATTGGTTATTGATTTTTCAAGGATTTTATATCAAATAACTACTTTGCAAAGCCAGGTCTGGGCCAAAGGCACTAAGCCACAAAGATTATAGAATTATTGTATTGATGGTCTGCTTGATAGTTGGAGTATTGATATTATTTAGAAAACCTGGCCAACTATTTTTTGTTTTATTGGTAGCCGTTCACGGCTTGAAACTTGAAATTGGAAAATAGAAATTTGGGAGACCTGTCTGCGCCTGCCTGTGCGATATACGCAGACAGGTGGTGGAACGTACAGGCAGGAATGAAACGAGTTTACGAGTTGGATGTTTACAAACTGGCCGAAAAATTATTAGATAAGGTCTGGTAGGACTTTGACAAGCGATAGCCGTTCAAAGCAATAGTTGAAAAACTCGGCCCAAAATTGAATGCGTTCATCAACAGCACAAAAGCATGAAGGCCAAATTTCCAATTTCTATTTTCTAATTTCAGCGTTCTGTGAACGCTTACTTTTATTGATATCTGTCTTTTCTTTGTGTCTTTGTGTCTTAGTGGCTGCTATAGATACGAATGCATTATCTTTTCTACGGTCCATAAATCCCTGTCATGATCGCACCTTATGAGATATATATTCTTATCATTTGCCAATACCTTAAAATAACTACTCATTGGGTCATACCATCTATCTATGATCTCTTCAACCAAAAGCGTTCTTTCCCTTAGGGTGAACTTTATTGGCCGTTCATCTGCCTTGTACCCTGAATAACAGATAACATTGATTGACTTCAAACGTGAATCAATTTTCATAAAGCTACCGCCGGTATTATCCGAAAGACAACCGATTCAGCCACTAAGGCACTAAGTCTCTAAGATTTAAAAATTATCTCCTTATCGCCCTTTGTGTCTTGGCGCCTTGGTGGCTATAAGAAAAAGTGGTATAGGGATTTGCTTTAGATTATTTTTCGAGAATTTTACTTACCCTGTCTATTTTTCTATCTATATTATCCTTTATCCAATGAGCATCCCACCACTCTATTGGGTTAACTGGAATGCCCTGAATTAAAAAGCCGAAATGAAGGTGATCCCCTGTTGCAAGACCTGTTGATCCAGTCAGGCCAATTGCATCTCCCTTTTTGACAATTTGGCCATCATTGACATCTATCTCACTTAAATGCCCGTATATAGTATAAAGGCCCTGCCCATGATCAATAACCACTGTCTGCCCATAAATACCAAGATCCTGTGCATAAATAACCTTTCCATTGTTGGAGGCCTGAACCGGAGACATAGCCAATGAAGCAAGATCAATGCCTAAGTGGAACTCCTTATCTATAAAATCACCATTATAAAAATATTTTCTTTCATCTCCAAAAGTAGCCATTGTAGCTGCATTTTTCATCCTTATCCAGACGTTATCCCACAACTTTTCGTCAGTCGGATTTTGACATAGTTCCTTTAAAAAAGCATGGTTTTCCTCTCTTATTTTTTTATTCAGAAATAGATATTTTTCAACATCGGTTTTTTCTCCTTCAAATATGTCAGGACTAAATGAGTTGATTATTTTTTCTAAAATTTTATCTGTTACCCTTATATTATCTTGGCTAAATTTTCTGCCCCTTATATGGTAATAGAAGTTATTTTTTTTCTCATTTCCAGCAGAATCCCTAGCCCACAGGTATAATCGGGAATCTTTTCCGCCGTCAAATGGGAGCGCAAAGTAGCAGACAAATATTCCTTTTCCATCTTGAGTAAATGGCGCACCCTTGAAAAACATATCATTTACAAAAACCCCGCTTTCAGATGTATCTAAAGAAGTTTTATAGATTATGAGGCCGGAACCCCCAATATTTATATTATGGCTCTTTGTAATGGCCGCTATTGACGGGCGAATAGTATCTACAATCATTTTGTGATCTATTATTGTAAGATTGCCATCGCCGCCCCTTCTTTTTGAAAAGTCATGGATCTCTATGGTAAGATTAACCTGTCCCTGGACCAGACCAAATTTTTTCGGACTAATAGTAAACTTTTCTTGATAAGAATGGGTGCCCTTTCTATTGAATGCCCCTTCATGGGGAAATTTTTTTTCAAACACAGGAATAGTCGGACCATCCTGTCTCAAGCTTACTTTTATGTTTCTAAGCCCTGTCTTCTGGTCGGAGGCCTCGATATCAAATTCGAATTCTCCTTTAATGTATTCCGGCAGTGGTTCTATATCTGCTTTAGGTTTTTCTCCCTCAAATAAAACCATAAAAAACCAGGTAAAAAAAACAACCAGCACCAATGAGATTAAAATTATAATACTTGACTTTTTCATTTTACGCATTTAACCCTATATTAAATTAGCATATATTTAATTGGCCTATCTTTGGTCATGAAAATGTATTTGTCAATAGTTTTTCTATCTTTTTTAATGGTGCATAGTTGTGATCAAGGGAACTCACATTGGTGTTATCGGTGCTGGCAAATGCTCTAAGGAGATATATGCCTTATCTGAGGAGATAGGCTCTCTTGTTGGAAAAAATGGATGGCTTCTTATTTGTGGGGGCCTTGGCGGTGTTATGGAAGGGGCGGCTAAAGGCTGCTATAATGCAGGTGGTACAACTGTTGGAATACTGCCGGAAAAAGATAAAACTGCGGCAAATAAATTCATAAACATACCCATACCAACAGGTTTGGGTGAAGGTAGGAATCTTTTAGTAGTCAGGGCATCGGACATAATCATAGCAATCTCAGGGGGCTATGGCACATTATCTGAGATTGGTTTAGCCCTGAGAATCGGCAAACCTTTGATTGGACTCAAAACCTGGCCAAATATAAATGGCATTGATTATGTTGAAACACCACAGGCTGCAATTGAAAAGGTAATCAACTACCTATGACAACCTCCTGAGAATTATTTGACATTTAAAGGTTGTTGTCATATCTTAAACCATGTCTTAAAATAAAAGATAAAAGACAGAGGGAAGTAAAGAGAAAGTGGAAGGTAAAAAAAAGAAAAAGTTTTATGGTTTACTTCCATTGTTGGGGATGTGTATTTTTATTTCATCCTTAATAATGAACCTTCTTTCTCTCACTGCCATTGGAGCAGAAAGGACAAGGGGCCCTGCAGTTGCAGGGTATTTCTACCCAAAAAATCAGTCCGTGCTCATGGAAATGGTTGATCAACTAATTAAAGACGTTAAACAAAAGCCTGTGCACGGCAAGATATTGGGTCTCATATCTCCCCATGCAGGATATGTTTACTCAGGCCAGGTTGCAGCATATTCTTACAGTCAGATAAAGAATAAAAGCTATGACACTGTGATAATACTTGGACCAAGCCATCACGTCTATTTCAAGGGCGCATCAGTTGGAAACTGGGATTCATATAAAACCCCCCTCGGAAATGTCAGAGTAAACAGAGAAATAGCAAATAAACTTTTAAATTCAGGGGGGATTTTTCAGTTTATTGAAAAGGCTCACATAAAAGAGCACTCTATAGAAACTCAGATACCATTTCTTCAAAGGACTTTAAAAAATTTTGATATTGTACCTATTGTTACAGGCGCTTTATCCATGAAAGATTGCAAAGAGATCAGCGATATCCTTGTAAAAATAGCAAAAGAAAAAAATATTCTTTTTATAGCATCGTCTGACATGTCACATTATCCAAACCATAATAATGCAAACAAGGTTGACAGGCATTTCCTTTCTTTAATAGAAGAGTACGACCCTCTGATTGTATTTAATACGGCAAATAATTTTTTGAAAAAAGAAATACCCAACCTGGTTACTGTAATGTGCGGTCTTAATGCTGTGGTAACTGCAATGATGACCGTTAAAAAATGTGGTGCTAATGGGGTTAAGATACTTCATTATGCAAACAGCGGGGATGTTTCCGTGCAAGGTTACAAAAGAACCGATAGAGTTGTAGGTTATGGTGCCGTTGCATTCTATAAAAAATAAGTAACGGTTCAGGGTTCAGGGTTTCCCGCTGAAAGCGGGATTCAGGGTTAGTGAAAAGACTGAAATTGGACCCCCGAAATACTCGTAAAAAATGCGGGTTTTGCCAAATCATTGCCAAGTACCATGTTCCAGATTTGTGGGGATATGGAAGCGGGCTGTTTTCCCGTACAAAACGCTTACAAAATGGAGCATGGTGATGAGAATACAACCTTTGAACCCGTGAACGGTTACCAATATTTATAAAATAACATGGAGGTAAAATACGCATGAATCCAATTGCCGAAGAATTAAACAAGACAATTCGGGATGCCAGCCCAAATACATATGCTATGCTCTCTAAAAAAGGTAAAAACCTTTACTTTCCCAAGGGTATCCTCTCTCAAGGCGCCGAGGCCAAAGAAAAGGCCTCTAAATTTAATGCAACTATAGGA
>Ga0307990_1000648_pt1 | contig 30666 bp, 21 predicted proteins | sample EllFjometagen129_FD_203168 | JGI IMG/M metagenome (GOLD analysis project Ga0307990, IMG submission 203168) | Marine microbial communities from Ellis Fjord, Antarctic Ocean - #129 | ecosystem: Environmental > Aquatic > Marine > Unclassified | place: Southern Ocean | collected 2014-10-08
GAACCACCCGAATCTGAATTGCCTATCCCGTTTTGTGCCGGGAAAATTACTTATTTAAAAGTAACTGTTTCCATTACAGGTTATCAGCCAACTGATAGAGAAATTAAAGAGGGATTTACAGAATTTGGTAACACTCCTGTTGAGGTTGGACTTGATGAAATTTTTGAAACTTATTTTGGTTGTTATGGAGTTTTGTTAAATATAGCTGTCTTCCCTAATTCATCCGCAGTTTGGAAAGTAGAAGATTTTCCCAAAATTATTGCATTTGAGCCACAAAACAGAGAATTAATTCAAGCTGCTACAGAATCCGGCGAACTACTTACATCTTCAAAAAATGATACAACTACTACAAACTCTTTTACCAATACAAATTCAGTAAGTACAGGTATAAACGGAAAGGGTAGTATTAAAGGGAAGATAAAAGATTTGTCATGGGAAGCAGAGTTAGGACTTACACATAAATGGGGCAACACGACAGAAGATAAAGAAACTGTTTCTGCTAATACTTCACAGGAAAGAAGTGAAAAACAGTCAACAAGTACGCAAATCCAGCAACTTTACAATTTACTAAGTGCTTATCATTTAGGAACAAACAGAGCTTTGTTTTTAATGCTTCCAAGACCTCATATCTTACAACCTACAAACAGAAGAACATTTGTGCAGGGAATAAGGTCAATAGAAGGTGTACAGGAATTTTTTCTTATTGCAGCTCGTCCCAAAACTATGGAAGGTATAAGTGTTGAAGCTCGTTTAGATACAGGACATTTTCCCGAAGATTTGGAAATACAGGAACCTCCTTTAAATTATAAAGAATCATTTGCAGAATTTACTGTACATAAACATGCTGATAGTGGATTTAAGCCAGAACAGACATCTCTAACAACAATTTTTACTGTTCCAAATGGAGAATGGTATATTGACAGAAGAACTGCTCCAACACCTCCTTTTCCAAAAGGTGACCCAGGACACACTGGAATTACACAAACTGATATTGGTTCTAATTCGCAAGGTTCTCCAATTAATTATAACTACCTGGCAATTAGTGATACTCAAGTTAAAATTGATGGTTATATAAAAGGGGCTGGATGGACAGGATCTGGTGCTATATTTAATAAGAAATATAAGGTATGGCTTAGATCAATTAATCCGATACCATCTGACATTGATACTGTAGCAAATATTGCAGACCTGTTTGTTACATCCAGAAATCTTTGTTGTTGTTTTTATTCAGCAGATACATGTTTAATAGAAGGTCCTGTGCCACCTACTCCGCCACCTTTTATTTCTGATACAACTTATACAAAGATTGTTGAGCAAAGAGAACTGGAAATATCCGAATATCTTCTTAGTGACCCAATAATAAATGAATCTCTTGAACCTGCTGTTAAAGCCCTAATGAGAAAATTAAAAGGTGTTATGATTTCGTCACGGGATAAAAGATATTCACACTTTGAAGATGGAATAAACTTTCTTGAATCAGATTTTTTTGTTCACCATATTTTACAATATTTTTCTAAAGAAGTTAAAAATAAACACTTAATTGAAATCCCTGAGTTGGACGAAAAAGTAAAAGATGCTTTTGGTCGTGAAGCAACAGTTGAAGATGCTCTAAAAGTAAATCTTGAGAAGTTTATTATCAAGACCCACTTAGAATGCAAAGAAGCCATTGAACAAAGAAAAATTATTATTAATCAAATTAAAATATAAATATCTGATAAAAAATAAAAATTTAATTTAATAACCTAAAACTATTTAATTATGAAAAATAAAAAATTACTTTTTGCTTCATTATTTATAATAAGCATTTTATTCATTAACAGAACTTATGCCCAGCATAAACTTTATGGAATGACATTTTTGGGTGGAACAAATGATGATGGAGTATTATTTGAATATGACCCTGTTACCAGTACTTATACCAAAAAGTTAGATTTTGATTCTGCTAGTAGTAGTATAGGAGGGTGCCCTGGTGGCAGTTTAATGCAAGCTTCAAACAATAAACTTTATGGCATGGCGGCCCTTGGTGGAACAAATGGTGGTAATGCAGGAGTATTATTTGAGTACAATTCCGATACAGATACTTATACTAAAAAATTTGATTTTGATTCTATTGATGCACAGGGATGTTGCCCTTCCGGATGTATTCCTGTTGGAAGTTTAATACAAGCTTTAAACAATAAACTTTATGGCATGACAACTTATGGCGGGACAAATGGCTATGGAGTATTATTTGAATATGATATTACTAACAATACTTACACCAAAAAATTGGACTTTGATTCAATTAATACAGGAGCTTATTCTTATGGAAATTTAATGCAGGCATCAAATGGAAAACTTTATGGTATGACAACTTACGGCGGAGCAAATGATGATGGAGTATTATTTGAATATGATATTACCAACAATATTTTTACTAAAAAATTGGACTTTGTTGAAAATAATACAGGATCTTGGCCTAATGGTAGTTTAATACAAGTAAACGGAAAACTTTATGGTATGACATATGCAGGTGGAGCAAATGGTGTAGGAGTATTGTTTGAATATGACCCTAATACTAATACTTATATTAAAAAATTTGATTTTGATTATACTAATACAGGAGATTTTCCGGAAGGAAGTTTATTACAGGCATCAAATAATAAACTTTATGGTATGACAACCCAAGGCGGAACAAATAATGATGGAGTATTATTTGAATATGACCTTGGTACTGATACTTATACTAAAAAACTGGACTTTGATTCTGCCAGTACAGGAAAATATCCGCGAGGCAGTTTAATGCAGACACCAGATGGAAAACTTTATGGTATGACAACCCAAGGCGGAACAAATAATAATGGAACATTTTTTAAATATGATATTACTACCAATACTTATACTAAAATATTAAATTTTGACGGAACTAATGGAAGAAATCCCCAGTTTACTGCTTTAATTGAAGTTGATACAGGAAGTTACATACAAAATTTATTTGCAAATAATGAAATTAAGGTATATCCCAACCCTGGAAAAGATAAAATAAATGTTATATTTAACTCTGATAATAAACAGGAAACTTATTTTGAAATATTTAGTTTATCAGGAAATAAAATAGTAAGTTATAAGTTAAAACAAGGCAAAAATATTTTTTCTGCAAAAAATTTATCACAAGGAATCTATTCTTATAAAATAATAGTAAACAAAAATACTATTGCTTCTGACAAATTAGTAATCATTAAATGATAAAACATAAGTTTATTATATTATTTTGTGTGTTTAAAGTAAATTCTCTTTTTACACTAATCTGCTTTATTCACAAAAAATGATTATTGTTTTTATGAATTCACAGATGAATAGATCCTGTGTTAAAAAAAATTCTCAACTTTTCTTTGAAAATAAAAATAATGTTACAATAAATTATTTATTTTTGATTTTTTTTATTATTAATCTGCCATAATTATAATAAACTTTGCGACTTGGCACTTGTTAGAAAATAATATCTCTCGCAGAGACGCTAAGACGCAAAGAAAAACAATAAAACAATGACAGAAAAGAAATAGTAAAAATAATAGTTAATACAAGTTACAATATTCACATAAAACCTGGTCACGGACTATTGGAATTTGTTTATGAAGAAATTTTAATGAAAAATTAATCAAAAACGGAATAACAAGAATTGTAAATAATTTATAAAATCTTTGCGACTTGGCGGCTTTGCGTGAAAATAATACCTTTGGCCAAGAACCCGAATAAGTAATAAATTGTTAATTAATAGCTCCTTATACTTTTTATCCCATTGTCTTCTTATGACGGGCTACGGATAAAGTGAATAAATACAAAATAAAAAATTAATTGTTTAACCAAATAAATATTAAAAAATATTATGCAAGAAAAAATATTAGATAAAATTTCTCCCGGAGTTGTTACAGGAGATGATGTTCAGGAAATCTTTAGAATTGCAAAAAAAAATCAATTTGCATTGCCAGCAGTAAATGTTATTGGCACAAATTCTATTAACGCAGCATTAGAAGCTGCAAGAGAAGTCAATTCTCCTTTAATCATTGAATTTTCAAACGGAGGATGTGTCTTCTTTAGCGGAAAAGGATTATCAAACGACAATCAAAAAGCAGCTATAACAGGCGGCATAGCAGGAGCATTATATATTCATAATGTTGCTAAAAATTATGGCGTGCCTGTAATAGTACATACTGACCATTGCAAAAAATCATTACTGCCTTGGATAGATGGATTACTGGACTATGGCGAAAAATATTATAAAGAACACGGAAAACCATTATTTAGCTCTCACATGCTTGACTTATCAGTAGAACCTATAAAAGAAAATATAGAAATATGCAAAAGATATCTGGAACGTATGAGCAAAATAGATATGACTCTTGAATTAGAATTAGGATGCACCGGTGGCGAAGAAGATGGCGTTGATAACACCAGTATAGCTAACTCAAAACTTTACACACAACCCGAAGATGTCTGTTTTGCTTATGAAGAATTAAACAAAATTAGCCCCAACTTTACTATTGCCGCTGCTTTTGGTAATGTCCACGGCGTTTATAAACCCGGCAATGTTAAATTAACACCTAAAATACTTGATAATTCACAAAAATATATCCAGCAAAAACTAAACACAAAAGAAAACCCTGTAAACTTTGTCTTTCATGGTGGCTCTGGCTCAGGACGCGAAAAAATAAGAGAAGCTATAAGCTATGGCGTTATTAAAATGAATATTGACACTGACACTCAATGGGCTTTCTGGAACGGCGCAAGAAATTATGAAGCAAAATATCACGACTATCTTCAGGGACAAATAGGAAATCCCGAAAGCGAAAATAAACCAAACAAAAAATATTATGACCCAAGAAAATGGCTCAGATCCGGTGAAGAATTTATAATAGAAAGATTAAAAACAGCTTTTGCTGACCTTAATAATATTGACAGAAATTAAAAAAGTCCCGTTTACAAATACAGAAACAACATTGAAACAAGCTCATAATTATTTCAGCATTTGTTCAAGACATCAAGACGTTAAAATAATAATCGGTTAAACCTTATTTTGAGGTGCTATGTAGCAAAAATTATTTTACATAGAACAATGTCATTCCGAATGAAGTTTCGCTACAAAAATTTTGCACAAAATAGTTATATCTTGTTGATTATTAGTGACCATTGAATGACTATTAATGACCATTGAATGACTATTAATGACCATTGAATGACTATTAATGACCATTGAATGACTATTAATGACCATTGAATGACTATTAATTAGTAGATATAATATTTATTGATTAATTTTAACAAAGAGGGGATAAAATAATACTATTTGTATAATAGAAATACTGTTGCTTTTTTATGTATATCCGGTAAAGATTTCTTCCACTCACAAATAGGTTTAGTAATTATAGATTCGTCTTTTAGAGTTATATTTGTTGCAATACAAAGCAATGTTTTATTTTCACATGTTTTTAAAATATCTTCAAATAAACTCACATTACGATATGGTGTTTCAATAAATATTTGTGTTTGATTATTGTTATAAATTTTTTTTTCTATTTGTTTTATTTTTTTTGTTCTTTCTTCTTTATTTATAGGAAGATATCCTGAGAATGCAAAATTTTGTCCGTTAAATCCCGAAGCCATTAATCCAAGCAATATAGAATTTGGTCCTGTTAAAGGTATAACCTTTATATTTTTTTGCTGAGCAATTTTTACTATATCAGCGCCAGGGTCAGCAATACATGGGCATCCGGCTTCTGATAACAAACCGATATTCTTACCATTAATTGCCGAATTTAAAAAACCTGTCAACTCATTATGGACAGTATATTTATTAATAGTATGAAAAATTATGTTATCTAATGATTTGGTATAACCTATACTTTTAAAATATCTTCTTGCTGTTCTTATTTTTTCAACAATAAATTCATTAAGAGTATTGATTATTTTTATATTGAAAGGAGGGCTTATTTTGTTAATGTCAGAACATCCTAAATTTGTTGGAATAATATAAAGTATTCCTGTATTATTGTTCATTTTATGTATTATACTTTTGTTTATGATTTAAAGATTAGAGTAATAAAAATATATCATTTTTAAATGTTAATTTTTGTCTCTAATTCTTTTACATATTTTCTGAACTTTTTATCGGTTTCAACTAAATCATTAACAATACGGCAGGCATGTAGAACCGTTGCATGACTTTTGTTTCCACATTGTAGTCCTATTATAGATAATGGTAATTTTGTTAATTTTTTTGAAAAATACATCGCAAGTTGGCGAGCTTGAACAATATCTCTTTTGTGGGTCTTGGAGTTAATACGCTCTATTGGTATATCAAAGTAGTCACAAACAATTTTTTTAATATAATCAATAGAAATTTTCTTCTTATTAGTTTTTATAAATTGATCAATTATTTGTTTTGCAAGTTCTAAGTCAATATCTTTTTTATTAAGAGAAGATTGAGCAAGTATTGATATAATTGACCCTTCAATTTCTCTTATATTGGTAGTTATGCTAGATGCAAGATATTCAATAACATCTTTTGGCATTTCAACGCCATCATTATATAGTTTATTTTCAATTATAGCAATTCGCGTTTCAAGGTCAGGCATTTGTAAATCAGCAGCTAATCCCCATTTGAACCGTGAAAGCAATCTGGAATTTATCCCTTTCATTTCAACAGGAACTCTGTCAGAAGTGATAACAAGCTGCTTGCCATTTTGATGCAACTGATTAAAAATATAAAAAAATACATCTTGCGTTTTTTCTTTGCCTGAAAGAAATTGAATGTCATCAATTATTAAAACATCAATTATATTGTAGAAATGAACAAAATCATTTTTATTATTATTTTTTATAGAATCAATAAATTGTGTAGTAAATTGTTCTGCCGAAACATATAATACTGTTTTATCAGGAAAATTTTCTTTTACTTTAAGTCCTATAGCATGAGCAAGATGCGTTTTCCCTAATCCAACATTACTGTATATGAAAAGCGGATTAAATGAAGTCTTGCCAGGATTATTTGCAACAGCATAACCAGCAGAACGAGCAAGACGATTACAATCACCTTCAACAAAATTTTCAAAAGATTTACTCTCTACAAGTTGCGATTGAATATTTATTTTTTTTAATCCGGGAATAATAAAAGGATTGGGAATAGATTTTGATTCGTTCTTATTTATATTAATAGGTGCTGATATATATTGATTCTTCGTTGCTTTTTTGTTTAAAGTAGGAAGTTTTATTGTATATGGATTAGAATTATTGTATGAACTATCCATAATTATACTGTACTCTAATCTTCCTGTAGGTCCTAATTCTTTCTTTATTGTTGCTTTTAATAAATCAATATATTTTGTTTCAAGCCAATCATAAAAAAATAAACTTGGCACTTGAATTGTTAATATATTATCATTAAGATTAATTGCTTCAATAGGTTCAAACCATGTTTTATAGCTTTGATAATTAATATTATCATTGATAACCTTTAAACAATTTTGCCAAACTTGTTTATAATCATTAATCATTAGTAAATCAGTATTAAAAAAATAAATTACTACTTAGTATTAAAGCCAAAATCAAAATATGTATTTTAATTTATTGAAAATCAAAATATTAGAATGTAATTGTATGTAATATTGTTTTATAAAAAGAATATAGCCAACTTCACAGAACAAAGTTTTTCAAAAAAAAAAATAAAAATAAATAAATCTGCTATTGTTTATTAAAAAATTTTGTTGTAAAAGCAACTATCATAATTTATTCGTAAATCAATTGCTAAAAATTAAATTATTAATAACATTAAAGCCAAAATCAAAATATATGTTTTAATTTATTAAAAATCAGAATATTAGAATATAATTGTATGTAATATTGCTTTATAAAAAGAATATAGCCAACTTCACAGAACAAAGTTTTTCAAAAAATAAAAATAAAATAAATAAATTTGCTATTGTTTATTAAAAAATTTTGTTGTAAAGGTCGTTATCTGATTTTATCACAATATAAACCTTTAGAATTGTAATACAGTTACTTAAAAAAATATGACTATTTAACTAATATTTTTTTTTAGAAAATTTATTTTATAAATTTGCCAATTCTTTGTAACATTAATAAAATATTATATGAGTTTTAAAATTATACTATTAGCCAAACAAGTTCCGGACACAAAAAATGTTGGCAAAGATGCTATGAAAAAAGATGGAACTGTTAACAGGTCAGCCTTGCCTGCCATCTTTAATCCTGAAGATATGAATGCATTAGAGCAAGCTATCAGAATAAAAGAAAGCGTTGAAGGTGCAGAAATAATTTTGCTGACAATGGGACCACCAAGAGCAGCAAATATTATACGCGAATCTTTATATAGAGGAATAGATAAAGGTTATTTAATAACAGACCGCAGATTTGCCGGATCAGATACTCTTGCTACTTCTTATGCCATATCACTGGCAATAAAAAAATTAGAACCTTTTAATATTGTTATTTCCGGCCGTCAGGCAATTGATGGTGATACAGCACAAGTAGGACCGCAAACAGCTGAAAAATTAAATATACCTCAAATTACTTACGCAGAAAAAATATTAAATGTAAATAATAAACAAATTACTGTAAAAAGAAGACTTGAAAGAGGAATAGAAATAGTTACTTCTACTATGCCTGTATTAATTACTGTTAATAGTTCGGCACCAAAATGTAGAGCAAGAAATTCAAAACTGGTAATGAAATTTAAACATTCTAATACTGATTCGGAATTACAAAACAAAACAATAAGTTATACAGAATTATATGATAAAAGACCTTATCTTAAAATTAAAGAATGGAGTGTAGATGATTTAAATACTAACCCCGAACGACTTGGACTGTCAGGCTCACCTACAAAAGTTAAAAAAATTGAAAATGTTGTATTACAACAAAAACAATCAAAAGCTCTTTCGGATAATAATAATGATATACAGGAATTAATGAAAGAACTAATTAATAGTCATATAATTGGTTAAGAGGGCTTCTATTAATAACTTTAGTATATTTCAGATAAAAAAAAATTTTAAATATTAAAATATTAACTGTGAATAATTTATTTGTATATTGTGAAGTAGCAGAAGATAATTCTATAGCTGATATCAGTATTGAATTATTATCAAAAGGACGCAGATTAGCTAATGAACTTAACTGCAAATTAGAAGCACTGGTAATTGGCAATAAACTCAACAAGATAGAAGAGCAATTATTTCCTTATGGCGTTGATATATTACATATAGCTGATGACAAAAGACTTTTCCCTTATACTACTCTGCCCCATGCATCAATAGTAAAAGAAATATTAAAAAAAGAGAAACCACAAATTGTATTGTTTGGTGCAAGCCCTATAGGCAGAGATTTAGCACCAAGAATAGCATCTTCTTTACGTTGCGGACTTACAGCAGATTGTACAAACCTTAAAATAGGTGATTATATTGAAGATAAAACTAAAAAACAATACAAAAATATTCTTTACCAGATTCGTCCCGCCTTTGGAGGAAATATAATTGCTACAATTGTTAATCCTAAAACTCGTCCACAGATGGCAACAGTCAGAGAAGGTGTCATGAAAAAAGAAATTTTTTCAGATAATTACAAGGGAATAGTAAAAAAAATAGATGTAGATAAATATTTGAATGATTGCGATTTTGTTGTAAAAATTATTGAAAGACATATAGAACAACAAAAAATTAATGTAAAAGATGCTCAGATAATAGTATCTGGCGGATATGGTGTTGGCTCAAAAGAAAATTTTAGTATTTTGTTTGACTTAGCTAAACTTATTGGAGCAGAAGTAGGAGCTTCAAGAGCAGCTGTTGATGCAGGATTTGCTGAAAAAGAAAGACAGGTAGGACAAAGTGGTGTTACTGTGCATCCTAAACTTTATATTGCCTGTGGAATATCCGGTGCAGTACAACATAGAGCTGGTATGGAACAATCTGTAAAAATTATATCCATAAACATTGATAAAAATGCTCCTATTAATAAAATAGCTGATTATACTATTACAGGCAACTTATCTAAAATAATACCTAAAATGATTAAATATTATAAAGAAAATTCTAAATAAATTGCCTTTTTGTTAAACTGTTATAAAAATGGCTGAAAAATAACTAAAGATAAATGATTTAAATGCTTATAAAATTTTATAGATATAGCATGGGGTCAATTCTTGAATCTTTTGACTGTAATGAAAAAGGCAAAGCAAGAAACCTATTAAAAGACAATGATTAACAGACACTACCAGAAATTGATTTTAATGAACAATACATTTTTGGATTTTTACGAATGACGATTATCAAAATAATGCCGCCTCTACGAGGCTATAACAAAAGTATAGCATATTGACATTACCATAATATCGCACCGATGGTGCTATTTTTATAACGAAAGTTAATAATAAAAAAGTATTAAACACAAAAAGCGCTTCAGACACGAAGTAGCACATAAACAAAAGGCAACATTATTGGTAATCAGAAATATGTAAGATAAATAAAGCCTCATAGAGGCGAAAATATGGTAAAATAAACAGAAAGGTCAAAAACAAAGTGCCGTAGGCACGATATTATAAATAAATACTAAATAAAGTCTCATAGAAGGCAACATTATTGGTAATCATGTTAATTCTCATGAAAAATGCACCACACAAAAGTAAAAAAATATGTCAAAAATTAAATTCAATTAACTAAATAATTTATAATGTTTAATATTACTGCACTAAAGGGATATTTATTTCAAATAAAAAATATCAATTAATATATGACACTACCCAAATTTACAAATAAAAAATTAACAATTTAACAAAAAAAATGGCAAATCAGTAAGAATATTAAGATTTCAGAACTTAAAACTTGATATTAGAATAAAAAACTGAATATTTTTTTTACTCTCCCCTTTTGGTTCCCCTCTCTACTCGTAGAGAGGGGTTAGGGGTGAGTATAAAAACAAAAAAACAAAACAGCAAAATTTAGTAATTTAACAGTTTAACAATTTAACAATATTTCAAAACAAAAAAATCCTATATTGAACATTTAATCTTTAAATGAAATAATTTAAAACATTTTTTATTAATTTTAATTTTTAAACTTAAAAGTAATGGCTAATTTCTATACAGACAATCAGGATATAAAATTTCATTTATCACACCCTTTAATGGAGGAAATAGCGAAATTAAAAGAAAGAAATTTTGCTGATAAAGATAAATATGATTATGCACCTTTTGATTTTAAAGATGCTATTGATAGTTATGAAAAAGTTCTTGAAATTGTCGGAGAGATATCAGGAGAGACTATTGCTCCTAATGCAGAAATGACTGATGAGCAAGGTAATATTGTAAAAGATAATAAAGTAATATATGCACAAGGCATTATTGAAAATCTTGATGCTCTTAAAAAGGCAAATCTTATGGGATATACTTTGCCTCGTAAATACGGAGGTCTAAATCTCCCAACAACTACTTATGCTATGGCCGGAGAAATTATGTCAAGAGCAGATGCAGGATTTGTTAATATTTTTGGATTACAAGATTGTGGTGAGACCATTAATGAATTTGCTTCACAAGAGACAAAAGACAGATTACTGCCATTATTTGTAAAAGGTAAAACAGGAGCAATGGCCTTAACAGAACCTGACGCCGGCTCTGATTTGCAGGCAGTACAACTAAAAGCAACTTATGACCAGAAAAATGAATGCTGGAGATTAAACGGTGTAAAACGATTTATCACTAATGGAAATGGAGATATTTTATTAGTGCTTGCACGAAGCGAAGAAAATACTACCGACGCAAGAGGACTTTCTATGTTTGTTGTTGAAAAAACAGAGACAGTATTAATAAGAAGATTAGAACATAAACTAGGTATCAATGGCTCGCCAACATGCGAGATGATTTTTAATGATACCCCATCTGAATTAATAGGCGAACGTAAACTTGGACTTATAAAATATGTTATGTCTCTTATGAATGCTGCCCGTTTAGATGTCGGCGCCCAATCTCTTGGCATTTCCGAAGCAGCATATAGAGAAGCATTACAATATGCTAGTGAAAGAGAACAATTTGGAAAAAAAATTATAAAATTCCCTGCTGTTTATGAAATGCTTGCTAATATGAAAGCCAAAATAGATGCAATAAGATCTTTACTTTATGAAACAGCAAGGTTTACTGACATTTATAAAATATATACCTGTATTCAAAAAGAAAAAAAATTAGAACCTGAAGAAAGAAAAATATTAAAATATAATCAAAAACTAATTGATATTTATACACCTTTATTAAAAGGCATTGCAAGTGAATATGCTAACTCAATTACTTACGATGCTATACAAATTCATGGCGGAACAGGATATATGAAAGATTTTCCTGCGGAACGACTATATCGTGATGCACGTATCACTTCTATTTATGAAGGAACAACACAATTACAGGTAATTGCAGCTGTTAGAGGTGTATATAATGGCTCTTTCCTCAAAAAAATAGAAGAATATAAACTAATACATATAAATAAAGAATTAGAATATTTAAAAAACATACTTATATCTATGACTAAAGAATATTCTGATACTATTGAAAAAGTAAGTCAAACAAAAATTGAAGAATATTTAAGTTTCCATGCCCGTCGCCTTGTTGAAATGACAGGAAATATTATTATGGGATACTTGCTGTTGTTTGATGCTAACAGAGATAATAAATATGAACGTTCTGCACAAGTATTTATTAATAAGACAAAATCAGAAAACCTTGAAAAAGCTGATTATATCAATAGCTTTGAGATAAACAATCTTAATTCCTTTAAAATATAAAACATCCTTTATACTACACACGATGAGAGTTCATTTTATAGCAATAGGAGGAAGTGCAATGCATAATCTTGCTATTGCTTTACATAAAAAAGGATTTGACATAACAGGTTCTGACGATGAAATTTTTGACCCTTCAAAATCCAAATTAGCAAAATATGGCTTATTACCTAAAAAATCAGGATGGCATAAATCCAATATATCTGAAAACCTTGATGCTGTCATACTTGGAATGCATGCCAGAGCTGATAATCCCGAACTAATAAAAGCCCAAAATCTCGGAATAAAAATTTATTCTTTCCCTGAATATCTATACGAACAGTCAAAAGATAAAATACGTGTTGTTATAGGCGGAAGTCATGGAAAAACCACTATAACTTCAATGATAATACATACTCTTAATTATCATAACATAGCTTGCGATTATATGGTAGGCGCACAGCTAAAAGGATTTGATGTAATGGTAAAGTTGTCTGATAATACTAAATATATGATTATAGAAGGAGACGAATATCTTACTTCTTCTATTGATAAAAGACCAAAATTTCATATATACAAACCAAATATAGCATTGTTGAGCGGTATTGCCTGGGACCATATCAATGTTTTTCCTACATATAATAATTATGTTGAACAATTTAAAATATTTGTTGACTTAATTACAGATAAAGGAACTATTGTATATTGTGCAGAAGATAAAGAAGTATGTAATGTTATTGAATCAACACAAAAAAACATAAAAAAAATACCTTATTCTCTTCCTCAATATATTACAGAACAAGGAATAACTTATTTAATTAATAACAGAAAAAAAATACAATTACAGGTTTTCGGGAAACATAACTTATTGAATATCAATGGAGCAAGATATATCTGTAATGAATTAGGGATTAGTGACAAACAGTTTTATGAATCTATAAGTTCTTTTAAAGGTGCTTCAAAAAGATTAGAACTTATTGCAAAAAATAATAATACTGCTATTTTTAATGACTTTGCTCATTCACCGTCAAAATTAGAAGCAAGCATAAAAGCAGTAAAAGAGCAATTTCCTGACCGTAAATTAGTCGCTTGTATGGAGCTTCATACTTTTAGCAGCTTAAATAAAAAATTTTTAAAACATTATAAAAATTCTATGAATAAAGCTGATATGCCAGTAGTTTATTTTAATCCTCATGCTATTAAACTAAAAAAATTGCCTGCTATTACTAATAATCAAGTAAAAGATGCATTTCAAACTAAAAATTTAAAAGTATTTACCAACTCATCAAAAATGATTGATGAATTATTAAAAATAAACTGGAAAAATAAAAATTTGTTGCTTATGAGCTCCGGTAATTTTAATGGCATAAATCTTGAAAAACTTGCTGATAAAATAATCAGACAGTTATCCTGACTAAAAACAGATAAATTATTGGTATAGACGTTAAGTATATGGTTTGTGGCGGTTTTTGGAATACCAATTCTTCAATTTATCACACTATTTGTTTATTGTTAATTCGCTGATATTTAGCACTTTCTGCCCAATTTTTTATATTGCGTGTTATCTTAAGTGGCACTAATTATTTTATGAATCTCTCATCATCTTTTGTTTTTGAAAGTTTATGTACATTTTTTTCAAGCCATCCTATCTTATCTACTTTTTTTATGTCAAATTCCTGCACATAAGGTTTTATATCCAAAAGAGGAGTTCCATCTACAATATCTACATCATGAATATGTAGTATATTCTTTTCAATTCTTACAAGACGCACTACTGAGATGCCGATTGGATTTGGCCTACTTGGACCTCGAATTGCAAAGATTCCATGCACTTCACTATCCATATATGGTTGTACTTTTAAGGACGCTCTTTTGGATAAATGAAAGTGATATACCAAAATAATGTGAGAAAATCCATCCAAATCTTTTAAGCCCTCGGCATATTCCGGAAATAAAACAACTGTTCCATCAATATTTTTAGCACCTGCGGGTTGTATAGGTGTTCCTTTAGGTTCTTTAAACGGAGAATGAATAACCCCGATTGGCTTATACTTTATCTCGTTCATAATTTTTATACATATAATTTCTGACAACGAAGTTACTTAATACAGTTCCGTTAGCTTGTGTTATCATTTAATTATTATCTTTTTGTTTTCCGTAAAATTTTTATTAGATACTTCAACTATGTAAACCCCTTTTTTAAATTTTAAATCAAGTAGAATATTATTTTTTTTGTAATTATGTTCAAAAATTTTTTGTCCTTTTACATTAAAAATTGAAATTGTATAGTTTAATTTATTTTCTTGATTAATTTCAATATTAATAATGTCTGTTGCTGGGTTAGGATAAATTTTGACATTGTTATTCGTTTCAGTAATTGTTTTTACAGATGATGCTAAAGTTGTATCAAAAGCTTCAATGATAATGACACCTGCATTAAAATCAGATAAATATATTTTTCCGTCATCAGCAATTTCTATATCTTCACTACCAAAAAGATTTGTCCAAGTTCCTCTACCTTCAAATTTTCCTACTATTGGGTATGTATTATCAGATACATCAATAATAATTACTCCTTTTTTCTTGTCGGCAATATATAAATAGTTGTTTTTAAGTTCAATGTTGACTTCTGTCATATTTATATCAAAGATAGAATCAATATAAGTAAAGTGTGAACCATCCCAATTGTAAAATCGTATTGAATTACCTTTGCCTACTGCAACCATATTGTTTTCAATGGCAATGGAATTAATTTGACCTGTTCCGGCATTAATGGAATCAATGGTTAAAAACGAACTATCTTGAATTTCCGAAGCAACAAGATATACTGTTATGCTTGACGAGGTATCATTTTTAGAGCCGTAAAAAACGATATCATCTTTAATAAAAATACTTTTTGAATTATTTAATGTGTTGATTGTAGCTAATGCATTGCTATTTGCAGAAAATGGATCAAATAATGATATTGAAAACAAAAGAGAACCTACCACTATCCTTTTTTGTCCTGTATTTGAATAGGCATTATGTACTTCTCCTAAAAAATGTATATGATATACTGAATCCGGTTGTCCACCTTGAAGCCATGGTTTTAAATTATAAACCGTACCGCTTGACAAAATAAGCAGTGTGTCATTAATAAATTCAAAATCCCCAACAAATTCGTGACTTGCAGTATCAGTGTTTATGTTGAATATGTGTAATATTTTAGAATTTGTCATATACCCGTTGGAAAACATTAAACTATCTATATTATAAGCTGCTAGTCCCCATCCTTCGTGGGCAACCCATAAAGTATCGCCGCGCACTTTGCCTTTTTGTGTCCAACCACCTGTTGGTAAAAGCATTAAAGTGTCAAAAGGGATGCCACTTTTTACATTATTAATAGCAACTCCTAACCATTCAGAAGCAGTTGCCATATAGGGAGTTCCTTTAATTAGAGATACATCAAAATGCCATAAGCCTGCATTTATATAGCCAATTTCTTTTAATGTATCGGCAGGTAATCCCGTGGCATCAAAAATTGGAATATAAGATAAGGGTGCACCTTTAGATGTATCTTCAGCACAGCCGGTAGCAAGATATAAAGTATCATTTTGAATATCCATATTTTGAATATTTGCAGCAGCAATAATTGGAATTCCGTTAATATCATACGAGTCAAGTTTAGTTAGATTTGAACCGTCAAAATTTAAAGATATAAAATGTGAGGTTATTCCTAAATTACTCGAACTTCCACAAGCATATATAATACTATCATTTGTATCCGAGAATTTAAGTTTGCTTATTGCTATTATTGTTGAATCTTGCCAAGATGTAATAGGATTACTAAGATCGTTTTTGTTATATATTCGTATTTCCCCTTGCAATAATTTTTTTACGCCGATTGCAAAATAATTTCCTTTTTCGGCAACACAAAAAGCATTTCCTTGTAAAAATAAAGCATAAGGACCAATGTCGTATAAATTTGTAAATCCAACACCATCAGTATATTTAAGTAAAGTTACACATACATTAGTCGGTATAAATAATGTATCTCCAACAAGAAGCATGTCGTAAGCAGCTCTAGAATCAATACCATAAAGATATTTATGATCAATTACAGGTAAATCTTCCGAAGATAAATCAATGGCATAAACTCCGTCAAATGTAGCTGATACAAATAAAGTGTTATTATCGTATAAAATTGTTTCGGTTATTAAACCTAAAAATGGGCGTTTGCCTATAATAACCGGATTATTAATATCTGATACATCATATACCCAAATACTTGTACCCGCTCCCACAAACAATCTGTGAGACAGACTATCGTAATTAACATGATAACCTGAACCTCCTGGGGTTTGTCCAATTCTGTTTAAATCTACTTGTGCTTTTGTATTTACTGATAAAGCTATTAAAATAAATGCAATTATTGTTCTCATAATATTAAATTTAGATTCTTATTTTATAAGAATTTTTTTTGTTGTAATTATTTGCTTTTCATTTCTTATTTCAAAATAATATATTCCTGTATTAAGATTTTGTGTATTAATTTTAAATTTTTCTTTGTGTATATTTTTAATTGATTTTACGATTTGTCCCATATCATTGTATATATTAATCGTATATTTTTCATACTTTGGATTAGAAAATTCAATAGTTGTAAAATTTTTCGAAGGATTTGGATAAATATTTAAATCATTGGCTGAATAATTATTACCATTATTATAGCCGATATACACATATGTATTTTGGGATGTAGCAAGCAAAAATCCACTTGCTGTTTCAAACCACATTTTGTATAGGTTGGAATCGGTATCAAAAATCACATCCGGAGCCCAAGGTCCACCTGTATCTATGAGCGAATCATATGGCATTGTTCCAGTGTTAAATAATGGATTGTTCGGATATTTTGTCCAGTTTGTTCCATCGGAAGATGTTGCAAAACAAATACGCAAAGTATCAAATTTATATGTTACTGAGTTATAATCCTGTGAACTTGCTGATGAATACCACATTTCATAATGATCTGTTTTGTATATAACAGCAGGAGTTCCCAACCATGCATCATCGTAAGTTCCTGTATTACCATATGTCAAAACAGGGTTATTTAAGTATTTTGTCCAATGTATGCCATCACTTGAAGTTGCTAATCCAATTTGGACTTTCCATGTTAATGTATCTATTCCGTTATACCACATTTGAAGTTCTCCTGTTGAATTGTTAACAAGTATAGCAGGAGATTCAATCCAAGTCCAATCCCATTCGCCGTAATTTCCTTTTAAAAAAACAGGATTATTTGTATATTTTGTCCAATTTATACCATCTGTTGAAAAAGCAAAACCTATTGCCGAATGTGTTACGGCTTCATAATGTATGTAATTAGTATCGTAACCTATAGAATCGCCATAATAGTATAATAAATAGCCACTATCGACTTTAATTATTTCCGGTGTATCCAACCATTTTGAATCCCATTCTCCCTGATATCCCGTATTGATAACCATATCTGAGTATTTAGTCCAATTTACACCATCAATAGAATAGGCATACCCTATACGAGATTTCATATCGCCACCTACTGCTGAATACCACATTTTAATAGTATCGTTTTCAATTAAAACAGTAGGTTGGCCTACTGCCATAACATCATAAAATGCAGGACCTTTTGAAAAAACCGGATTATTAGCATATTTTGTCCAGTTTATTTGAGGATAAACATTAATAGTGCAAGTTAAAATTATTGAAATCATTATTGGAATAAGATTTGTTTTCATAGGATATTTTTTAAGTGGTCTAAAAATTCATTTTTTATTTATTATCTTTTAATAGTTTTTTTACTTCTTTGTCAAAATCGCTCTTAAACATTTTATCTTGAATAGGACGATATTTTTCAAACTCACTTTCTGCAAAGCTTTTTACAATTGTAGCTTTTACCTTTCCAAAATTTTCTAACAAATCTTTATTGTTAAACTGTAAAAAAGCATTTAGTTTTGTTGCCCAATCTTTCATTGTCATTGGGATACCGTTTTCAGCTTGATATTCTGCATAATCTAAATACATTGTAACAATACGGTTTAATGATTTAATCTCTTTTTTATTTAAATAATTTTTAGTTATTACTACATCTGATTTTATAATTTTCCCATTTGGTGCTTTTTTCCAAGTTGTTAACCCCATATAATCCTTTTTATGATTTGCTCTATTCAAAATAAGTTCGGCAGCTGTGTGTCCATGAACAGCAAAATGTAATTTGTTTTGAACATTTGCAAAAAAGTCTTTAGTTGTAGGACTTTTTAAATCATAATCTACTGCAGTAGCATAAATATCTGTTATTTGCTGATAAAAATTTCTTTCACTTTCACGAATATCCCTAATTTCAAGAATTAAATCCTTAAAATATTGTTTGCTTAAATATGCTCCATTTTTTAATCGTTCGTTATCAAGTATATATCCGCTAATTGCAAAATCTTTTAATACTTGAGTTGCCCATCTTCTAAAATTGCTTGCTTTTTCAGAGTTTATTCTATATCCAAGAGATATTATTGTTTCTAAATTATAATGTTTTGTATTATAGTTTTTACCATCTCCGGCAGTTATTAGGAAATTCCTAATAACTGAATTCTTATCTAGCTCTTTTGATTTAAAAATATTTTTAAGATGTTCGTTAATAGTTGCTATGTGAACATCAAAAAGTTTTGCAATAAGTTTTTGAGTTAACCATACATTTTCATCTTCTACTCTCACTTCTATACCGTCTGCATTTGCTTGAGATGTAAAAATCAAAAACTCAACTGTGCTGTTTCTTATTGTCAGTTTCTTTTGGCTCATTATTTTTTTTTGTTTATTATTTGTACAACTTTTACGGTTTTTTATAGTATTAAACTATGATAAACAATAAACCTATAATTAGGAAAATAACATTTGCGAAGCGCGGTTACACTTCGCAATAATTGTTTATTAGATAAAACATATTCCTTTTTCTCATCCACAAGATATTTATACAATTTCACAATTCTAACCGCAAAAGCATAACTCTTTTCCTGTATAACATTCTCGCTTTTCATAATTTCATCTTTATTCGTAATTCGTAATTCGTAATTGATTTATTCGTAATTATCATATTCGTAATTCGTAATTGATATTTCCGGCTCAACAATTTTCACCTCGTCATAAGTTAATTCGTAGAATTTGTAAACCATAATGTCTATTTTCTGTTCTTCGGCGGTGGTATCTTCGCCGAGTTCTTTTTTGGATATGATTTTATCAACAAGGATTTTGACAAATTTTGGTCGTGCGGTGGGCTTTTCGAGCGACTTGGCAATGTGTATGCAATTAGGGTCGGACATCTTCATTTATTTTATTATAAACCTTTTTCAACATCAACTCTTTCACTAAATTTCCAAATGATTTATTTTCAATGATTTTATCAAAAATGTCCTTATTTTGATCCATTCTGTCTATTAATTTCTTTATGAACATATCTTCAAAAGCATACTTGAAAGTATCAATTTTATTTGCTTTTGCTTGCGTTTGTAATTTCTCATCTTGAATTAACTCTTGTTCAATTTGGTCAAAGAATAGTTTGTCCGCTTCTTCAAATTCAGTTCCAAATCTTTCATTCAGAACTTCGATAATTTCAGACAATTTTGCTTTTTCTTCTTTTGCCCTTTTTATTCCTGCTTCACTTAATCCGTCTAATTCTCCATCTTCGCCTTTTACTAAATCAATTGAGCCTTCTTTTATTTTTTGTAAACGGTAATATTCCATTGCTATTTCATCATCAAGTTGCAAACTTTCAGACAATTCCCTTTTTGGTAATTTAGTTTGCAGAAGTTTAGCATAGGCGTAAAACTTTTCAAATTCAGGTTCTTTAAAGGGCATTATCTGCGCAAGGAATGAATATAAATTTGTCCACGTTCTTAAACTTTTTTTAAACTCATCTTTTTCTTCTTCCGTTTTAATAGATTTGTATCTGTCAACAGCAGGGTCAATATAGGCATAAAGCTGTGATTGGTCATTTATACTTAATTTACCTGAAGGCATAAAATAAATATTAGAAAAAGCGTTTATCTCTGATTGCCAATATACTTGCCATTCATCTAATTTTGCCTTTAAATCGTATAAATGATTTGGTTCCGGTTCTTCTGTAACTATTGTTCTTTCATAATAGGGTTGAAATGAATCAAATATTGTTTTTCTGTCGTTTACAAAATCTAAAATAAATGTATCATCTTTACCCGGTGCAATTCTGTTTAATCTTGATAATGTCTGAACAGCTTTAACACCCGATAGTTTTTTGTCAACATACATTGTATGCAACATTGGTTGGTCATAACCTGTTTGGTATTTATCTGCTACAATTAAAATTCGGTATTCATTTTGGTTAAATACTTTTGGTAGTTCTTTTTCACCATAACCGGTTAATTGAGGTTCGGAAACTCCATCAGGATAATTATCATCAATTACATATCCTGAAAATGCCACGAGTATTTTAATATCCTTATCATATCCGTTTTCTTTTATGTAGCGATTAAATTCTTCAAAATACCTTTTAGCAAGTTTACGGGAACTTGTTACAAACATTGCTTTTGCCCTGCCACCAATTTTTTTGGCAATAACTTGGCGAAAATGTTCAATAACAATTTCAGTTTTTTGAGCCAAATTATGAGGGTGAAAATTCACAAAACGCCCAATTGCTCTTGCTGCTTTCTTTTTGTTTAATGCAGGGTCTTCTTCAATGGCTTTTGAAAGTTTAAAATACAATTCATAATTTGTATAATTCTCTAATACATCAAGAATAAATCCTTCTTCAATTGCCTGACGCATTGAATATAAATGAAACGGCTTTGGTTTGCCTTCTTTGTCCTTTTCTCCAAAAACGGCAAGTGTTTTATATTTTGGTGTGGCTGTAAATGCAAAAAAAGAAATATTATTTTGTTGTCCCCTTGCTTCTGCTGATTTTTCAATTTGTTCTCTTATAAAATCTTCTGCTGAAAAATCATTATTTTCGCCATTTTCAGTTTTGTCTCCATTTGATGATAAAACTTCTTTCATTTTCTTGTGGGCTTCTCCTCCTTGCGAACTATGCGCTTCATCAATTATTACAGCATATTTCCTGTCAGGAATTTCTCCTACTTTATCCAGAACAAATGGAAATTTTTGCAAAGTTGTAATGATTATATGAGAACTTGATTTAATTGCATCAGCCAATTGTTTGCTGTCCTTATCTATTTTCTGAACAACTCCTGTTTTGTGTTCAAATTGGTAAATTGTGTTTTGTAATTGTTGGTCTAAAACCCTGCGGTCTGTTACTACAATTACGCTGTCAAAAACTCGTGCATCTTCTTTATTATGCAAACTCGATAAACGATAAGCCAACCAAGCAATAGAATTACTTTTTCCTGAACCTGCCGAATGCTGAACCAAATAATTTTTACCTGCTCCAGTTACTTTTGCATCGGTGGTCATTTTTCTTACTACATCTAATTGATGAAAACGAGGAAATATCATTTTTTCCTTTTTGAATGTTTTACCATCAATTTCTATTTCTTCAATTTGCAAGTGGATAAAACGCTGAATTATATCAAGCCAACTATCTTTTACTAATACTTCATTCCATAAATAATCAGTTTTATAACCGTTTAGATTTGGTGGATTGCCTTTTCCTTTGTTATGTCCTTTATTAAATGGAAGCCAATATGTCTTTTTACCGTCAATTTTGGTAGCCATAAAAACTTCTTCATCATCCACAGCAAAATGAACCAAGGAACGCTTTTTAAATGCAAATAACAATTCTCTGTTGTCTCTTGTAGTTGCATATTGATTTTTTGCATTTTCGGTGCTTTGGCCTGTAAAATGGTTTTTAAGTTCAATTGTGGCAACAGGAACACCATTTAATGAAAGCACTAAATCAACCGAATTTTTATTTTTTGAGCTATAATAAACCTGTCGAATTACTTTTAATTGATTTTTGTTGTATAGTTTTTGCGTTTCAGGATTTAAACCTGATTCCGGTTTGAAAAATGCCAATCTAAAACGCACTCCATAATCTATAAATCCATTGCGGATAACATCTAAACTGCCCCGCAAGTCCATTTCTTTATAAACTCTTTGGATAATACGATTATCTACATCAACGCCATGTATTGCAGAAATTTTTTGCCAGTTTTTGGGTTGCGTTTCTTGTAAAAAACTTAACACTTCGTATTTAAACATTCCCAATTCAGGACTGTAATCAGGTGCATTACCTTGTGTGTATCCGCCATTTTCAATTAATGATTGGATAATGGCAGTTTCAAATGTATTTTCTGTTGTTATTCTATTCATTTTCTATATTAATTTCCAGTCCAAAAAAGAAATTACAATTTGCTAAAATATTAAATATCATCTATATATGTGTTTTTCTTTTTCAATTTCTTTTTCATTTCTTTTTTTTATGCCATAAAATATGTTCTATTTTTAGAGGCGCCCATTGTTGTAAGTTTTTCTTCTTTCACCAACTTATAAATGGTCTTTCTTAAATCTTTTATGGTAACATCCGGTATTCTTAAATGAATTTCTCTGATGGAACTACCAGAATATAATTGCAAATCACTTTCAATCAATGCAATTAAACGATGTGTTTCGATAGTTTTTAAACTTGGTTTTATATTCAACTTAGATGACTTTATTAATTGTGGATTTATCAAATACTGTTTGCCTTTTCTTACACCCTGTGATATTAATATTTTTTGTTCTTCCAATTTTATAACATAAGAACGTAATCTGTCATCTTCTTGAATTTGAAGGTGTTTTATGAGTTCGGTTCCCAATATCTTTTTCTCTCTTGCAATAACTCCAAGAGCGATAAATTGTTTTTGCGACAACTGATAGTGTTGTGAAATATATTCCAAAAGAAAAACAACTTCTTCGTTAAGAATTTCAGAACTCTGAATAACTTTTGTAAAATCAAATCCTGTTTTTACAATAGGAAAAGGCTTATTGTCTTTACTATCTAATTCATAAATTAAATCATAACCCGAGCCTTCTCCTTCCATTAAATTCAAATCGTGAAAAATTCGAATTAGATGAGGGTTTCTGCGATGCCGACTATGTAGTATATTATTCTCGGTTATACCAATCGGTAAATTCCCAGGATTGGTGATTTCCAATTTATTGGGATAAACTTCAATAAAAATATCACCTGAAATAGTGTATTTTTTGTGGGCAATGGCATTTACCAATAACTCTCTGATTATTTCAGGTGCATATTGTCTGATTCGTTTTCGGAAAAGCCCCTGCGGAAATTCATAAAAATACTTCAATTCGCCTGCCTTTTCTTCAACATCAATAATCAGGTCTTTGGGATTTAGTTCATAATCATTCCAGTTTTCCTTTTTTATCTTTTCGCCATATTCGTCATAAACAATATATTGTATGGTGATAGGATAAGAAATGCGGCTTCGCATTTGTTCTGTGCCTAACCAAAGTGCTCCAAGATTGGTTAAATTACCATTGATGCTCAAATTATAATGTTCTATGATTTCAAAATTATCTTTTTGCCTTACACTTTCTTTTACCCTGTCAGATTTCCGAATGTCATCAACAAAAGATATGATGTTCTTCTCAGGAACTTGATTTATTTTAAAAGATTTCAATTCGACCAATTCCCATTGGAAAGCATTTTTTTCGGCTGCAAGACGTGTTACATCTTCACCAGAAATGGGATAGCATTTGTCTTGAATACGCATTAATATTTTTCCGCTTGAAGTTGTTGCAATGGTACGGCTGGTTTGAAACACTTTAAAATAAAAATATTGTCCACCATTCTCGTGTTTTTCTATATTAGCATCGCCCAAACCCACGCTATCGGTTAGTGAACGTATTCTTGACAATACATCGTTTACCATTTCTTGTGTGATTTTTTGGTTTGCAGGTGGAAGCTTGTCATTGTTTTCAATACCAATAAATAAACTACCACCTTGCGAATTAGCAAAACATACACAAGTTTCAGCCAGTTCTTTAAAATTGGCTTTTGTTCCAACTGCTTTTTTAAGGCTTTTATATTCAATACTCATATGTTCAGTTTCCATAATTCAAATTTAGTAAAATCAATTCACTTTCACTTTTCCTGTTACAACTTCCGAAATAAGAGAAGTTTTATATTCTTTAAGCAATTCAATCAGCTTTTTAGTATTTTTAAATTTGGTCTTTATTCGTTCAGTTTCATTATTGATATATTCTACGATACTGCTTTGTTCTTCAATAGGTGGGCAAAGGATTAGTGCTGAATTAAATTTATCTACACCTAAACCATATCTCGTAACTCCATTAGCTGAAACTTCAAAATATGATTTTAAAAATTGGGTTTGAATAAATCTAAATAAAAAAGCACCATTTATTTCTATTGGTTTAATATGAGTTAAATGATAACCACATACAACATTCTCAAAATCTTCAACAACAAGTGCAGGATTTCCAATATCATCAGGCGTTTCAGAATCTTTTGTTGCAATAACATCTCCTTTTTCAAGTATGAATTTTTCTATCTGACTTTCAGATGCTGTTGCTTTCATAAAGTCTAACTCACTATTGATAAAGTCATTTTTATAAATATCCACATAATTACACAATAAAACTTCATATTCTCCGTCTTTGCTTTTTTTGTCAATATTACTGGGATTTGCTTTTGCTAGATACTTCAACTTTTTCACTTCCCAATGCTTAGGTACTTCTCCCAACCAATCCATGCCGCTATTTTTAAGTTTTACATCAGGATTAATCCCTTTTGTAACTGCTTGGTTAATAATAGCTGTTTTTTCTTCTTCATAAATTTCAAGCAGGCGTTCTTTTTGGGCAATAAGTTCGTCTATCTCGCCTGTTTTACGGTCAAGGTAGTTGGCTATGGCGGTTTGTTCTGTTTTTGGGGGAATTACAACACCAATGTTTTTAAAAACATCTCTACCAATTATTTGTCTTGTTGTTCCTTTTGCTTCCTTTGAAAATTGGTTTAAAACAAAATTGTTGTTACACAAATATTTTCTGAATACAATATCAAAATCTTTTTCAAATTTTAATCTTATGACGTGATAACTATATACTGTATCTGGTAATTCTTCAATTACTAATGCTGACAAACCAATTTCATCAATTGTTTCAGAACTTGGTGTGAAAACTAAATCTCCTATCTCTACTTGATGAATTTGTTTTTTTGTTTCAGGACACGAAACAACCATATACTTTTTATCATTAGTAAGAGTTAACTTCTCATTTCCATAAACATCAGTGTAATTTATCATATTTACCAGTGGCTCGCCTTTTAAGGTTTTTTTATCAATTCCACTTGCTGAAAACTCACCTTGCCAACCAAGTTTTTCAAATTTCCAATGCTCTGGAATTTCACCAATCCAGTCAAAACCACTATCTTTGTATTTGTCGTATCTTTCCATTAGTGCAATACTTTATTTTCAAGTTCAACAGTGGTTTCTTCCAATTTTAGAATTTCATTTTTAATATCAGATAAAGAGCGTAAAGGTTTAAACTCATAGAAGTATTTCGTAAAGTTTATTTCGTAACCAACTTTGGTTTTGCTGTGGTCAATCCAAGCGTCAGGCAAATTGGGTTTAACTTCTTTTTCAAAATATTTTTCAATTGTTTGAGGAACAAGTTTTTTGTTTTTATCTAATTTCAAGAATGGAATATTTTCGTAATCTCTTAAACTTGTGTCTGGGTTTGGCTCTTTTTTGCTGTTACGAATTATTTTCCCCTTTTCATTTCTTTGTGGTTCTTCCACAGTAATTCGGTGGTAAGCAAAAAAGTCATTCGGATAAATTTTTACAAATTTGTTTTCTTCAAAATCGCCATAAAGTTTGGTTATAAAGCCAATTCCTTTTTCATCTCCGTTTTCTGCAATTTCTTTTCGTTTGTTTCCAAGAGTTGGTATTTTCTTATCCCAAAAGCGGTTAAAAGGCAATTCGCCATTTACTATTAATTCTTCGTCTTTTTGTCCTGTGGCATTAATCAGTTGAATTTTGCCTTTTCTTTCTTTGCTTTTTTTGTTATTTACAATCCATACATAAGTTGCAATACCAGTGTTGTAAAATAGTTGGTCGGGCATAGCAACTATTGCTTCAAGCATATCGTTTTCAATAATCCATTTTCTGATATTGCTTTCTCCGCTTCCTGCTTGTCCTGTAAACAAAGGCGAGCCATTAAAAACAATTCCTATTCTTGTTCCGCTTGATTTCATTTTAGAAATCATATGTTGTAAGAAAAGCAAAGAGCCATCGTTTATTCTTGGTAGTCCTGCACCAAAACGCCCAGAAAACCCTTTGTTCTCGCTTTCAGATTTGATTATTTTTTGTGCTTTTTTCCAGTCAACACCAAAAGGCGGATTTGAAAGCATATAATCAAATTGCTCATCTTCCAGTCCGTCAACAGTAAAAGTATTTCCAAATTTTATATTTGAAGGATTTTGTCCTTTTATCAGCATATCTGATTTACAGATTGCATAAGATTCAGGATTTATCTCTTGTCCGAAAACTTCCAGTTTTGCTTTTTTGTTGAAACTATTTAAGTGTTTTTCTCCAATTGAAAGCATTCCGCCTGTTCCGCAAGCAGGGTCGTAAAGTGTTTTTACAATCCCTTCTTTTGTCAGCGTTTCACTATCGGCATTAAAAAGAAGATTTACCATTAACTTAATCACTTCTCTTGGTGTAAAATGCTCTCCTGCTGTCTCATTTGATTGTTCAGAGAATTTCCTAATGAGTTCTTCAAAAACATAACCCATTTCCATACTTCCCATATCGGCAAGGTCAATCTCAGCAAACTCTTTTACAATAAGAAAAAGAATATCAGATTTAGGGTCATCCATTCTTTCTATTTGGTCGTCAAAATTGAAGTATTCAATTATTTCTCTGGCACTTGCTGAAAATCCATTTATGTAATTTCTGAGGTTTGCAGCAACCTTATCAGGTTCTGCTTTTAATTTCTCAAAGTCATATTTGCTTCGGTTGTGAAAATTATGTCCTGCAATATTATTTAGGATTAAATCTTTTGCCCTATCAGATTTATCTTTTATTCTTGGCAGATAGTCTAAAACCTTTTCCTTTGTTGGTTTTAATACACAATCTAATCGTCTTAAAACAGTCAATGGCAAAATTACTTTTCCATAGTCAGATTGTTTGTAATCACCACGTAAAAGGTTCGCTACTTGCCATATTAAATCTGCTTTCTTTTTAAAATCTATCATTATATTTTCCTTGTTATTAAAGTCGTCTAAATTATAAAATCCATTTCTGTATATCGAAGAAGTGGGGTGGAAAGATTTATGCTCTTTTGGTTTTTTCGAGTCGGCTTTTTTGTGTGTTGGCAAAAACCAAATGTGCTATTTGTGCGTTGGCTTTTTATTCGCATGGCATACAACGTAATAGTGTTTTAAGCGAAAACCTGTGCTGAATTTATTTCAGTATTCAAAAATACGTAAAAAAATTGACATAAAGTAAATAATTATAAAAAAAAATGATTAAAAGCAATAAACTGAATTTTGTTTAAAAATAAGTTGGACTGAACCGCGGTTGGAAAAATCTACGGGTATTCTATAAATTGTTTTTATGTTTGAAGTTGGATTTTTTAACATTTTTTTCAAAAATTTTGTTACGAACATAACAAAATCAGACAAAATATAAATAAATTGTTTTTTCCCATTCTAGTATATTAAATTAAACAATTGGATAAAAAATAACTATCGCCAAACGCGGTTTAGTTCAACGTATAGTATAAGAATAGTAGCCGACTGTGTGGCACTTTACTGTCAAGTTACATAAAAGTTTGAGCGGGCTACAAACCTTGAATTTACTACTATCTCGGTAATTAAATATAACACGTGTTATGCCTTTGTGCTTTCTAAAATTATGTAAAAAGATTAACTTCTTTAGGTTGATGCTTTCCATTTTTTTGCTGAATAAAATCAAGCCGATATTCGTCTTTTATTTTTCCGTTATTTTCAAATCTGTCTAAAATCATTTGATAATATTCAGAATGTAACTCACAACTGATAAAATTTCTCTCTAAATTTTTACAAAGCACTAATTCACTACCACTACCACCAAATAAAATAAAAACATCATCGTCTTTTTGTGTACATGATTTAATAAGCATTTCTACAAGTGGTAATGGAATTTGGCAGGAATGAAAAGTTTTGTCCTTACTAACATTTTTTACTAAGTCAAAATAAAACCAACTGTAAGGCATTCGCCCTATTTGACCTGCAGCAATTCGTCCTTTTATTCTTTTATCGGTAGGATTTTGATATGGTACGGCAACATTATCTTTATAAAACTTATTGTCCTTGCTTTTTGTAGCGTGCAAAATTGACCGATGGGCAGTTGTGAAGCGTCTCGGACTGTGTCCAACATTGCTGTTGTAAATCCAAACATACTCTTTAACATCAAAAGCATTGTCATCTAAATATTTTACTCTCAAATTTGCATTTTGTTTTGGGTAATTCATCATAAATAAATTTCCCGTTGGTTTAAGCACTCGCAAACTTTCTTTTGTCAATTCAATATACCAGTCAATATATTCATTCCATTTTGTTGTGTAATTTTTCCCTGCATAGTTAATACCAACATTATAATCAGGATCCCCATAAACCATATCTAAACTTCCGTCAGGCAAATCTTTTAAAATTTTCATAACATCTTCATTGAAAATTTTATTTCTAAAACTATTTAATCTGTCGATACTCATTTTTATTTTCTAAATACGGGTTTAATTGTTTCACTAATTTTTTATTGGAAAGCACACAAATTCCTCTTGTTTTTGTAAACATTTGTATTGTAGATGTAATCAACTTTACATCAATAATTCCTTTCTTTTCTGTCTTATTAATAATGTCTAAAATAAAATTGCTAATCATCAGAGGTGCACTCAGTACCGTTAGAATTGTATTTACTCTACCAACCTTATTGTTGTATTTTACGAAATCGGGTTTGTCATTTACAATATGATATTTTACATCTTCATTCCATCCAAGTAAATCTATAAAATGCAAGTATTCTAACAATCCTATTTCATTTGTTTTAAACTTGTCCATAAATCCGTCCTTCAAGCCAAACTCAATTTTTTCAATATAATCTGATATTTCATTAGACGGCAGGTATCTAAATTTACCTTCTTTTATTTCTTTATGGTCTATTAGAAAGCAATTACGATATAGTAATACTAAAACTTTTTTGAAAGTAATTTGATTGATGATGGAAATTTTAATTAGATATTCCCAAATTTTTTCAAATGCCCAATTCTCCGTTTCACTTATTCCATTTGCACCTACATTAGGCCACATATCATATACATTCGGTTTTTTTCTTAAAGTTTCTTTTCCCGGTTTAAAAAAGTATGATTCTTTACCGTTTGGCAAAGTAGATATTATATGTTTTATAGGATTTTCAATTGTCCCGCTTTCAAAGGAAATTGCTTCTTCAATTCTTTGTTTTCTATGAAAAATAAAATCTTTGCTGCTTCTAAAGATTTTTGTTTTTATTATATCGTGTTCAGACATTATGATATTTTAAAAATGTACTATTATTTAAAAATACAAAGATAGAAAAATATGTTTATTTTATGTAGTTAAATTATTCAATATTCCTACTTTCTTGGCATGAGGCATAACGGCCACGCATATGAATAGTGGTAGGTTGCGTGCTGTTTCATTTTCAAGGTACAAGAAAGCTGGAACGGGTTACAGGCTACCGAACTCCTAAAAACCTCACCATTATTTATATGCGGTGTTGAACTAAATCCCGCAAAGGCGGGATAGCCAGAACCATTTCGTTGCAAATATAGTAAAAAGTACTGAATGGGAGAATAATTCTCCCCATAAATTAATTTAATAATTTAAAATTCAGTACTATG